>ERZ773202.1423-NODE-1423-length-15490-cov-2.886297_pt1 | contig 15490 bp, 12 predicted proteins | sample MGYA00580998_ERZ773202 | MGnify/ENA primary metagenome ERZ773202 (study PRJEB29015, sample SAMEA2737803) | human gut metagenome | biome: human gut; feature: human-associated habitat; material: faeces | place: China | collected 2012 ...
ATCGTCACGTCGAGCGCCGTGGTGGGCTCGTCGGCGATGATGAGCTTCGGGCTGCACGCAAGCGCCATGGCGATCATGACGCGCTGGCGCATACCGCCGGAGAGCTCGTGCGGGAACATCTTGTAAACGCCCTCGCTGTTGGCGATGCCGACCATTTCAAGGAGTTCAATGGTGCGCGCCTTGATCTGCGCTTCGTCGTGGCCCTTTTCATTGTGCAGGGCCAGCACCTCGTCGAGCTGGTCGCCGATGCGGAACACGGGGTTCAGCGCGGTCATCGGCTCCTGGAAGATCATGGAGATATAGTTGCCGCGTAAGTGCTGCATGACGCTGTCAGGTGCCTTCGTCACGTCGTAGGCCTTGCTGCCGAGGTTCAGGCGAATTTCGCCCTCCACGACCTGACCCTGCGGGCGCTGCAAAAGCTGCATGAGCGACAAACTCGTGACCGATTTGCCGCAGCCGGACTCGCCGACGACGCCGACAGTCTTGCCGATGGGCACGGAGAACGTGACGCCGTCGACCGACTTGACAACGCCCGTGTCGGTGAAAAAGTAGGTGTGCAGGTTGTCGAATTCGACCGCGTTGTTGGGGTCGTGCATCTCGGTCAGATACTCGGATTCGGGAACGTTCTTGCGCTTGCGCTTCTTTTCGAGCGCATTTGTGATCTTGCGGTTTTCTTTGGAAATGCGGCGGGATTCCTTTGCGGAAAGATAGCCGTCATTATGCTTCTTAGCCATTCAAATTCCCTCCTTTCTCAGCGCTTCATCTTCGGGTCGAATGCGTCGCGCAGACCGTCGCCGACGAAGTTGAAGCCGAGGACCGTCAGCATCAGGCAGATGCCGGCGGGGATCCAGATGAACCAGTAGCTCGTGAGGACGTAAGAGTTGGAAACGTCGTTCATGATGTTGCCCCAGGAGGCGAACGGGAACTTGACGCCGAGGCCGAGGAAGCTGAGCGTTGCCTCGGTGATGATGGTGGAGCCGAGGCTCATCGTGCAGTTGACGATGAGCTGCGGGATGACGTTGGGGATCAGGTGGCGGAAGATGCGGCGCGAAACACTGATGCCGCAGGCCTCCGTCGCGGTCATGAACTCCTGCTCGCGCAGAGAGAGGATCTGGCCGCGGACGAGACGGGCGATACCCGGCCAGCCGAGGAAGCCCAGGATCAACATTAAGTAGAGCATTCGGATCTGCGGGTCGACGCGCATGCCGTCCATCGCTGCGCCCAGAATGATGATGAGCGGGGTGGAGGGGATGCAGTAGAAGATATCGACGATACGCATGATGAGGTTATCGACCCAACCGCCGAAGTAGCCGGAGACGCCGCCGAGCACCACGCCGAGCGCCGCGGAGATGATGACGACGATGAAGCCGATCATCAGCGACACGCGGCCGCCGTACATCAGGCGGGTGAGCATATCCATGCCGTTTTTATCCGTACCGAGCCAGTGCGCGGAGTCGGGGAAGGAATAGGCGTCGAACACGCGGGTGGACGTGCCCTCCTTGATCGACCACTGGTACTTGGCGGGATTGTATTCGAGCTTGATCTCGCGCTCCTGACCGGCGTCGTTCACATAGGTGTACTCGGTCTCACCGTTTTCGACGGCCTGCTGCACGCGCTCTTTGAAGTCCTTGCTGATGACCGTGCCGCTGACCTTGGACTGGATGACAAAGCGGCTGATGTAGGCGATCTCCTCGCCATTCAGCATGACGCTGTCTTCATCAAGCGTATAGGTCTTGCCGTTGGCCGTAAACTCCGCTTCGCCGTTGGCGTGCGCCTTGAGGGCGTTGAAGCTGAAGTTGAAGCCGAACTTCTGGCTGGGGTCGTTCGAGCTGATGATGTCCTTATAGGCGATGGCAAGGAGTCTGCCGCCGCTCGAGACGGAGTAGAGTGAGTCGCCCTCCTCGGTCACGTCGTAGGTGACGCCCTTGTAGGAGAAGCTGTCGTCCTTGCCCATGTGCAGCGTGAGCTGCGCCTGGAGGATCGTGCCGAACTCCTGGCCGTCGGCCACGAGATAGCGGTACTCGGTGTTCTCGCTCATGGCGGCGTATTCCTTGAGCTGGATATCGTCGCGGTAGAAGACCTCGTCCTGCCCGTAGGGGCTGATGAGGCCGCCGATGAAGGAGAAAATGAACATCACGGCGAGGATCGTCAGACCCACGACCGCGAGGCGGTTGCGGAAAAAGCGCTTGGCGACCAGCGTGCCCGGGGAAAGGACCTTGACGCGGCGGTCGTCGTTGAGGGAGTAATCCTCCTCGGGAGGCTTGTTTTCCTCGGAGGGCGTGTTGTCCTTTCCTGCGTACTTGTCGTTGAGTTCGTAGGAACGGCGGCGGGCATCGCCTTCACCGTAAACAGGATTGAAAACGTCTTTATCGGTTCTATCGTCAAAATAACTCATTCGTCACGTCCTCCTTTCTTACGCGATGCGCACGCGGGGGTCGACCACCGCGTACAGGATGTCGGAGATCAGGTTGCCCAGCAGGGTCAGGATCGCCAGGAACGTCATGTAGAACATGGAGAAGGGGATATCGCCCGCGACCATCGCATTGTACGAGGTGAAGCCGATGCCGGGGATGGCGAACAGCGTCTCTGTGATCAGCGCGCCGGCAAAAAGGCCGGGCAGCGAGCCGCCGATGAACGTCACGAGCGGGATGAGCGTGTTGCGGAAGGCGTGGTGATAGATGACCTTATGCTCGGAAAGACCCTTGGCGCGGGCGGTGCGGATGTAGTCGGCGTTGAGCACCTCGAGCATGTTCGTGCGCACATAGCGCATCCACGGGCCGATGGAGATGAACACCAGCGTCACGATGGGCAGCACCAGATGCTTTGCCATATCGAGGATCTGACCAAACTGGCTGAGGGAGTTGAAGTCACGTCCTGTGAGGCCGACGAGGTCGAACCAGCCGAGCTTGATGCAGAAGATGAGCTTTAAGAGCGTCGCGAAGAAGAACGTCGGCAGCGACATACCCAGCAGTGCGACCGTCGTGACGGTGTAGTCGGTCACGCTGTACTGCTTGGTGGCGGCCACGATGCCGAGCGGCACCGCGATGAGAAGCTCGAACACGAGCGAGATAGCGCCCATGATGAACGAGACCCAGATGACCTCGTTGAACTTCTGGATGACGGGCACGGTATACTTCCAGCTGTCGCCGAAGTTGCCGGTGCACAGGTTCTTGAGCTGGACGAAAAAGCCGGGGATGAGGCCCAGGTCCAGACCGTATTGTGCGTTGAGCTGTGCCAGCCACTCCTCATAGGGCTTGGAGCCGGGAGCCTGCGAGAGCTGCCGCGCCATATTCTCCACGTAGGAACTGGGCATGCAGCGCATAAGCAGGTAGATGATGAATGTCACAAAAAAGAGGATCACCACCGACAGCAGCAGGCGTTTTACCAGATATTTGCGCATAGAATCCCTCCGTTTTTTGATAACGGCCGCCCCGCGCCCGGGGTCTTGTCACCGTTTCGGGTTTGATATGTCTCTCTCTGCATATCAGCCAAACGCTCCGATGCACCGGGGCATTTGGATCATAGGCAGATGTGCCTGGGGCAGGCTACCCCGCGGCAGAAGCCGCAGGGTAGCCATGCGCCTAAGTAATGTTTTTGTGCAGCGACGGAGCTTACTGCAGGTCGAGCAGCTCGATGTCGTTGTACCAGGTCCAGTAGGTCGTGATATCAGGCGTCACGGTGTCGAGGTTGACGCGCTGAGAGGAGAAGATCACGCAGTTCTGGCGCTGATAGATGGGGATCTCGACCGCCCAGTCGGCCACGATGTCAAGGCACTGCTTATACAGGGTCTTGCGGTAGGTCTGGTCGGTGGACTGACGAGCCATCATGATGAGCTCATCGAGGTCGGCATCCTTGATCCAGTAGGACTTCTCGTTGGAGCCGCCCTTGCTGTGATAGATCTGGAACATATCCGGGTCGGGCGTGGCCTGCCATGCCATGGCGAACATGTCGGCAGTACCGGCGTTGATCGCGTTGGTCATCTCGGCGAAGTTGGACATATCGGAGACGATCAGGTTGAAGCCGATCTCCTTGAGAGCGTCGGACGCGAGGGTCAGAGCCATGAAGGAGGGGTGGTCGCCCTTGCCGCTGCCGCCGACCATGACTTCAGCGTCCATGCGGCCGCCGGCGGGAGCAGCGGTGATCTTGCCGTCAGCGACGGTGTAGCCGGCAGCCTCGAAGTAGCCGAGAGCGGCCTGCTTGGCGGCGGCGTACTTATCCTCGGCGGACATACCGTCGGTGTAGATGTCATTGCCGTTCACATCCACGGAGAAAGCGACCTTGTAGCCCTCATCGGTGACACGGGGAGCGGCCCAGGAGGTGTCGGAGATGGGGTAGTTGATGACGTTGGCGAACTCACCGTAGTAGGAGTCGACAGCGACATCGCGGTAAACGGCGATAACCGTGGCGATGGCCTTACGCAGATCCTTGGAGGCCTCATCACCGCCGTTGCCGTCGCCGACCTTCACGCGGTTGGCGTTGAAGCCGACATAGCCGTAGCCGAGGTTGGCGACGAGGTCGGTCTGGATGGTATCGCCGGAGATCTCGCCGTTAGAGTTGGCTTCCTTGATCTGCTCGGCAGCTTCCTTGGAGTAGGAGGGGTCAGTTACGTCGATCGTGCCGGAGACAACGCCGGGGATCTTATCTTCGTCCGTCATCTCGCGCCAGATGACAGTGTCGATCTTGGGCTCGCCCTTCCAGTAGGTCGGGTTCTTCTGCAGGGTGACAGCGCCGTTGGACCAGCTCTCGAAGGTGTACGGGCCGGAGCCGATGGGGGTGGAGGTCACGGACTTGACGTGGGACAGATCGCCCTTGACAAAGCCGAACATGTTGTTGTCGTAGTCATACTTGTCAGTCTCGCCATAGTAGTGCATGGGGCACACGGTGACGGGGAGCTGATAGATGGCGGTGGCATTGACCTCGGTGAGGGTGACGGTCATGGAGTAGTCACCGGTCTTGACGATACCGGCAACGTTGGGAGCGGACTCGCCGGTCTGGACGGCGACGGTATAGTCGGTGTAGGCGTCGCCCAGCTCAGCCTCGAGGAAGGAGGAGATGCTGGTGCCGGCGGTCTCGGCGTTGATGCCGTCATCGGAGATGTCGTAGCCGTACTTAGCAACGATGGCAGCCCAGAAGTCTTCGACGGTCGCGTCATCGGCGAGATCGAAGCCCCAGTTGCCAGCCTGCGCGGCGACGGAGTCATCAGCGGTGGCGGAACCGGAGGCGACCACGTAGTCAAGGATCTCCTGGGCGAACTTCACGCCGGCGGCGTTGAAGGCGGCCCAGTAAGCGTTGTACTGCTCTTCGGTGTAGAAGTCGTTGGCGGCGTAGGCGTCAGGACCGGCGGCGAGGATCAGGTTCTGCACAGTCTCCATACCGCTGCGATAGGCTTCCAGACCCTTGATGGGCAGGGAGTACAGCGTGGAAACGCCGTCATAAGCGGGGTCAAGCAGGACATAGTAAGAGAAGATGACATCGTCGATGGTCATTTCCTCACCGTCGGAGAACTTGACGCCCTCTTTCAGCGTGATGTTGTAGTCGACCGTGCCGTCGCTGTTTTCAACGATGTCGCAGTCGGCAATGCCCTTGTAAGTATAGTCGGTGCCGTTGTAGGGACGGACGTCGCCCTCAATGCCCTTGAGGACGACAGAGCCCTCGCGGTCGACGAGAAACAGACCGTCGAAGACCATACCCATGACCTGGTTTTCATAGTCATTGGTATAGAAGAAGGGGGAGAACTTACCGTCGAAGTTCTGCGTGCCGACAACAAGCGTCTTGCCGTCGGTCTGGCCGTCGTCCGTCTTCTTGTCGCCGCAGCCGGCCAGAAGACCAAGACACATGACCAGAGAAAGGATCAGTGCAAGTGTTCTTTTCATTGAATCTACTCCTTTATAAATTTTTGCCAAAACGGGTCGCCCCGTGCAGCACAAAGTAAGGTGCCCGCGCGTATACACGCGCGGAAAGGGGGAGTGCGCCTCCTATGGACATCTGTGCGCCGAAAAACAGCGCGTAGAATTTTTTTGATTATAGCATGAAAAGATGAAGATTGTACAGAGTAAAATCTTAGGAATTATCTTTTTTAGGCAATTTGTCCCATTCTGCCTGCATAATTTCGGCGCGCAGAACAAGGACACTCAGTAGGGCTATCAGCTTCAGCAGGACATAGAGCAGCGCGAAAAACGTCTGTCCTGCGTGGTCATTGACGAAAAAGAAGATCAATTCGCACACGATGCCGAGAAGAGAAAAGACCGCCGTGACCGCCGTTCGCACGGGCAGAACGGCCACGCTTTTTTTGTAGTTGTACTCGCGCACCGTGCCCCAATCCATGCCGAGCTTTGCAAGCGCCCAGATGACGCTCGCCGCGCCCAGAAACTCGCCGAGGTAGGGGAGCAGAACGTAAAAACAGTGCTGCATCCCCGGCGCAGGAATGCACCCGCCCGCGATGACCGCAACGGTCAGAATGGCTGCCATTCCCCACACGGCGCGCTTAGATCTGCGCTGCTTTGCATCATCGTTTTGGCAGGCGTAGAGTGCCCCGTCGTAAACGTATTCGCCCGCGACGTTCAGATGAAAGTCGTTCAGGTGCTCGCGGCGGTTGTGTTTTTTGCGCTGTTCGCCCATTATTCGATGCCCGTGAGGTCAAAGTCCGCGAGGGCCTTCTCCGCCTCGGCGCACACGCCGCGAAGGCACGCTTCGTCAAACGGACTCTCAAGGCCGGCGTTTTTAAGAAGGTCGGTGAACGTCCGGCTGCCGCCCTGCACGGTGTAGGCCATGTAGTGCTGCCAGGCGTTCCCCACGTCCTTGCGGATCATCGCCCAGAATTCGAGCGCCACGGTCTGGGCAAGGCAGTAGTCAATATAATAGAAGGGGCTCGAATAGATGTGGTGCTGGCGCTGCCAGCCCATGCCCTCAGAGTAGAACGGGATCTCGCCGTCGAGCTTCATCCACGGCATATAGACGCCGAGCAGCTCCTTCCAAACGGCGTGGCGCTCGGCGGGCGTCATTTCGGGCTTTTCATACACGATGTGCTGGAAGTGGTCGACCATCGTGCCGTAGGGGATGAACGTCAGCGCGCCGGAGAGGTGGCTGTAGAGGAACTTTTTCGCGTCGGGGCCAAAAAAGCCGTCTGCCCATGGCTCGGCGAAGAATTCCATGGACATCGAGTGGACCTCGCAGGCCTCCATGCTCGGCCAGATGTAGTCGATGGGGATGCGCTTGCGGTTCGTCCAGGCCTCGAAGGCGTGACCGGCCTCGTGCGTCACGACCTCGACGTCGTGCTGCGTGCCGTTGAAGTTGGCGAAGATGAACGGCACCTGATAGTCCATGATGCTCGTGCAGTAGCCGCCCGCCTGCTTGCCCTCGGTCGATAGCACGTCGAGCAGCTCGTCGCGCAGCATCGTTTCGAAGAACTCCTTCGTCTCGGGCGAAAGCTCGCTGTAGAACTTCATACCCTGGGCGAGAATGTCGTCCGGCGTGCCCGCGGGGCGGGGATTGCCGGAACGGAATTCGAGCGCGTTGTCGGCAAAGCTCATCGGATACTGCTTGCCCAGGCGTCTGGCCTGCTCGCGGTACACCTTGTCCGCCACGGGAACGAGATACTTGACGACCGCCTCGCGGAACTTTTCGACGTCGTCTTTCGTATAGCAGTTGCGGCCCATGCGGTAGTAGCCGAGCGTGGTATAGCCCTCGTAGCCGAGCTTTTTGCCCATCGCGTCGCGGAGTTTTACGAGCTTGTCGTAGAGCTCGTCGAATTTTGCCTGATTGTCCTTGTACCACTGGCCCTCGGCCTTCCACGCGGCAAGGCGCTTTTCATCGTCAGCGCAGGTCTTGAACGGGGAGAGCTGCGAGAGCGTGTAGACCTTGCCCTCGAACGGGATCTGCGCCGAGGCGAGCAGCTTTTCATACTCCTGCGTCAGGTCGTTTTCCTGCTGCAATTCAGGAATGATGGCGGGGGAGAAGGTCTTGAGCGCGATCTCGGCATTGACGAACATCAGATCGCCGTATTCCTTCTCAAAGTCCGCGCGGAACGGGCTTTCGAGCATCGCCGCCGTCCACGCCTGATTGTATTCCTCCAGCTCAGGGTTGAATTTGTTCCAGAATTTTTCCTCGCCGTCGTAGAATTCGTCGCGTGTGTCGATCGAGTGGCGGATGCTCGCGAGTGTTGCGGCGGTGGAGATATGGCTCATCAGCTCCTGCTGCGAAAGGAACACCTTGCGCGCTTCCTCATAGCTCTTGGCGGCCTTGAGTTCCGCCGTCAGCGCGGAAAGGCGCTGCTTGCTCGCCGCGGGATCGGGGCGGGTGTAGGTCATTTCGGAAAATTTCATGTTGTTTCCTCCATCAAATTTTTATTGTTACATTTCTTATTCTTGCCGGTTATAGATCGCGGACACGTCCCTGCGTCCGCCGCCGATGACGACGACCGCCGCGGCCGCCGTGACGAGCATGAAGCCCGTCAGCACGCCGCGCACGGGGAGAAACGCCACCAGCGCGCCCGCGAGCAGATTGCCCGTGAAGCTGCCGACGGTGTTGAGCATGTTGAACGCGCCGTTGAAGCGGCCCTTTTTCTCGTCGGGCACGTAGCTCTGCGTGGCGGAGATGCGGATGGTGTAGCTCGTCACGCCGAGGATACCCGTTAAAAAGCACGAAACCATCATCACCGGCAGCGGGCAGTAGAGATAGAAGCCCTCACACAGCGAGATGACGACATAAACCATCAGGGCAATGGAATACTTATGCTGCACAGGCAGCTTGATTTTATAATGAATGCCGCCGCCGATGGCGCGGCCGAAGATCGCCATGCCCCAGACGAGCATATAGATGTATTCGCCGTTATCGAATGTCGACTTGAAGTACGGCAGCGTGATGACCTGCGACGCGCCCGAGGCCAGCATGCTGAATGTGAAATAGATGGCCACGCGCAGAAGCCCCTTTTCACTCATCAGATAGCGAAAGCCCTCTTTGATGTCGCGCAGGAGCTGGCGGCCCGAGGAATGCTGCTCTTCGAGCGCGAGCGCGGCACGCTGCTTTTCGATGTAGTGTTCCTCGGCGCGGATCTGCGTCTCCGCCGTCGCGGCGATGAAGAAGCACAGCGCGTTGATGCCGAGCAGCGGCGCAATGCCGAAGAGATTATAAAAGTACGTTGCGATCGGGATGATGAGCGCCGAGAGCGTCTCCAGCACGCTCGCGATGGAGTAGGCCTTGGAGTAGTTCCCCTCAGAGATCAGCAGGGGATAGAAGCTGTCGTAGGCGACATAGTAGATGCTGTTGATCGAGCCGATGATAAAGCAGAAGACCGCGAGCATCGGAAAGCTGAACCAGCCGCGGCTCAGGATCAGCGCAGCGACAAGGTAGACCCCGGAGGAAAGGAAGTCCAGCGTGTAGATCGTCTTCTTGCGCGAAAAGCGGTCGAGGATCGCGCCCGAGAAGATCGGCATGACGATCTGCGGCAGCGTAAATGTCGCAATATAGATGGCATAGAGCAGGTTCGAGCCCGTGTAATCCAGTACGAGCAGGCTCAGCGCGAAGCCGGACATCGAATTGCCCAGCATCGAGATCACGCTGCCCAATGTGATGATAGTGAAATCCCGCGTCCACAGCGGTGAGACCGGAGCTGGCGCGGGAGAAGAGGATTCGTTCATAGAAATAGCCTCCTTCCGGCTTAAGAGCGCAAACAAAAGCCCGCTCGATGCGGGAGGGGGACGGAAATCAACTGTATTATAAAGGATTTCGATAAAAGAATCAACTATAATTCCACCAAATATGGACAAATGCACAAATGCTGCCCCCGTTTTGTGCGGCACAGAGGGAGTGTCCGCTTGCCGAGAAGCATGACGTGTGCTATAATACCGCCAAACAAAAATAAACTGTGGAGGACATCACCATGCAACATGCACCGGCAAGAGAACTGCTGCATTTTATCAAAAATAGCCCCACCTGCTACCATGTGACCGAGAACATCCGCCAAAAGCTCCTCGCAAACGGCTATACCGAGCTTTCCGAACGCGAACGCTGGGAGGTAGCCCCCGGCGGGAAGTATTTCGTCTGCCGCAACGGCTCGAGCACCATCGCCTTCCGCGTGCCGGAGATGATCGACGGCGGCTTCGCCATGGCTGCGGCGCACTCCGACTCGCCAGCGTTCCGTTTAAAAGAGCATCCCGACCGCCGCAGCGCGCATTATGTCCAGCTCTCGACCGAAAAATACGGCGGCATGCTGATGTCCACGTGGTTCGACCGCCCACTCTCCGTCGCGGGCCGCGTCTTCGTGCGCGCAAACGGCGAGATCGTCGAAAAACTCGTGAGCGTCGACCGCGACCTGCTCGTCATTCCCAATGTCGCCATCCACATGAACCGCACGGCGAACGACGGCATGAAGTACCTCGCGAATATCGACACGCTGCCGCTGCTCGGCGGTAAAGACAGCGGCGGCATCCTGCCCATCGTCGCCAAAGCCGCGGACGTTGCAGAAAACGACATCCTCGGCAGCGACCTGTTCCTCTACTGCCGCGGCGAGGGGACGCTGCTTGGCGAGAACGAGGAGTACATCCTTTCTCCCAAGCTCGACGATCTCGAGTGCGCCTGCGGCTGCCTCGAGGGCTTCCTTGCGGCGAAGGAGAGCGGAAATATCGCCGTCTGCTGCATTTTCGACAATGAAGAGGTCGGCTCGTCCACCAAGCAGGGTGCGGGCTCGACGTTCCTGCGCGACACGCTGCGCCGCATCGCCCTGTGCCTCGGAAAGGACGAGCAGGAGCTCCAGATGATGCTCGCGCGCAGCTTCCTCGTCTCGGCGGACAACGCGCACGCCCAGCACCCCAACCACGGTGAATACGCCGACCCCGACAACTGCCCGTATATGAACGAGGGCGTCGTCATCAAGTTCAACGCCAATCAGCGCTACGCGACCGATGGCCGCTCCTGCGCTATTTTCCGCGCCGTGTGCGAAAACGCGGGCGTTCCCACGCAGGTCATGTCCAACCGCTCCGATCTTCCCGGCGGCTCGACGCTCGGCTCGATCTCCGATACGCTCGTGCCGGTCAGCACGGTGGACATCGGCCTGCCCCAGCTCGCGATGCACTCTTCATGGGAGACCGCGGGCGTGCAGGACTATGAATTCCTGATCCGCGCGATGACGGAGTATTTCGGCAGCGCACTGTAAGAGACCTGCCGAAACGGTAGACAAAAGCACGGAAACATGCTAAAATAAAACGATTTTTGTTCAAATACGCTTTCAACGACAGAAAGGAAATATATCATGGACGTTAAGGAAATTCTCAAGCACGTTGACCATACCCTCCTCAAGCAGACCGCCACCTGGGAGGACATCAAGCAGATCTGTGACGACGGCATCAAATACGGCTGCGCGAGCGTCTGCATCCCGCAGACCTATGTGAATCACGCCGCGCACTACGTCGCCGAGCAGCAGCACTATGGCTTCGGCCAGCTGCCCATCTGCACGGTCATCGGCTTCCCCAACGGCTACACGCCCAGCGGCATCAAGTGCATGGAGGCCGAGTCCGCCGTCGCCGACGGCGCGACCGAGATCGACATGGTCATCAACCTCGGCTGGGTCAAGGAGGGCCAGTACGACAAGATCCTTCAGGAGATCAACTCTGTGAAAATCTCCTGCCACGGCAACATCTTAAAGGTCATCATCGAGACCTGCCTGCTCACCGACGAAGAGAAGATCAAGCTCTGCGAGGTCGTCTCCAATTCTCACGCCGACTATATCAAGACCTCCACGGGCTTTGCCGGCGGCGGCGCGACCCGCGAGGATGTCGCCCTCATGGCCGCCCACATGACCAACGGCAAGAAGATCAAGGCCGCCGGCGGCATCGCGAGCCTGCAGGACGCCGAAGACTTCCTCAAGCTCGGCGCCGACCGCCTCGGCACGTCCCGCATCGTCAAGGCCGTCAAGGAGCTCGAGGCCAAGGGCGAACTTTAAGAAAGGGGAGGGCTCAATATGCCGACTCCGCACAACAGCCAGGACCGTTCTGATGCCCGGCGACCCGCTGCGCGCGAAATTCATCGCCGAAACATTTTTAGATGAACCAAAGCTCGTCAACAACGTCCGCGGCGTGCAGGGCTACACAGGCACCTACAAGGGCGTTCCTGTCAGCGTGATGGCCAGCGGCATGGGGATGCCGTCCATCGGTATCTACTCCTACGAGCTGTTCACGCAGTACGATGTCGAGAGCATCATCCGAGTGGGTTCGGCGGGCGCGCTGCAAAAGGACTTGAAGCTCGGTGACGTGGTCGCGGGCATGGGTGCGTGCACCAACTCGAACTACGCCGCGCAGTACGGCCTTGGCGGCACATTTGCCCCCATCGCGGACTTTCAACTGCTCTCCGCCGCCGTTGAATCGGCGAAGGAGCTCGGCGTCCGCATGGACGTCGGCAACCTCTACTCGTCCGACACGTTCTACGACGCGTCGAACCCGTCGCTCAAGTGGGCGGACATGGGCGTGCTCGCCATCGAGATGGAGGCCGCCGCCCTCTACTGCAACGCCGCCTATACGAAAAAGCGCGGACTTTCCCTCTGCTCGATCTCCGACAATATCCTCACCGGCGAGGAGCTTTCGCCCGAGGCGCGGCAGACGAGCTTCACCGCCATGATGAAAATCGCGCTCGAAACAGCCGTGAAGATGGCGGCAGAATCCAAAAAGTAAGGAGATTATCATGCCATGCGCGTGATCGACATTGAAAACATTGTGACCAACATGAAGGACGATACCCGCTTCGTCCTGCGCTGCGAGGAGGTCTTTCACGACAAGATCAGCTCCGCCGCGGCGAGCATTTTAATGAACAAGGGACAAAAGCCCATCGTCTGCCTGACGGGCCCGAGCGGCTCGGGCAAGACGACGACGGCGATGCGCCTGCGCGAATACCTCGAAAACCTCGGCGTCAAGGTCTGCATGCTCAGCATGGATAACTTTTTCCTGCCGCTTGATCAGCGTCCGCCCGAGGCGAGCGACTGGGAGTCGCCCTACTGCGTGAACCGCGATTTACTCATCGAGGATATCCACCGCCTGATGGACGGCGAGCTCGTGGAGCTGCCGGTCTACGACTTCAAGGCCGGCGGCGTCGGCGGCTACAAGCCCATGCAGGGCGACAAGGACGCCGTCATCATCGCCGAGGGCATCCACATGCTCAACCCGCTGATTTTCGACCAGCTCAGAAGCGAAGCTACGGGCGTTTACGTTGCCCCGCGTACGCGTATCATCACGCACAAGGACCGCATCGTTCGTCCCGAGCAGCTGCGCGTGGCGCGCCGCATGATCCGCGACTATCAGGGCCGCGGCCATTCGCTGCGTCAGACCGTCGAGCGCGCCGAGAGTGTCGACCGCGGCGAGCTCAACTACATCATGCCGAACAAGCCGAACGCGAGCATCCACATCGACACGTTCCACGACTATGAGCCGTGCATCCTCGCGCGGTATTTGAAGGAGATCCCCGAGTTTTACAGCCAGCTCGACGATCAGTTTATCGCCGAGCACGGGCTGAGCGACCTGATGGACGTTGTCAACTCCGTGCCGTCGCTGCGCACGGACTATGTCCCGCGCGACTCCATCGTGCGAGAGTTCGTCGGCGGCAGCTGCTTTGAGTATTAAATCGGCAAAATCCGACAACGAACTGTAATTTCTGATTTTGATAATACAAAAAGTAATCGAAATTTGGCGCTTTTGCGCGAAAGGGGGAGGAAGAGCGAATGCATTCTGACGAGCGGCGAAAGGCCATTGCCGACGTGCTGCGCGCGGCGGACGCGCCGGTCAGCGCCTCCGCGCTGGCGGAAAAATTCTCCGTCTCGCGCCAGATCATCGTGGGCGATATCGCGCTGCTGCGCTCCTCGGGCGAGGAAATTCTCGCCACTCCGCGCGGCTATGTGACGCCGAAGGAGGCGCGCGGCATCCTCCGCCGTGTCGCCGTGAAGCACACGCCGCAGGAGATGGAAGCCGAGCTCAACGCCATCGTCGACAACGGCTGTACGGTCATCGACGTCATCGTCGACCACCCCATCTACGGCCAGCTCACCGGCCCGCTGCAAATTTCGAACCGCTACGAGGTCAGCCAGTTCATTGAGCGCTGCAAAAAGGCGGAGCCGCTGTCCAGTCTCACCGACGGCATCCACCTGCACACGCTCTCCTGTCCCGACGAGGCGGCGTTCGAGCGCACGAAGAGTGCGCTGCGCGCACTGCGCGTCCTGCTGGAGGAAAACGGAAATTAAGGGTTGACAATCCTCACACAAGCGATTATAGTGTCATGTGCACGTGTCAAGACACCTGCACATGACACTGTTTTATTTTTAGGCTGTGAGGATATCATGGAAAAATTCAAAGCGTTCTGCAAACGCAAAAACATTGAAGTTTCGGCCAAGCGCTACGGCATCGATGCGCTCGGCGCAATGGCGCAGGGCCTCTTCTGCTCGCTGCTGATCGGCACGATCATCAAGACGCTCGGCGCGCAGCTGGGCGTTCCGTTTCTGACAGACATCGGCACCTATGCGATGTCCGTCTCCGGCCCTGCGATGGCGGTCGCCATCGGCTACGCGCTCAAGGCTGACCCGATGGTGCTCTTCTCCCTTGCCGCGGTGGGCTGGGCGGCCAACGCCGAGGGCGGCGCGGGCGGCCCGCTCGCCGTGCTCATCATCGCGATCCTTGCCGCCGAGTGCGGCAAGGCCGTGAGCAAGGAGACGAAGATCGACATTTTGGTCACGCCCGCCGTGACCATCCTGGTCGGCGTCGCGCTCGCCAAGTGGATCGCGCCGCCCATCGGCACAGCCGCCTCCGCCTTCGGTCTCGTCATCGACAACGCGACCAGGCTCCAGCCGTTCTGGATGGGCATTGCCGTCTCCGTGCTCGTGGGCGTCGCGCTCACGCTGCCCATCTCCTCCGCCGCCATCTGCGCGGTGCTGAAGATGACCGGTCTTGCCGGCGGCGCGGCCGTTGCGGGCTGCTGCGCGCAGATGGTCGGCTTCGCCGTGATGAGCTTCAAGGAAAACCGCTGGGGCGGCCTTGTCTCTCAGGGCCTCGGCACGTCGATGCTCCAGATGCCGAACATTGTCAGAAATCCCCGCGTCTGGATCGCGCCGACGCTCGCCTCCGCCATCACCGGCCCCATCGCCACGTGCGTGTTCCATCTTGAGATGAACGGTGCGCCCATCAACTCCGGTATGGGCACCTGCGGCCTGTGCGGCCTCATCGGCGTGTGGACGGGCTGGGTCTCTCCGAGCGAGGAGGCTGTCGCCAAGGGCGCGGCGGCCATGAGCCCAACGGGCTTTGACTGGCTGGGTCTCATCCTCGTCGCCATCGTGCTGCCCGCCATCCTTGCTCCGCTCATCAATATGGTCTGCCGACGCCTCGGCTGGGTCAAGGACGGCGACCTGAAGCTCGACTGAGAAAATAACGTGTAAAAGTGTGGACTTTTTGTAAAGAATCCCATCAATTATCACAAAAAAGTAAAATTGGGGAGAATCGGACTTGATTCTCCCCTTTGCTTTTGC
>ERZ773202.1426-NODE-1426-length-15480-cov-13.042788_pt1 | contig 15480 bp, 8 predicted proteins | sample MGYA00580998_ERZ773202 | MGnify/ENA primary metagenome ERZ773202 (study PRJEB29015, sample SAMEA2737803) | human gut metagenome | biome: human gut; feature: human-associated habitat; material: faeces | place: China | collected 2012 ...
TCAGCTTTCTGCTGGACGGCGTGCCCGGCGCGGCAAGCCGGTTCTGGCTGTACCTCATGAACACCGTCTGCACCGGCGCTACCGTGAGCGTGGGCTTTGCGTGGTGTTTGTATGTGGACTTCCGGGTCTACCGCAGCACCGGACGCCTGCGCAGAAGGCATCTGTTTCTGGGCGCGCCGCTGCTGGCTGTTCTGGTGCTGCTGGCGGCGAACCTTTTCGGCACAGGATGGATCTTTACCATCTCCGCGGACAACGTTTACCATCGCGGTCCGCTGAACAGTTTGCTTTACCTGCTGCTGTTCGGCTATTATGCCGAGAGCGTGTGGCAGGTGCATAAGGCCAAGCGCGATGGCGTTACGGTGGAGTTTTTCCCGGTGTACTACTTTGTGATCACCTGTGCGGTGGGCACGGTGCTGCAGGGTGCGTTCTACGGTATGGCCTTCGGCTGGCTGTCGGTGGCCATCGCCTTTGTGTTTGTGGACAGTCAGCTCCGCAGTCTGCGCAGCTATATCGACGAGCTGTCCGGTCTGTTTGGCCGCAAGTACATGAACTACTGTCTGGAGCGCATCCACGCCACGCAGGAAAAGGATGTTTACGGCATCATGATGGACGTGAACTGCTTCAAGGAGATCAACGACACCTACGGTCATGGTGCGGGCGACCGCGCCATTCAGGAGATCGGTCACATCCTGTCCGGGGCGCTGGTGGCAAACTCGGTAGCTATCCGCATAAGCGGCGATGAGTTCATGGTGCTGATCCGGCACGGCTCGGAAGAGATCCGGGATAAGATCTGTGCCGCCATCGAGCAGCGGGTGCAGCGCTATAACGCCGCCGCCCCGGCGGGCAGCTTTCAGCTGTCTTTCTCCACCGGTGTGGCAAAGTATGAGGGCGGCAGCGTGGAGAAATTTCTGGTGGAACTGGACGAGCGGATGTATGCGGAAAAGCGCGCCTTCCACGCCGCCCGGAACGGCCATGCCGTACCGGAGCAGGGGAACGCTCCATCAATTTCAGAATAATGTCTAAAAAGAGTGATACTCTTCTTGACAATCTGACGAAGCAATGATAGAATACTGAACGTACCAACTGAATACCGACTTATCAAGAGCGGCTGAGGGGACAGGCCCTGTGAAGCCCGACAACCTGCGCGAGAGCGTAAGGTGCCAAATCCTGCGGGAAACCGGAAGATAAGAGTGCAACGCTCAGAGCTTTCGGCTCTGGGCGCTTTTATTTTTCGCGCAAAAAAGCTTGAACGGAATGTTGGAGCAAGAAATACACACCCTGCTGTAAAAACTTTAGGAGGCAAAACAAATGGCAAGACACCTGTTTACTTCTGAGTCCGTCACCGAAGGACATCCCGACAAGATCTGCGACCAGATCTCGGATGCGATCCTGGACGAGATCCTGACCCACGACCCCGACGCCCGTGTGGCCTGCGAGACCTGTGCTTCCACCGGTCTGGTGCACATCATGGGCGAGATCACCACCAGCTGCTATGTGGACTTCCAGAAGGTGGTCCGTGAGGTGGTGGCAGAGATTGGCTACACCCGTGCAAAGTTCGGCTTTGACGCAGACACCTGCGCCGTCATCTCCAACATCGACGGCCAGAGCCCCGACATCGCCCTGGGCACCAACGACCAGGTGGGCGGTGCCGGCGACCAGGGCATGATGTTCGGTTATGCCTGCGACGAGACCCCGGAGCTGATGCCCATGCCCATCAGCCTGGCCCACAAGCTGGCCAAGCGCCTGACCGAGGTGCGCAAGAATGGCGAGATGAGCTATCTGCGCCCGGACGGCAAGAGCCAGGTCACCGTGGAGTACGACGAGAACAACAAGCCCGTGCGTGTGGACGCCGTGGTCATCTCCAGCCAGCACAGCGAGAGCGTGAGCATGGACCAGCTGCGTGCCGACGTGATGGAAAAGGTCATTAAGGCCACCATCCCCGCCGAGCTGCTGGACGAGAACACCAAGTACTATATCAACCCCACCGGCCGCTTTGTTGTGGGCGGCCCGCAGGGCGATACCGGCCTGACCGGCCGTAAGATCATCGTGGACACCTACGGCGGCTATGCACGCCACGGCGGCGGCGCCTTCTCCGGCAAGGACCCCAGCAAGGTGGACCGCAGCGCAGCCTACGCTACCCGCTGGGTGGCCAAGAACATCGTGGCTGCGGGTCTGGCAAAGCAGTGCGAGGTACAGGTGGCCTACGCCATCGGCGTGGCAAAGCCTGTGTCCATCATGGTGGATACCTTCGGCACCGGCACGGTGGCAGACGAGAAGATCGAGCAGGCTGTGGAGAAGGTGTTTGACCTGACCCCTGCCGCCATCATCCGTGACCTCGACCTGCGCAAGCCCATCTACCGCCAGTTGGCCGCCTACGGCCACATGGGCCGCGAGGATCTGGGCGTGAAGTGGGAGAACACCGACCGCGTGGATGCCTTGAAGGCTGCCGTGGCTGCCCTGTAAAAAGCGTTTTACCCTGATAGAAGGTAAGTGAAGAGAGACCGCTGCGCCCGACCGTGCAGCGGTCTTTTTGCGTCACTGAGGAAAGAGAAGGGGACTTAAAAAGTCGTACTTTTCCTCAAAAATCAGATAAACTTTGCGAAACGGTAAAGATTTGGTCGCGTTTTTGTAAGAAACTCACATTCTCTTGCAGGAAAAGGAAAAACAGCTGTGCAAGGCGCAGAAAATCCACACATGAAACAAATTGATATGGAACAATCGACAAAATGTGATAAAATAAAACTAGATATGCGCACTTGTGTGCATGGTACGGATGGTAAACAGCAATAAGGAGTTATGTGACTATGTCTATTGAAATTTCCCCTAAGTCCTTCTTTGAGCAGCCCAGTGTGGCGGATATGCGGCTGATCGCCTGCCCCGGTGCCGAGGAGCTGACCGGCCTGATCGACAAGCACCTTGTCCGTTGGGCAAAGGCTGCCGGAATTGAAAAAGACACCTTCATTATTTCCTGCGACTGCCCCCGCTTCCAGAGCGGCGACGCCAAGGGTCTGGTCAAGGAGTCTGTCCGCGGCGACGATATCTTTATCGTGGTGGACCCGGGCAATTACAGCGTCACCTACAAGCTGTTCAACTACGAGAACCACATGTCCCCGGACGACCACTTTGCAAACCTGAAGCGTCTGATCCAGGCTGTGGCCGGTAAGGCACACCGCGTTTCCGTCATCATGCCCAGCCTGTACGGCGGCCGTCAGCACCGCCGCGTGGTGCGTGAGAGCCTGGACTGCGCTGTGGCCCTGCAGGAGCTGCAGACCATGGGCGTGCGCAACATTATCACCTTTGACGCACACGACCCCCGCGTGCAGAACGCAGTGCCCCTGATGAGCTTTGATAACGCCATGCCCACCTATCAGGTGCTCAAGAGCCTGCTGAAGAAGGATCCCACCCTGTCCTTCGACAAGGAGAAGTTCACCGTGGTCAGCCCGGACGAGGGCGCTATGAACCGCAATATGTACTTCTCCAGCGTGCTGGGCTGCAACCTGGGTATGTTCTACAAGCGCCGCGACTACACCCGCGTGGTGAACGGCCGCAACCCCATCGTTGCCCATGAGTATCTGGGCGAGAGCGTGGAGGGCAAGACCGTCTTTATCGCGGACGATATCATTGCTTCCGGCGAGAGCATGCTGGAGGTCGCCAGCAACCTGAAGGAGCGCGGCGCTGCCAACATCATCGCCAACGCCACCTTCCCCCTGTTCACCAGCGGTCTGGACAAGTTCGACAAGGCTGTGGCAGACGGCACCCTGACCTACGTTGTGGGCACCAACCTGACCTACCGTATGCCCGAGCTGCTGACCCGTGACTGGTATGTGGACGTGGACGTTTCCAAGTACGCTGCCTACTTTGTGGTGGCACTGAACCACGATATGTCCGTTTCCAGCATCATCGACCCCCTGAAGAAGATCGAGAACCTGCTGGCAAACCGCAAGTAAGAAGCCTTTCCAAAGCCCCTGCACTCCGCGTGCAGGGGCTTTTTGCGTTTTCATAGAGAAAAGGAAGTGTATCATGAAAAACAGCAGCGTTATAGGGAACTTTCGCTGATCAGCTCTTTTCACAAAAAATGATATACTAATATATTAATTGTAACAAAAAACACTAAATACTATTTACAAATCATAATGTAAATGGTATTCTTTGTACAACATTGAAGCAGGAAGGCACCTGCTGTGAGGAAAAAGTCGGAGAAAAAGCAAGAGAGTCCAGCCTTCAAAGCTGGGCATAAAAAGTACGCAGACACTTACAAGAACAAGAAGGAGAAAACAATATGAAACGCCGCGATTTTATGAAGCTTTCCGCCGCTACCGCGCTGGGCGCTACCGTGGCCGCCATGGCACCCTCGGCTCTGGCTGCGCCAGAGCTGGAGCAGACCAACGGAGATCTGCACACTACCGTAGACCGCAAGACCGCAGCTATGGGTCTGGGCGATGGCAAGACCTTTGCTTATGACCCGGAAAACCCATATCTGAACGTGAATGTGGGTCTGTTCCATGATGCGCAGGTAACGGTGGGCGGTCAGAATGTTGGCACTGCTACCTATTACCTGCCCGACGGCATGGATCCTTGGGCGCCGGCAGTTATCGTGCTGACCCCGGATGACACCACCGCAAAGGCGTTCTCCGGCACGGTCACCGGTCGTATGTGGCGCACGGTAGCGTGCAAAAATAAGATCGCCGTTGCATTTTTCGGTCCCGAAAACGGCGGCAGCTGGAACCTTTCCCTGAGCGCTTCCGGTCGCGATGACGCAGCAACGCTGGATGCACTGTACCAGCTGATGCGCAAGAAGAGCGTTAAGCTGTCCGGCGCATTCTCCATGGACAAGTCCCACACCGCATTGGTGGGCTACAAGGAGGGCGGCGCAGCTGCCCTGCTGTTCGGTGCTCGCTGGGCAAGCGATTTCAGCTCCATCTGCGCTGTGGATGCAGCTGAGGTCCCGGCAGCCTCTCTGGAGGCAGTGGGCGGTCAGTATGTGCTGCCCTTCCCCGGCGACTCCACCCGCGGCGTGCAGGAGGAGGCGATCGCCGCAAAGACGGTGGATACCCCCGTTTGGTTCGTCCGCTCCAATGCCGATTCTACCAATAAGGCAGCACTGGAGTTTTACCTGAACGCCAATCAGGCTGTGGCAAAGGGCGACGGCGTGTATGCAAGCAACCGCGCAGGCTCTGCCGCTGAGGTGTGGGTCACCGAAAAGGCACAGTGCCCGGCAGCCATCTGGGAAAAGTTCTCCGGTCAGTTCAAGCGCTTTATGGCGCTGCAGCTGCCGGGTCGCGTGGCAAAGGCAGAGGACTTTACCCGGCGTGGCTTTGATATTCACGAGGAGTGGGTCAACGGCGAGCTGCGCCGCTGGATGGTCTATGTGCCGTCCACCTATACTGGCAACGAAAAGGTGCCGCTGGTGCTGGTGATGCACGGTTATACAGCCTCCATGTATGCCATTGCAGAGGAGTCCCGCTGGTACGATGTGGCAGAGCAGAACGGCTTTATCGTGGTGTTCGCGCAGGGTCTGGTGCGCCCCGCAGACCTGATGGGCAACATTCCCACCGCCATGTGGCTGGCAGGTCCCTTTGCCGCAATGGCAGGTAAGGATACCGACACCAGCGTGGATCTGGAGTTCATCAACAGCCTGCTGGACCGCATGGAGCAGGATTACAGCATCGATACCACCCGCGTGTATGCCACCGGTCACTCCAACGGCAGCCTGATGACTTGGGCTACCGCCTGCCGCTATGCAAGCCGGTTTGCTGCTATTGCTCCGGTCGGCTATATGTTTACCCCGCTGCCGGAGCTTGACCCCGCTGTTCTGCTGCCGGCATGGGCTTTCCTTGGCGAGTACGACTCGGCAGGCGTGGCAGAGCTGGTGGAGGATAACGGCACAGTGAAGGCGCTGCAGGGCTGGAATGCCCACAACGCCACCAACGAGGCAGCTGTTGCAGAAAGCACCTCCTATAACGGCGCTTTTGTGACCAAGAGCTTTATGGGCGGCAACGCACCGCTGGTGCAGTACACCGTGGTCAAGGATACCCCCCACGTTTACCTGCAGGAGGAGAGCGTTGCCATCTGGAACGAGTTCTTCTCCCGTTACAGCCGCGGTGCGGACGGCACCCTGTACTATCAGGGCAATGCCGTGACCGCTGGTCAGTACCAGCCCAGCGCAAACTGGTACGCTGCAAAATAAGCTGACAATGCCCGCCGCGCGGCTTTATATCTCGGGACACCGGAACGTCTGCGGACGCTCCGGTGTCCCTTTTTATGTTTTGCGGCGGCTTGTGTTAAGTTTTTGAAAATTCGCGCCGGGAGCTTTGCAAATTCCGGTGGATTTATGCTATATTTAAATTGAAATATTTTGCATTCTGACAGAAAGGAAAAACGCCATGGAGCATTTTGTGGAGTTTGAAGATGTCTGTAAATATTACCAGACCGGCAGTGTGAAGATCGCTGCCGCAGACCACCTGAATTTCTATGTGGACAAGGGCGAGTTTTGCATCATCGTGGGGCCCTCCGGTGCGGGCAAGACCACCCTGCTGAACATTCTGGGCGGCATGGACAACTGCGACGAGGGCAACGTCTGGCTGGACGGCCGCAACGTGAGCCGCTTTTCCGCCCGAGAGCTGACCACCTACCGCCGGTATGATGTGGGCTTTGTGTTCCAGTTTTACAACTTGGTGCAGAACCTGACCGCACTGGAAAACGTGGAGCTTGCCAGTGAGATCTGCCGCGACCCACTGGACCCCGCCGAGACCTTGCGCAGCGTGGGGCTGGGCGAGCGGCTGAACAACTTCCCGGCGCAGCTTTCCGGCGGCGAGCAGCAGCGGGTGTCCATTGCCCGCGCACTGGCCAAAAACCCCAAGCTGCTGCTCTGCGACGAGCCCACCGGTGCACTGGATTACAAGACCGGCAAGCAGGTGCTGGCCCTTTTGCAGGATACCTGCCGCAAGACCGGACGCACCGTCATTGTTATTACCCACAACACGGCACTGACCGGTATGGCTGACCGCATCATTCAGGTGCGCAGCGGCCGCATCGTGTCCAATCAGGTCAACGAGCACCCTGTGCCGGTGGAACAGATCGAGTGGTGAGTACTGTGCAGAAAAGTTACCGCAAAAATATCCTGCGCGAGATGAAAAGCAGCATCAGCCGGGTGGTGTCCCTGTTTGGCATCGTGGCGCTGGGGGTAATGATGCTCACCGGCCTGATGTGCATTGCCCCCGATATGCGCACCGCTGCCCAGAAGTACTATGTGCAGCAGAATGTGTTCGACCTGCGGGTGCTGTCCACCCTTGGCCTCAGTCAGAGCGATATCGATGCCATTGCCGCTGTGGACGGCGTGGATGCCGTGCAGGCGGTGAAGTATCAGGACGTGGAAGGCCACTGGACAGGAGACGAGCAGACTACGGTGGCGCGGCTGTATCAGCTGCCTGCCGATCCGCAGGCCGATACGCCGGAGAACATGAACCGTCCGGTGCTGCTGTCTGGCCGGATGCCGGAAGCTGCCGGGGAGTGCGTGGTGCATGTGATGGGCCACGGCAGCCCCGTGGAGCTGGGCACCCAGCTGACCCTGCCGGAAGAGACCGAGGGGGTCAGCGGGCAGGTGTTCACGGTGGTGGGCACGGTGCAGGACCCGCTGCATTTTTCCTCTGATTCCGAGAGCAGCACCGTGGGCGATGGCCAACTGGACTGCATCCTGTTTGTGCCGGAGGGCACTTTGACCGCAGATTATTATACGGTGTGCTATATCAAGGCAGAAAACGCCGGATTGTATGATAATTATTCCGATGAATATCAGGCCGCAGTGGATGCCGTAGTGGAAAAGCTCAAGGCCATCCAGAGCGTGCAGTGCACCGCCCGGCGGGAAGAGCTGATGGACACCGCCAACGACAAGCTGACCGAAGCGCGCGCCGAGTACGACAGCCAGAAGGCCGAAGCGGAGCGTCAGTTTGCCGAGGCGGAGGCAAAGCTTGCGGACGCACAGCAGCAGCTGGATGCCGCCAAGGCGCAGCTGGAAGCCGGGGAAAAGGAGCTTGCCGCCCAGAAGACTGCCCTGCCGGACACTATGCAGAGCGGTGCCGACAAGCTGGTGAGCAGCGAGGAGCAGGTGCTGGAATTTGAGGAGCAGCTGCAGCAAATTGAGATGCTGGTCAACCTGAAAAAGGTGGCAGACCCCCTGCTGACCTACGCGGAAGCCGCTCTGCGCAACGCCGAAAAGGCGCTGGACGAAGCCGAGCCGGAGGACGAGGATTACATTGAACTGCGGGATGCACTGGCCAAGGCGCAGGCCGCTTACGACAACATCTATAACCAGCTGCAGGGCTATCAGCAGCAGCTGGACGCGGGCAAGCGGCAGATGTACAAGCAGGGGCTTATCTCCTCGCCGAACCTCTCCAACGACCAGCTGGTGACCGAGGCCAAGGCTGCGCTGCGCAAGATGAAATTGCAGCTTTTGCAGGGGCAGTTGCAGCTGACCACCGGCACCGCCAGCGCCTACACCCAGTTCGATGCCGCACAAAAGCAGCTGGAAGAGGGTTGGGCAGAATACAACGCCGGGCAGACCCAGCTGGAAGAATCCCGCACCGAGTACGAGAGCCAGAAGGCCGAGGCAGAGCAGAAGCTGGCGGACGGCCTTGCCCAGCTGAACGATGCCGAGGAGCAGGTGAGCCAGATCAAAAAGGGCGAGTGGTATGTGCTGGACCGCACCTCCACCATGAGCTGCGTCACCTTTGCCCAGTACGCCGACCGCATGGACGCCATTGCCCGGGTGTTCCCGGTGTTCTTCTTCCTTGTGGCGGCGCTGGTGGCTACCACCACCATGACCCGCATGGTGGACGAGAACCGCCTGCAGATGGGCACCTTAAAGGCGCTGGGCTACTCCAATTTCAGCATCGCGGGCAAGTACCTGTTCTACGCGATGCTGGCCACCATTCTGGGCAGTATCGTCGGCATGGTGGTGGGCTTTGTGGTATTCCCCATCATTATCTGGAACGCCTATCAGCTGGTGTTCAGCCTGCCTACCTTCACCCTGTACTTCTACCCGGGCATGGCAGCCGCCAGCGTGGGCATCAGCGCCGCCGTCATCGGCTTTGCCACATGGTACGCCTGCCGTTCCAGTCTGGCCGAAAAGACCGCAGCTTTGCTGCTGCCCCGGGCTCCCGTGGCGGGCAAGCGCATCCTGATGGAGCGCATCACCCCGCTGTGGTCCCGGATGTCCTTCTCCCAAAAGACCACCGCCCGCAACCTGTTCCGGTATAAAAAGCGGTTCTTCATGACCGTGCTGGGCGTGGCGGGCTGCACCGCGCTGCTGCTTATCGGCTTCGGCATACAGGATTCCCTGCTGCCCATCGTCACAAAGCAGTCTACGGAGCTGACCCACAACGATATGTCCATCACCCTCAGCGACCCCAAAGCCCTGACCATGGAGCAGGGGCTGACAGAGGAGCTGGACAGCAACAGCGCCGTGCAGAACTGGGGCGCGGTGTATACCAAATCCACCACCATCTACAATGCCGAAGGCGAGAGCGCCAGCGTGAGCATCGTGGCGGCGGCAAAGGACAGCGACCTGACCCGGTATGTTACCTTCCGCACCCGCAAGGGACACAAGGCCATCAGCTTTGACAGCGGCAGTGTCATCCTGACCGAAAAGACCGCCGAGAATCTGGGTCTGCACACCGGCGATACCTTCTGGGTGGAAAACGCCGAGGGCACCCGGGTGGAGCTGACCCTGACCGGCATCACGGAAAACTATATGTTCACCCGGCTGTACCTCCCCCGCGCACAGCTGGAAAGCCTGCTGGGCACGGAGGATATCCCGTGGAACACGGTCTACGGGCAGACCACCTGCACCGATGCTGCCGGGTACAACGCCCTGCGCACCGACCTGCTGGACTGCAACTATGTCAGCAGCATCAGCTTTACCGAGGACACCACCGAACTGTTCGATAACCTCATCGTCAGTCTGGGCTATGTGGTGGTGCTGATCATCATCTGTGCGGCGGCACTGGCGGCTGTGGTGTTGTATAACCTCATCAGCGTCAACCTTGGAGAGCGCAAAAAGGAGCTGGCGACCATCAAGGTGCTGGGCTTCTACGATCAGGAGGTGTACCGCTACATCTTCCGCGAGATCGAGCTGCTGGCGCTTATCGGCTCCGGCGTGGGTCTGGCACTGGGGGTGCCGCTGCACAAGTTCATTGTGTTGACCGTGGAGATGGATCAGCTCATGTTCATCCGCACCATCGCCCCCCGCAGCTACCTGCTGGCGGTGGCGCTGACCATGGTGTTTACCGTGGTGGTCTGCTTTGTCATGCGGCGGCACGTCCGGCGCATCAGCATGGTGGAAAGCATGAAGGCTCCGGAGTAATTACAAAAGCAAAACCATAAAAAGCACCCCCTGCGGTCTGTACGGGCAGACCGCAGGGGGTGCTTAGTCTTTTATACGCTCAGGGAATCAGAGGAACACATACTTGAGGATGAACAGCACGGTGAGCACATACATCAGCGGGCTGATCTTCTTCTCCTTGGCCTTGCCGGTGATCACATTGATGATGGTCCAGGAGATGATGCCGATGGCGATACCCTCGGAGATGCTGTAAGCGGTGGGCATAGCCAGAATGGTCAGGAAGGCGGGGATGCCCTCGCTGGGATCATTGAAGTCGATCTTGATGGCAGAACCCATCATGTAGAAGCCCACGATGATCAGAGCCGGAGCGGTAGCAAAGCTGGGGATGGTGAGGAACAGCGGGCTGAAGATGGTAGCCAGCAGGAACAGCACGCCGGTGGTCATAGCGGTCAGACCGGTGCGGCCGCCCTCGGTAACGCCGGAGGCGCTCTCCACGAAGGTGGTGGTGGTGGAAGTACCCAGCACAGCGCCCACGCAGGTACCGATGGAGTCTGCCATCAGTGCGCCCTTGATGTTGGGCAGACGGCCGTCCTCGTCCAGCATATCAGCCTTGGAGGCCACGCCAATCAGGGTGCCCAGCGTGTCGAACAGGTCCACAAAGAGGAAGGAGAACATCACGGCGAAGAAGTTCAGCAGGCCGACACCGGAGAAGTCGGTCTTGAACACCTGACCAAAGGTCTCGCCCAATGCGGAGAAGTCAAAGCTGACAAAGGCGGTGGGGATGACGGAGTACATACCGGCATCCACATCGGGGACGTAGATACCGGTCAGCTCGCACACGATGCCCAGCAGCCAAGTGATCAGGATGCCGTACAGGATGCCGCCCTTGACCTTTTTGACCAGCAGAATGGCGGTGATGACCACGCCCAGCAGAGCAAGGATAGCGCCCACGCCCACGCTGTGGAAGGTTGCGCCCTTGAAGTGCTGGTAGGTGACCAGCGTGGAATCACTGTTGACGATCAGCTTGGCGTTCTGCAGGCCGACAAAGGCCACGAACAGGCCAATGCCCACGCTGACGGCGCTCTTCAGGGTCATGGGAATGGCGTTGAAGATGCCCTCGCGCACATTGGTCAGGGACAGTGCAATGAAGATGACGCCCTCAACAAAGACGGCCATCAGAGCCAGCTGCCAGCTGTAACCCATGGTCAGCACGACCGTGTAGGCAAAGTAGGCGTTCAGGCCCATGCCGGGAGCCAGTGCAAAGGGGTAGTTGGCCAGCACAGCCATCAGTGCGGTGGCAATGAAGGATGCCAGCGCGGTGGCAATCAGCACAGCCTTGGAATCCATGCCTGCTGCGGACAGGATGTTGGGGTTGACGGCAAGGATGTAAGCCATGGTCATGAAGGTAGTGATACCAGCCATGATCTCGGTCTTTACATCGGTGTGGTTTTCTTTCAGGTGAAAGAACTTTTCTAACATGAGAAACCTCCTGCTTCCAATAAAACACTCCGCCGGTTGCGGACGGCGGAGAAAGAACAGCTCCCATTCTATCAGCTGAAAACGTTTTTGTCCACACCAGAAACACACAAATTTCGCAATTTGTTCAAATTTTCTTAAATAAGTATGACTTATCTCACAAAAAATCTGGCATATTTTAGTAATTTGGACGGAATGCAGGCGATATGTGCAGAAAAAATGTGTGAGGGAAAAAAGTAGTTCCGAAACACCCTGCGGGTGTTTCGGAACTACAAATAAAATATTTTTTACAAATTACCGGCGCTTACAGCGTCTCTACCCGGTCGAACAGATCCTTTGCGGCTTCCACGGCGTCCTTGCTGCCAAAGGCCACCCGCACACCGCCGGACAGCACGTCAGACAGGGCAGCGGCCTGCTCTTTCAGCAGGGCGGTGTCCACGCTGCACAGCGCCTTGCGGTCGGCGGTGAGCATCTCGTCCGTGATGCCGCAGAAGTACCGGTGATCCAGCTCCCGGGCGGCGGCACGCGCCTTGCGGGGCGTGTCCAGCTTGGCAGCAGTGCCCACGATGAATTCGTCCAGATCCCGGGCGGTGTAGTCCCGGGCGGCAAGGGCGGCGGGGGCGTTTGCAAAGGTCTCGTAGCTTTCCCGCAGGTGGGGGTCCCGGTAGGTGTACAAAAACTCGATGCCGTCGGCACAGAGCATTCCGGTGCCGTAGGCACCGCCCACCTCCCGGATGGCGTGCCACAGGTATTCGTAGCTCATCACCCGCGCCAGCACCCGGCGGCGGCTGTCCTGGGGCATGGGCCAAGCCAGCACATCGTAGTTCACGCCGCCGTCAATGATAAAGGCTTCGTTCACCGGGGGCGTCAGAGGCTGGGTGTAGGGCTGCGCCGGGATGCGCCGGGCGGCGGCAAAGCGGCTTTCCGGCAGCAGGGTGCGCAGCTTTTCCAGTGCGTCCTCAGAGCCATGCAGGCTGACGGTCAGGGCGGCAGTTTGCAGCACTCGGCTGCGCACAGCATCCAGCTTTGCGCCCAGTGCGGACCAGTCGGCCTTTTCCAGCAGACTGCACAGGAAGTGGTAATAACTCACGCCGGTGCAGGCTTCGTCCGCAGCGCCCTCTACATAATAATGGGCGCGGGCGCGGGTGGAGGCAAATTCGTTGCCCTGCTGGATAAACAGCTGCTCCATGCGCAACTTCAGCTGACTGACCACCCGGGCATAGGCGGCTTCGGCGGCAGCGCCGGTAAGGACGGTGTCGTACAGCCACTCGCCGCCGATCTTCACCGCCTTTTCCAAGCTGCGCTCCAGCAGGCTCAGGCAGAGGGCCAGTTTTGCGTGGCAAGGAGAGCCCTCCTGTCGCCCGGTCCAGAGGTCCAGCTGGGCGCGGCTGTCGCCCAGCCATGTGCTGCGCAGGGTGTTCAGCTGCTGGGCGGTGTGGGCGGGGGTGTCCAGCTCGTCCAGCACATCGGTGAGCAGGTTCAGGTATTGCAGCTCCTCCGGGGTGACAGTGCCAAGATCATAGTAGAAATTCAGATACAGGCTGCCGGCAGAGGGGTGACGCAGCAAGGTGGCACCGGCCAGCTGCTCGGCGCTGCCCTGCGGGGTGGCATCGCCTGCGCCAAGGTCGGCGGCGGTGAGGGGGTGCTCCAGCACCAGCTTGCCATCGGTGCGCACCGGGGCAGCGGCATCCTCAGTCTTGGGTGCGGTGGGGATTTGCAGCACCTGCACCGGGGCGGGGGCAAACAGCTCCCGCAGCAGGGCGTCGAACCAGCCCTCTTCCAGCTTGCTGCGCAGGGCGGCGAAGAGCTTATCGGTGTGCAGCAGCAGGGTGGCATCGCCGGTGTGCAGCCAGCCGGTGGCGGCGTTGATGGCGTCCAGCACGCCGTCCGGCAGGCTGCCCGGGCGCTCCAGCGAGGCAAACTCGGCCTCGTTCAAAGCGGCCAGCAGCAGGTCGTGAGGAATGCCGGTCTTTAGCAGCTCGTCCACAGCCTTGCGTACAGCGGGGGCAAATTTGCGGGCAGAATCCACCGTAGCGCCGCGCAGCAGCAGCTCCAAGGTGGGCTGCAGGGTGCTGTCGTCAAAGCCGATGTCGATATCTGCGCCCAGCTGCTCGGCCAGCAGCGCGGCCTTGAGGGGAGAGCTGTTAGTGCTCAGCAGCGCACCCAGCAAAATCTCCACACCCAGCTGCCGCTCCCGGTCGGCAAATGCGCCGGTGTACCATGCCAGTGCGCACTGCACCTCGTCCGGCTTGGGCTGGTCGGTGTAGTAGGGCAGCTCCACGAACGCGCCGGGCTGCTCGTCCTGCAGGGTCAGGCGGGGACGAGCAGCGGCCTTGGGCATCTTGGACAGGTAGTCCTGATCCAGCCGCGCCAGCTTATCGGCCATGTCCATCTTGCCGTACAGGGTGATGCAGCAGTTGTCGGCGCTGTAATGGCGGCGGTACACCCGCTGGTATTTCTCATAGGTCAGGGCGGGGATGGACGCCGGATCGCCGCCAGACACAAAGCCGTAAGCGGTATCCGGGAACATCGCCCGTTGCAGGGCGTTTTGCAGCTGAGCATCCGGGGAGGCCAGTGCACCCTGCATCTCATTGTAGACCACACCGCTGACCGTGCCGTCTGCATCCCGGTGCCAGCCCTCCTGCTCGAACACCGCAGAGTCCACCATGGCCAGCGGGCAGAACACCGCGTTCAGGTAAACGTCCATCAGGTTGCAGAAATCGGTCTCGTTGGGGGTGGCAAAGGGGTAGACCGTCTTGTCCGGGAAGGTCATTGCATTGAGGAAGGAAGCCATGCTGCTTTTGAGCAGCTGCACAAAGGGGGAGCTGACCGGGTATTTTTCACTGCCCGCCAGTACGGAGTGCTCCAGAATGTGGAACACGCCGGTGTCATCGGAGGGGAAGGTGCCGAAGCCGATGCCAAAGGCCTTGTTGACGTCCTCGTTCTCCACCAGCAACACGGCTGCGCCGCTGACGTCATGGGTGAGCAGGGTCAAAGTACCGTGCTGCTCGGGGCAGTCCTCGGTGCGCAGGACGGTATAACCGGGATAGTGTGCCATTTTTATTCTCCTTTACGGGATGTTTTTCACAGAGGATGCGCCTGCGGCTCAGCCGCCGAACAGGCCGAAAAAGCTGGTGTGGGTCACGCCCAGCACAAGGAAAAGAGCAATCAGGGCGAACAGCACGCCGATGATGATGTCCATCTGGTGCACTGTGAGCGGAAATTTATCGTAAAGCTTTTCCTTGGGGTTTACAAAGTCCCTGTCGCCGTTGTCCAGCAGGCGCTTTTTGCCCTGCTCAAAATCGGCCTTCTGCGCCTGCAATTCAGCCTGCTGGCGGGCAAGTTCTGCCTCGCGGGCGGCCAGTGCGGCCTCGCGGCGTTCAAGCTCGGTCTGGGTATCCGGGGTGGGCTGTGCCATGAAAAGTCCCTCCTGTAAGCATAAGATGTTTTCCTTATGATACCACAAAAATGTGGATAAAAAAAGCACCCGCAGTACAAAGACTGCGGGTGCAAAGGGGGATGATGAGGAGATTACTTCTTAGCCAGATACTTGCGGATATCAATGGCGACAGCCACGATAATGACAAGGCCCTGAACGATGTAGGTGTAGGAGGAGTTGACGTTCATGAACTGCAGAGCGACCTTCATCAGCTCAAAGACCAGAA
>ERZ773202.1427-NODE-1427-length-15464-cov-10.041015_pt1 | contig 15464 bp, 15 predicted proteins | sample MGYA00580998_ERZ773202 | MGnify/ENA primary metagenome ERZ773202 (study PRJEB29015, sample SAMEA2737803) | human gut metagenome | biome: human gut; feature: human-associated habitat; material: faeces | place: China | collected 2012 ...
TGGAGATTGCGCGCTGTCTGGCACTCGAGCCGCAGTTCATCCTGCTCGACGAGCCTACCAACCATCTTGATATTGAAAGTATAGGATGGCTTGAGAGATTTCTGCAACAAAGCGCCAAGGCTGTGGTACTGGTTAGTCACGACCGTGCATTCATCAACAATGTTACCAATCGCACAATCGAAATCACCTGTGGACAGGTTAACGACTATCGTGTGAAGTACGACGAATACATAAAGCTGCGCGACGAACGCCACGAACAGCAGCTGCGTGCTTATGAAAACCAGCAGAAGGAGATAGCCGACATAAAGGACTTCATAGAGCGTTTCCGATACAAGCCGACCAAGGCTGTGCAGGTACAAAGCCGCATAAAGCAGCTGGAGAAGATAGTACCAATTGAGGTGGACGAGGTGGACAATGCCACGATGCACTTGAAATTTCCTCCATGTCTGCGCTCGGGCGATTACCCCGTGATATGCAACGGGGTAGGTAAGACTTATGGCGACCACAACGTGTTTGCGAATGTAGACCTTACCATTAAGCGAGGCGAGAAGGTGGCATTTGTAGGCAAGAACGGCGAGGGTAAGTCGACGCTTGTGAAATGTATCATGGGCGAGATACCATTCGACGGCAATCTTAAGGTTGGACACAACGTGCAGATAGGCTACTTTGCGCAAAATCAGGCGCAGCTGCTTGACGGCGAACTTACCGTGTTTGAAACCATAGACAATGTGGCAAAGGGCGACATTCGACTGAAGATAAAGAACATTCTGGGTTCGTTCATGTTCTGTGGCGAGGATGTAGACAAACAGGTGAAGGTGTTGTCGGGTGGCGAACGCAGTCGATTGGCAATGATAAAACTGCTGCTCGAACCCGTTAATCTGCTAATCCTCGACGAGCCTACCAACCATCTTGACATCGCCTCGAAAGAGGTGCTGAAGGAAGCTATCCTCGCCTTTGACGGCACGGCTATCATAGTCAGCCACGACCGTGAATTTCTTGACGGTCTCGTAAGCAAGGTCTACGAATTTGGTGGCGGCAAGGTGAGAGAGCACATAGGTGGCATATACGACTATCTGAGGGCACATAATGCCGAAGACATGACTGCGCTCAATACGTCGGGCACGTTTGCTGCTAATACGGCTAATGCCGAGTCGGCAAAAAAGGCAGACGATGCCGAGAAGTCGCAAGCTAAGGAAAGCTATGCCGAGCACAAGGAGAAGCAGAAGAAAATACGCAAGATAGAAAAACTCGTGAAGGAATCGGAGGCAAAGATAGAGTCTATGGAAAACCGACTGAAGGAACTCGACGAGAAACTCTGTACGCCAGAAGGTGCTTCAGACATGAAAATTGTCAACGAATACACATCCGTGAAGATGCGTATGGACGAAGAAGAGGAACGCTGGACCCAACTGTCGGAAGAACTTGAGGCTTTGGCGTGACAAATCGTAAAATGAGGTGCGTATATTTGTATAAAATTGACATATATAAGTCATTATACGAGTCAAACGTGTTATAATGAGCTGACAGGACATTAAAAAACGGCAAAATCATATTCTAAACACAGAAAAATTTGTAACTTTGCCGAGGATAGCACCCCTAATATGTCAAATTTTCATGCTTAATGGGCATGAAGCCTTATGTATCTCAACAAAACACAAAGCTTATGCAGATAGCTATAGTCAAGTATAATGCTGGTAACATCAGGTCGGTAGTGAACGCCTTGCAACGCATCGGGTGCAATCCTGTTATAACAGATTCTCCAGAAGTCTTGCAATCGGCCGACAAGATAATATTCCCTGGACAGGGGGCTGCCGGCGAGACAATGAAGTATCTGAAAGAACACAAGCTCGACAGACTGATATGCGACTTGCGGCAGCCTGTACTTGGAATATGTATAGGGCAACAGCTTATGTGCCGACATTCGGAAGAGGACAATACCGATTGTCTTGGAATATTTCCTGTAGATGTGAAGCGGTTTATACCGACTGACAATTCGGAAAAAGTGCCGGCTATGGGGTGGAACAATATATATAGCCTGAAAACAGAGCTGTTTGAACATATTAGCGAAGACGATTTCGTGTATTTCGTACATAGCTTTTATGTGCCGGTTTGCGAATATACTGTTGCTGTGGCTGACTATACTCTGCCATTCAGCGCAGCTCTGAGAAAGGATAATTTCTACGCAACACAGTTTCATCCGGAGAAAAGCGGTGGTGTGGGCGAAAAGATATTAAGAAACTTCATTGAACGCGTATGATAGAACTGATACCTGCCATCGACATTATCAATGGTGAATGCGTGAGACTGACAAAAGGCGACTATTCGCAGAAGAAAGTGTATGGCAAGCCAATAGATATGGCTGCCGAACTGGAACGGACCGGATTCAAGCGACTGCATATGGTAGACTTGGACGGAGCGAAATCGAAACATGTGGTAAATGCTAACGTACTAAACGAAGTATGTAAAGCTACAAACCTTACGGTAGACTTCGGCGGAGGCATTAAGACACAGGACGACATGGATACGGCATTCGATAATGGAGCCTCGATGGTGACAATAGGAAGCATCTCATATACCAATCCGCGGATGTTTTCCGAATGGCTGAAACGATACGGACCGGAACGTATAATTCTGGGTGCTGACGTTCTTGACGGCAGGATTGCCATAAACGGATGGCTGGAACATACCGAACGTGACATTTTCGATTTTATTGGTTTCTACAAAGCCAAAGGTGTTAGCAAGGTGTTGTGTACCGATATCTCAAAGGACGGCGCACTTGCAGGTACATCTATAGAACTGTACCGGAAGATAATGAAGCACTTCCCCGATCTGCATCTCATAGCAAGTGGCGGTGTGTCGTCGGCTGATGACATTATCGCTCTCGATGAGGCAGGTATTCCTGCTGTAGTATTCGGAAAGGCATACTACGAAGGCCGCATAGACATTAACCGTATAAGTCACCTCATAAAATAATGAACGATTATGGGACTTGCCAAAAGAATCATACCATGCCTTGATGTGAAAGACGGAGAAACCGTTAAGGGTGTCAATTTCGAGAATCTGCGTAATGCTGGCGACTCTGTGGAGCTTGCCAAACGATATAGTGCAGAAGGAGCCGACGAACTTGTGTTTCTTGACATTACAGCAAGTGTAGAAGGACGCAATACATTCACCGAGATGGTGGAAAAGGTAGCTAAAGTAATAAACATACCCTTTACTGTGGGTGGTGGTATTAATGCTTTCGCGGATGTCGAACGACTGCTGTATGCAGGAGCCGACAAGGTCAGTGTCAATTCTGCAGCTATACGCAACCCGCAACTGATAAACGAAATATCGTCAAAGTTCGGCTCGCAAGTGTGTGTCTGTGCTATTGACGCACGTCAGGAGGCCAATGGCGAATGGTATTGCTATGTGAAGGGTGGACGAGAGCGTACCGAATACCGCCTTTTTGATTGGGCTGCTGAAGTAGCCGATCGTGGAGCTGGCGAAATACTCTTTACGAGTATGAATCACGACGGAGTGAAGACTGGCTATGCCAACGAGGCATTGGCACAACTATCAACGTTGCCAATACCAATCATAGCTAGTGGTGGAGCAGGCAGTATGCAGCACTTCTACGATGCTTTCACTATAGGTAAGGCAGATGCTGCTCTTGCTGCAAGTGTATTCCACTTCGGCGAGATAAACATAAAGAAACTCAAACGGTTTCTGAATGAAAAGGGTGTAAAAACAAGAATATAAAACAACCTCATTAAAATATTGGTTATGAATATAGATTTCGAAAAAACGGACGGACTCGTTCCTGCTATTATACAAGACAATACAACTCGTAATGTGTTGATGCTTGGATACATGAATCGCGAAGCCTACGAGAAGACAATGGCTACGGGCAAGGTGACTTTCTGGAGTCGCTCACGCAATTGCTTGTGGACTAAGGGCGAGACATCCGGAAATTTTCTCAATCTTGTAGACATTAAAGTTGATTGCGACAACGACACGCTTCTGGTAAGGGTTAATCCTACCGGACCGGCTTGCCACCTCGGTACTGACACTTGTTGGGGTGAGACCAATGATGCCAACCCTCTGTTGTTCCTGACTGAGCTGCAGGACTTCATCAACAAGCGACACGAGGAGATGCCCGAAGGCTCATACACTACATCGCTATTCAAGGATGGATTGAACCGTATGGCACAGAAAGTAGGCGAGGAGGCTCTTGAGGCTGTAATCGAGGCTACCAACGGCACTAACGACCGACTCATATATGAGGCTTCTGACATGTTCTATCACCTGATAGTATTGCTTACAAGCAAGGGACTGCGAATAGAAGACATTGCCAAGGAACTTAAGGAGCGACATGCTCCAAGTTGGCACAAACATTAAAATATAAGAATTCAAAAAACATATTATGTTGATAGAATATAACAAGGTCAATATCTATCAGGCTGACGAAATGATTCTCGAAGGCGTTGACTTTCATGTGGATGCTGACCAGTTTATTTATATAATAGGAAAAGTGGGGTCTGGAAAGTCGACTCTGCTTAAAACCATATATTGTGAGGTGGACATCGACAAGAACGATGCCGAGACAGCCAATGTGCTCGGTCGCGACCTGACAACGTTGAAGCGCAAGGACGTACCGGCTCTACGCCGTGATATGGGCATCATCTTTCAGGACTTCCGGCTGATCCCCAGTATGACCGTGTACGAGAATGTGGCCTTTGCCATGCACGTCCTCAACGTGCCCCGCAAGGAGATCCGTCCCCGCGTGGAGTACATTCTGGAGCTGGTGCATCTGGAGGATAAGGCCAAGTGCTACCCGGATACCCTTTCCGGCGGTGAGCAGCAGCGTGTGGCTGTGGCGCGTGCGCTGGTGCATAACCCCAAGCTGGTCATCGCGGACGAGCCTACCGGCAACATTGACCCGGAGCTGAGCCTGGAAATGATGCAGCTGCTGGAGCGGGTGAGCAAAATGGGCATCACGGTGCTGGTGGTCACCCACGAGCACGAGCTGGTGCACCGCTTCCATCAGCGTGTGGTTACCCTGAGCCATGGCCGCATCGTCTCGGACGTGCCCGCAGACCCCGTGGCCGCCGCCGAGGACGATCTTTCGCTGGATGTTGCCGCCTTTGATGCGGATGATGCGTCCGCTGCCAAAAAGGAGGTGGCTGCCGTATGATGCGTCCCTCTACCATCTTTTTCCTTACCCGGCGCGGTGTGCGCAACTTGGGCAAGCACTGGGCTATGACCATTGCCTGCATCGCTTCCCTGAGCGTGTGTATGACCCTGAATATCTTTGCCAGTCTGGCCGAGGTGAATGTGGGCAGCATGGTGGCCTATCTGGGCAGCCAGAACGAGACGGTGGTCTATCTGGACCCCGAATGTGATGATGCCACCGCCGCGCAGGTAGGCGAGACCCTTTCGGCTATGCCGGGGGTCAGTGGGGTGCAGTACGTTTCCAAGCAGGACGTGCTCGACACCTACCGCGGTTATATGCAGGATTATTCCTCCCTGTGGGATGAATTTGAGACCGACAATCCCTTTAAGGCCAACTACCGGGTCACCCTGAGCGATCTGACCCAGATGGAAAGCATGAGCGTGAAGATGCAGGCCATCCCGGGCGTTGTTAGCGTTGCTGCTCCGGTGGAGATGACCAATGTCTTTGTGGAGATCCAGAAGGCAGTCACCAAGGGTGGTCGCATGATCGTGATGGTGCTGATGGTGGTCAGCATCATCACGGTGGGCAGCACCATCCGTCTGAGCGTTTTTGCGCGCCGCCGCGAGATCGAGATCATGAAGTATGTGGGTGCTACCAACCGCATGGTCACCCTGCCTTTCTTTGTGGAGGGCCTGACCATGGGCCTGATCTCCGGCATCCTGACCGCAGCGGTCAGCCTTGGCTGTTACAGTTATGTGGTCAACGCCGCTGGCGGCTTGGGCGGCATCTGGCAGATGCTCATGGGCCGTGCACTGGTGCCGGTGGCAAACGTGCTGCCGACCATCGTGGTAACAAGCCTGCTCAGCGGCGCTATCGTAGGCGGCGTGGGCAGTATGTTCTCTATCCGCAAGCATTTGAATGTGTGACCGAAAGGAGCCGCGTTTTATGAGTAAAGCAATGCACGCAAAGCCCTTCCGGCTCACAGGCCCTTATACTGGTCGACACGCCCGGCCGGAAAGCCCCCGCAGCAAGCTGATCCGTGCGGTCAGCCTTGGGCTGGCCTGTGTCTGCCTGCTGCTGACAGCCACGGTGTATCCGGCTTCAGCTGCTACTAATAATACCAGCATGGCCAGTTTGCAGACCAAGCTGGATAAGCTTTCCCAGTCCATCAACCAGCACAAAAAGGAGCTGTCGGATGCCAAAAAGAAGGAGTCCGCTGCCAAGGCGCTGGAAAGCGAGCTGAAGGAACGGGTCACCGTCCTGCAGGATCAGATCAGCGTGCTGGGCGGTCAGATCGCCGCAGTGCAGAACAGCATCGGCGAGAAGGAACAGCAGATCGGCGTGATGCAGACCCAGATCACGGACAAGCAGACCCAGATCGAGCAAAAGCAGAACGAGATCGATGACCAGTGGGACGATTTTAAAAAGCACATGGCTGCCATGCAGGAGCTGCGGGACGGCGGCAGTGTGGCCATGCTCGGTGCGGTGAATGACCTGTATGAGCTGCTTACCTTCAATGAGGTGATGCAGGATATCTCTATCAAGGACACCGAGATCATGAACAACATGAAGTCCGCCAAGCAGGGGCTGGAGGACGATAAGGCCGCGCTGGAAGAGCAGAAGGCTGGTCTGGAAGCCGAAAAGGCAGAGCTGCAAAGCCAGAAGAGTGAACTGGACAGCCAGAACGCCCAGATGAAGGGCAAGCAGAGCGAGCTGAACAACAGCATCTCTGCGGCAAAACTTTCCGCTGCCGAGGCACAGGCAGCGCAGCAGAAGGCGCAGGCGGCCATCGAATCCGACGAGTTGAACTATGAGGCCGTGAAAAAGGAAATCCAGAAGCTGATCGCAGCAGCCTCTGCCAGCAAGCCGCAGCTGAGCTTTAGCGGTTTTGCCTGCCCGCTGAAGAGCTACAGCCGCATCTCCAGCGAGTACGGCTGGCGTAAGAACCCTGTCTCTGGCGTAAACAAGCTCCATGCCGGTACCGACTTTGCGGCGGCCGGCGGCACGCCTATCTACGCAGCCGCCAGCGGCTATGTGCAGGTGGCTGGCTGGTCTACCGGCGGCTATGGCAACTACGTTATCATCTACCACGGCAAAATGTCCGATGGCAATACCTATACCACCCTGTATGCGCACATGCGCTCGGTGGCTACCAGTGCGGGCAAGTATGTGAAGCAGGGCGAACTGATCGGTTATGTGGGCACCACCGGCAATTCCACCGGAAACCACCTGCATCTGGAGGTGTGGAAGGGCGGTTCCAAGGCCAACGCTGTGAACCCTCGGAGCTGCATCCCCATTCCCCACAACTAATAAGCAAGGCAAGGAGTCTGGTTGATCTATGAACGAACAAAAACGCAAGCGCGTGCTGCGCATCGGCTGTCTGGTTCTGGCAGGGGTGTTTGTACTCTCGCTGCTGGGCAGCATCTTTATGATGTTGCCGCTCTGACCGGGAGGAACGAACCATGAACCGTAAAATTTCTTTGGGTATGGCAGTCACCATTGTGATCCTTGCCATGACCGTGACCTTTTCCATCACGATGCTCATCGCCATGCGTCTGTTCGACAGCACGGTCAACAGCGTAAAAGAAAAGGAAAGTATGTACAACAAGATCGCTGAGGTGGACCGCTATGTCCGCAGCAACGATTACTACACCATTGATGAGGCCACCCTGTACGACCGCCTGACCGCCGGTTATCTGCTGGGTACGGGCGATAAGTACGCCCGCTACTACACTGCCAACGCCTACACCGAACTGATGAACATCCAGAGCGGCAAGATTTTGGGCATCGGCGTGGAGCTTGGCATCGACCAGACCGGCTACGCTAAGGTGACCCGTGTTTACGATGGCTCTCCCGCACAGGAAGCAGGCATCGCCGTGGGGGACTACATTACCACCGTGGGCGATACCGATGTCAAGAGCCTGTCCGGTGCAGATGCCGTGTACAAAGCCTTGCAGGGCGAGGCGGGCACTACCGTTACCGTGACATGGCTGGACAGCTCTGCCGCCAGCAAAACGGCTGAGCTGACCCACTCCGGCTACACCAGCACCACCGTGGACTACCAGCTGCTGGACAATGTGGGCTATATCCGCATTCGTCAGTTCGACGGCACTACGCCCAGCGAGCTGGACTATGCCCTGCGCACCCTGACCGCAAACGGCGCAGCCAGTCTGGTATTCGACCTGCGGGACAATGGCGGCGGCATTCTGGAAGATTCCATCAACTGCATTGACCTGATCGCCCCGGAGGGCACGGTGGCCTACGCCGAGGATAAAAACGGCAACCGCACCGTCATCGGCAGCAGCGATGCGGAAAGCTCCGTCAGTCTGCCGATGGTCTGTCTGGTCAACGGCAACACCGCCAGCGCAGCCGAGCTGTTCGCAGCCACCCTGCGCACCATGAACGGTGCCCGTCTGGTGGGCACCACCACTATGGGCAAGGGCACTATTCAAAGCAGCCCGCAGCGCCTGTCGGACGGCAGTGCCGTGGTCATCACGGTGGCAAAGCTGGTCTGCGGCGACGGCAGCTGCTTTGATGGCACCGGCCTGACCGTGGATGTGGAGCGTGCCCTGAGCGCAGAGGAAGCAACGAACTTCTACGACTACACCCCCCAGACCGACCCGCAGGTGCAGCGCGCTGTCAGCGCTGCCCAGCAGCTGAGCGGTACTACTACGCTGGCAGGCGCAAGCTCTGCCGCCGCAGCGGACAGCACCGCCGCCTCTGCCGCAGCAGAGGATACCGCCCCCGCAGAGACTGCGGAAGGAGAGCCCGCCGAGGGTGAGACTGCCGCGTCTGAGCCGGAAACGGCTGCGAGCGCAGCGGAGTGAACCCCACGATCCTGAACCATAAACACCAAAAAGGCTGCTGCGTTCTGCAACAGCCTTTTTCTGAGAAAGGAAATGACCCTATGCCGGAACTGACCGACCTTTCTGTGATCCGTGCCCTGTGCGAAAAGTACGATTTTGCACTTTCCAAGGGCTTTGGGCAGAACTTTATCATCAACCCGGGCATCCCCACAAAAATCGTGGATGCCAGCGGGGTAGACAAGCGCTACGGTGTCATTGAGATCGGCCCCGGCATCGGCGTGCTGACCAAGGAACTGGCCAAGCGCGCCGCCAAGGTGGTGTCCATCGAGGTGGACGAGCGCCTGCCGCCCCTGCTGGCCGAGACCATGGCCGGTGTGGACAACTTCAAGCTGGTGCTGCAGGATGTGCTGAAGGTGGACCTGAAAGCCCTCATTGCCGAGGAGTTCCCGGGGATGCCGGTGGCAGTGTGCGCAAACCTGCCCTACTACATCACCAGCCCCATCGTGATGAAGCTGCTGGGCGACCGCCTGCCCATCGAGAGCCTGACCGTTATGGTACAGAAGGAAGCCGCCGACCGTCTGGCCGCTGTGCCCGGCACCCGCGCTTCCAGCGCCATCAGCTGCGCGGTGAACTACTACGCCACCTCCAAGCTGATGTTCACCGCCGCACCGGGCAGCTTTTATCCCGCCCCCAAGGTAACCAGCGCTGTGGTGCGCATGGACATCCGTCCCACCCCCGCTGTGCAGGTGGAGGACGAGGCGGGCTACTTTGCACTGGTGCGCGCCGCCTTTGGCCAGCGCCGCAAGACCGCTGCCAATGCCATTGCAGGCGGGCTGAATATGCCAAAGGAAAAGGTCATTGCCGCCATCGAGGCCGCAGGCTTTGATGCCCGCATCCGCCCGGAGGCACTGACGCTGGAGGACTTTGCAAAGATCCAGCGGGCACTGGGCTGAGCAAAAAGCAGCATGGTCGGTGGGTAATAGCCCACTGAAAAAAGATCGCAAAAAAACCGGAACCTTTTCAGAGCCGCAAGGGCTCACAAAAAGGTTCCGGTTTTCTGTTTTTTAATGGTTATGCGGCAGCATTCGCCTTACTCAGAAGGGGAAGATGGTGCCGTCCTCCTTCACGGTGCAGGCGTTCAGGGTGACCTTACCGTGAATGTCTGCACCGTCTGCAAGAGTGTTAACGTTTGCTGCGGAGGAGGTGCCGAAGGCCTTAAACTGCCAGCCGTTTGCAGAGGCGCTGTCCTCTGCTGCCCAAACTGCGGCAGACAACGACGGACTGACTGCGGCATTGCCAAGAAGGGTATTATTTTGTGAAATGCTGGGACGAATGCGCAGGCGTATCGGACTTTTTTGCGCCCCTGCGCGCCGGGCAAAAAAGAAATTTCTTTTCATAGTCCTGCGGTGGGTAGGACGAAACTTTGTCAAATGCGTGGAATATTACAGAAAAATTTGTGAAAGGCGACCAATGAATATCCCCTAAACGTGTTGATATTGAGAAAAAAGACGGAGGATTGTTTACAAAAGAATGACAGGCTGGTATACTTTATAGCGGTAGATCCCTATGAGATCCGCAAAGAAACAAGAAAGGAAATACCGAACCGTGAATACCGCCGCACCGCACGCCCTGAAAAAACGATTGCTGACCCTGGCACTGAGCCTTGCTTTCCTGCTTACCTGTCTGCCCGCTGCACTGGCAGTGGACCTGAATGTGGACGCAGGCTTCTACTTCAAGCAGAGCCGGGGCGGCACCTGTACGCTGGCCTCCGCAGCCATGATGCTGCGCCGCCGCGCCTACTTTGATGGGCTGAGTGACTGGACGAACGTGACTGAGAACAGTGTGCGCTCCACAGCATGGGCCAACGGCCTTGCGCACAGTTTTACATATAAGGAGATGCAGGTGGGCTACGCCACCCTGCCTTCCGGGCTACAAAGCAAAACGGCGGTGCTGATCTCCCTGCTGGAGCAGCACCCGGAGGGCATCGTCCTCTACGACCGCACCCAGCCCCATGCGGTGCTGCTGACTGACTACACCAACGGTATTTTCTATTGCTCCGACCCGGCGGGGAACATCGGCTACGGCCGCATTCCCATTACCAGCTCCAGCGTGTCCATTGCAAGAGCGTCCTGTTACTGGTACGTCACTGCAGATCACAACAGCGTGGCGGCACAGGCCGATGGTCTGCGGCTGGAGGGCGTGCGCTACCCGGTGAATATCCGCACCGGCAGCGGCATGACGCTGACCGGTACGGCTAACAGCGCTACTGGCACTACTTTGACCAGTGTACAGGTGGCCATTCTGGATGCGGCAGATCAGACCGTGCAGAGTGCGGCGGCGCAGGCAAACGCCGCCGCTTTCTCTCTGAACACGCTGGACAGTCAGATCCGCTTCGGGGAGCTGCCGGAGGGCAGCTACAGCTATATGGTGCTGGTGACCGACTCTACGGGCGAGAGCCTGTGCTTTGCCTCGGACTTCACGGTGTCCGGCAGCGCAAGCAGCACCCAGACCTACTGGTCGGTCAAGGATGCCGAGGGCACCAAGCTGCAGCAGACGGTCCAGCAGATGGAGACCACGGTAGAAACTGCTGCTGAGACCACCGTAAGCTGGTTTGCAAAGCTGTTCGACTGATAAAAAGAAATAATTCAGGGCTGCTGCACATTGCTTTGTGCAGCGGCCCTGTTTGCATCACGATAACAGCCGCTTTTCGTTACGACCCCTTTCCGTGAAAAAGTGGTTCAGAACCACAAAATTTAAAATGATTTTTCCGCGGCTATTACCCCCGCAGTTCTGTGCCGGGGTAATAGTGCGCCAGAATGGCGCGGTAGTCTGCGCCTTGCTCTGCCAGTGTCTTTGCACCCCACTGGCTCATGCCTACGCCGTGGCCGTAGCCCTTTGTGGTAAAGGAGAAGGTGCCGCTCTGGCAGACCACCGTAAAGCAGGCGCTGCGCAGCCCCAGCGCTTTGCGCAGGGCGGTACCCTGCACCGTCTGCCCGCAGACCGGCAGGCTGTCCACATAGCCGGAGGGAGTGAGCACCGGCGTGCCAAACCACTGCGCCTGCTGCGAAAGGTCGGCGGCAATGCCCAGACGCTCAGCTAGCAGCTGCTGTAATTGGGCGGCAGAAAGGTTCAGGGTGTATTCGTAGTTGTCGGCGGCGGTGTCGGTGCTGCTGTCCACCGGCACAAGATAGGGCAGGGCGGTGCCCCACACCTTCTCGCTGGCTTCGGTGCGGCCGTTGGACATGGCAAAGTAGCTTGTCCCGGCGGGGGCATCCTCGTAATACAGCACCTGCGTCTGTACTGCATCCACCAGCGCAGAAAGCCGGGCGTAGTTGGCCGCGTATGCGGTGCCCCAGTAGCTGTGCAATACTGCATCGGTCAGGCAGCCCTGCCGCCGGGCGGGGTCTGCGGTGAACCATACGCCGTTTTCCTCGGTGCTGTGATCCCGGCGGTAGAGGGCATAGCTGTGCGCTGCCACTGCCTGCGCCTTCAGTGCTTCGTCCGGCCAGCTGACCGGCATCTCGGCGGCAACTGCCCCAATCAGGTATTCCCGCAGCGGCAGCGTTATCATCTGCCCGGTGCTCTGATCCGTAAAGCAAACGGTATCGGCTGTGTCAGCAGGGGAGGGAGCCACTCTGCTGCTTTCTTCTGAGGTGACAGAGGCCGCCTCTGCTGCGGACGGCGCAGTGCCCTGCACAACAAGTGCCATACAGGCAAGACGGTAGGCAGCACACGGCAACGCGCAGCCCAGCACCAGCAGAACGGTGCATAGCAGCAAAAAGGAACGTTTCATACTAGACCTCCTCCCGGAACGCAAGCTTTGGGGACATCATACGCCCGGCAGCGTGCAAACCGGCGGGAAATGCGCAGGGAAGCCCCAGTATTTTTGCGCTTTGCGGTGAGAAGTGTACACTTAGCGCTTGAATTTGCTTCATAAAAGCGATATTATAAAAGTATGTCCATCAGAGAGTAGGATGGACTGGATCGGAAAGTATAAGAAGTAAGAGACGGAAAGGAGCACTCCTATGAACTTTGCACACGCAGAAGTGGCAACGCTGGACCCGACGACCATGCGTACCCTGTGCGAGGAGTACATCGCAAACAACTACATCGACCCGGAGACCAGCGAGCGGCTGGGGGTCAAGCGCGGCCTGCGCAACCCGGATGGCACCGGCGTGCTGGCCGGCCTGACCAACGTCTGTGACGTTGTGGGCTACAAAAAGGATCAGGAGGGTCATGTGATCCCCACCCCCGGCAAGCTGATCTACCGGGGCGTCAACATCAACGAGATCGTGGACGAGGCTTACCGCAACGACCGCTTCGTGTTTGAGGAAGTGATCTGGCTGCTTTTGTTCGGTAGCCTGCCCACCCGGGAGCAGCTGGACGATTTCTGCGAGATCCTGGCAGAATCCCGCGCCCTGCCGGACGGCTTCATGGACACTATGAACGCCCCCTCGCCCAATATCATGAACAAGTTGCAGCGCTGTGTGCTGGGCTTGTATTCCTACGACGACCGCGCCGAGGATCTGAGCCTTGAGAACATCCTGAACCAGAGCATCAACCTGATCGCCAGTATGCCCACCATGATGGTGAACGCTTACCAGATGAAGCGCCGCTACTACGATAAACAGAGTATGTTCTTCCACCTGCCCAAGCCCGGCCAGAGCACGGCAGAACACATCCTCAGCACCTACCGCCCGGATCAGAAGTTTACCCACGAGGAGGCAAAGCTGCTAGATATGTGCCTGCTGGTGCACGCAGATCACGGCGGCGGCAACTGCTCCACCTTTACCACCCGCGTACTGTCCTCCTCCGGCACGGACACCTACTCGGCTATCTCTGCGGCCATCGGTGCCCTGAAGGGCCCCAAGCACGGCGGCGCGAACCTGATGGTCAACCGCCAGCTGCAGGATATCCTCAAGCACGTTGAGAACCCGGAGGATGACGACGAGGTGCGCGAGTATCTGCGCCGCATCCTGCGCAAGCAGGCGGGCGACGGCTCCGGCCTGATCTATGGCATGGGTCATGCGGTGTACACCATCAGCGACCCCCGTGAGGTCATCCTGAAGCAGCGCGCAAAGCATCTGGCCTACGAAAAGGGCTTTGAGGAAGAGTACAATATGCTGTGCAGCATCGAGCGGCTGGCACCCGGCATCTTTGCCGAGGAAAAAGGCAGCTCCAAGCCGGTGTGCGCCAACGTGGACCTGTTCAGCGGCCTGATCTACAATATGCTGGGCATCTCGGAGGATCTGTACACCCCGCTGTTTGCCATCGCCCGTGTGCCGGGCTGGTGCGCACACCGGGTGGAAGAGGTGATCTTCGCCAACCGTATCATCCGCCCGGCCTACAAGTATCTGGGCGTGCGCCAGAAATATAAGCCCATCGAGGAGCGTTAATGAAACCGTTAGAGTTAGTTGTTATCCTGCTCTGCGTGCTGCTTGGCCTTGGCCGCGGCGCAGACCTTGCCTTTGCTACGGACGCCGCCACCGGTCTGTGCACCGCAGGCGCGGTGTGGTGGCGGTATCTTGCCTTGGGCGCTGTGGTGCTGGCTGCAGTGCTGGCTGGCCGCAGCCGCCCGCTGCCCCCGGAGCCGCTGCGCAGCCGCCGCCCGGCGGCAGGCGTGCTGGCCTTTGCCGGGGCAGTGTGTATGCTGGCTGCCGGCGCGGCGCAGTTCGTGTTCGCTGCCGGTACGGTAAGCACTTTTGTGCGCATTCTGCTGGAGGTAGCCTGTGCCGTGTGGCTGAGCAACCTCGGGTGCAGCTGGCTGCGCGGGGATGGCTGGAAAACGCCTGCCGGCGGTCTGCCGCTGGCCATAGCGGGCAGTGCGCTGTTTTACTGGAACGTGCTGATGCGCTTTATGGAGAACAGCTCCAGCTGGCACAGGGTGCAGCCCACAGCAGCGGTCTGGCAGGAGCTGGCGGCGCTGTTGTTTCTGGCGGCGCTGGCGCGCACGCTGTACCTGCCCCAGCCGGAAAACGGCCGCACCCTGCACGCTGCGGCGCTTGCAGCCTTCTGCCTGTGCCTGTGCTGGGAGCTGCCCCGGGTGCTCTTGCTATTGGCAGCAGGCTTTGGCGGCGGCATGGCGGCGGTGCTGCCGGAGCTGCTTTCCGGCCTTGCGCTGTGCTGCATCGGCGGTATGGGGCTTGCCTGTATTGGGCAGGGAAAAGCTGGAAATAACTGACAAAAGCGGCTGCACACCCTTGGTGTAATTGAACAAAAGCTTTGTGACAGGGTGCATAAAATCATACAAAAGTAAAAAAAGATGAAATTGTGTTGTTGATTTTTTAGCAGACACTTGAAAGTTTGCCAGTTTTGGTCTACAATAAAGATACCGTGATTTATCCGATTATGGGTAAAATAATTAGGAGGTACTATTAACATGGCTGTTAGAGTTGCTATCAATGGTTTCGGTCGTATTGGTCGTCTGGCTTTCCGTCAGATGTTTGATGCTGAGGGTTACGAGGTCGTCGCAATCAACGACCTGACCAGCCCCAAGATGCTGG
>ERZ773202.1438-NODE-1438-length-15347-cov-3.216126_pt1 | contig 15347 bp, 22 predicted proteins | sample MGYA00580998_ERZ773202 | MGnify/ENA primary metagenome ERZ773202 (study PRJEB29015, sample SAMEA2737803) | human gut metagenome | biome: human gut; feature: human-associated habitat; material: faeces | place: China | collected 2012 ...
TCGAGCAGAACGGTTATGTGGAAAGCAAAGCGGTTCTGATGAAACCACCCTTTGACCAGCCCATTCTGTTTACCCGCCTGTTTGATGGCAAAACAGGCAGTGAACTGATGGAAACGATCAATTCGGTGAAAGAGAATGCCACCCATGTGACCGCATAAAGTGGTAGAATATACTGATAAAATACGGTATAATACGCTGCACCCTCATATGAATTCCATTTTAATTTTATCTGTTTTGAGCCACCCTGCTTTATGGAAACATCCATTGTCGGCAATGTATCATCATAAATAGCTGAGCCGGTTGTAACATCTGCCGCTTCTGAAATGCTGTCACCTTTTAATTTTGCTTTAACTTTGTTACTTTTTTTAACTGTATTTTTGCCATCTGCAGTCTGTGTCCTAACGGTTACTTTATTATTCACCGCCGTCTGTGTCTTAACTGCTGCCTGTGCTTTCACACCCGACACGGCAGTCTGCTGTAAACCACCTAGCAAAACCGCAAGAACCAGAAACATCGCTATCAGTTTTCTTTTTCTTTTTAACATTTGTGTTCTCCTATTATAATGTATTTTTATGCTTATACATAACCAATTATATTCTGTTCTAATTGTACTTCCTTATATTTTTATACTTAGATGTTTGCAAAACTATCATATATATATGGAATTAAATTGTGCAAATATCTAATTAAAATAAACAAAAAGACAAACCACCATGATTTGTCTTTAACCCTAATCTTATTTATCTCTCCATGTGATGCGTCCCTTTGTAAGGTCATATGGTGACATTTCCATTGTAACCTTATCTCCCGGCAATATACGGATAAAGTTCTTTCTGAGCTTTCCGCTGATATGTGCAAGCACCTGATGACCATTTTCAAGTTCTACCTTAAACATGGCATTTGGAAGCTTCTCAACTACAATTCCTTCAATTTCAATAACATCTTCTTTAGACATAAATAACCTCCGTCTTGATAAATCATTTATTGTTACTGTTTATGGCAAATATTAAATCCATCATCAAACAGTAAACATTTTCTATAACCTGCCTATAAAATAATCGGCAATTTTTTTACTTATTTTAAGTCAGACAATGATACGAACCTTAACATATGCTGTATCGGTTACCTGCCGCTGTTTAATTATATTCTAAACAGTGACATGATATTTTCTGCATCGCTGCCTGACCCTATTTATAACTTCAAATCTTATACCAGATCCTTATTGTATGATAAAAGTTCCGGCTCTCCTTCTGTTATAAGAAGTGTATTTTCATAATGTGCTGAATTCATACCGTCTCTTGTGACACAAGTCCAACCATCGTCAAGTATCCAGATTTCTTTCTTTCCTCTGTTTATCATAGGCTCAACTGCAAATGTCATGCCGGCACGAAGCTTCATTCCTCTGCCGATTGGTTTAAAGTTTGGTATCTGTGGTTCTTCGTGCATCTCTTTTCCTATGCCGTGACCTACCATCTCTCTTACAACTGAGAAACCGTTTGACTCAGCATAATCCTGAATTGCCTTTGAAATATCATAGAGATGATTTCCGGCTTTCGCCATCTTCATTCCCTCAAAGAAACTCTGCTTTGTAACATCAATCAGTTTCTGATCCTCAGGTGAAATCTCACCTACTGCATGAGTACGCGCTGCATCAGACTGATAACCTTTATAAATAACACCCGTATCAAGACTGATGATGTCTCCATCTTTAAGAATGTCTTTCTTATCTGGAATTCCATGTACTACCTGCTCATTTATTGATGTGCACACAGATGCCGGAAATCCCTGATAATTAAGAAATGATGGGATACAGTCATAACTTCTTATAATTTCTTCACATTTTCTGTTAATCTCAAATGTACTTATACCCGGACGGATAATCTTTGCAAGTTCGTCATGAACTATCGCAAGAATCCTTCCTGCCTCACGCATCAATTCAATTTCATGTTCTGATTTAATTGTTACTGCCATAATGTTAATGTGCCTTCTTTCTTTATTTTTTTGATATTGAGACAATTTATATCATGCACATATAGTGTCCGTTATGCTATAAATACTACAATTCTTTATTTTATATGATGCAAGGTTCAAAACCGGATAAAAATAAATCAATCCGTGGTATAAACTCATGGCAAAATACCTTTTGAACCCCATGCATCATTTTATGGGGATTTCAATTTTTCTAAAATCATCCCTCAAGAATTCCGCAAATCTCCTCAAAACAGGTATCAAGTCCCTTTGAACCGTCAATAACTTTTAAGATTCCCTGTTTCTTATAGTAATCAATAAGTGGAGCTGTCTGCTCATGATATACATCAAGTCTCTTTTTAACAGTCTCCGGAGCGTCATCATCTCTTACAATAAGCTCGCCATCGCACTCATCACATACTCCCTCTGTTTTTGGAGGAATATTTACTACATGATATGTTGCTCCACAAGACTTACAGACTCTTCTTCCGCTCATTCTGTCTATGATAGCCTGATCCTCGATGAAAATCTCAAGTGCATAATCGATGGCATCGTCATTCTTTGCAAGTGCCGCTGTAAGTGCTTCTGCCTGAGGAATTGTTCTTGGAAATCCGTCAAGAATATATCCATTTTTGCAATCATCCTGTTTGAGGCGGTCTACAACAAGGTCACATACAAGTTCATCCGGTACAAGATTTCCTGCATCCATATACTCTTTAGCCTTCTTTCCAAGCTCCGTACCGTTTTTGATATTTTCTCTAAAAATATCTCCTGTAGAAATAGCCGGAATACCAAATTTTTCAGTAATCTTCTTTGCGTGTGTTCCTTTACCTGCTCCAGGTGCACCTAACATAATAATCTTCATATTTTGTTCTCCTCTCAAAAAATCAGTTTTTTACATTCATGTGTTTTATACTGCATGAATGATATTAAATTTGCCATACTATACACATATCGTGTATTTCACATCGTAACAGTTATGTTACTTTGCATCAATTTTATTGCTATCAACTGTTATCATCTCTGAACATAAAATTTTTATTCAAAGAACGCTCAATATATATTCTATCCTAAATTGTCAGTTATTTCAATACAAATTTTTTGACTCTGCTCTTACCATGTAAAAGTTCAGCCTTTTATTTCTTCAATTCATAAACCTGCCAGCAAGCTGTCAGTCGCTGCTTCGCAGCTTTGGTTTATTTCATTTCAGAAATGAAAGGCTATTCTACCATAAAAAGATAATCAACAATACAATGAGCAAGCTCAAGTATTGTCAATTATTTTTTATGGCTGAACTGTTACATTACCATGTCAATTATTTAATTATTTTCAACAAATAAACTTTAGTCTGCCAAATACCATCTGACCGTTTGGTATAAACTCATTTATAGCTGCACATCAGTGCAGCATAATCTTTTGTTTGCAAAGCACCGCCTGACAGCTATGTTAAACTTGTGAATGGGCAACAGCCCAAAATACTACTGCACTTGCCGCCGCAACATTTAGCGAATCGACTCCATGTGACATTGGTATCCTGACAGTATAATCACTCTCAGATATTGTACTCTGTAAAAGTCCGTCACCCTCCGTTCCGAGAATTATCGCAAGTTTTTCTTCTGATATTACATCTTTATCATCTATGCTTACAGAATTATCATCAAGTGCCATTGCCGCTGTTTTAAATCCGAGGCTGTGAAGTCTTTTTATATAACTCTCTCCATTGTCATCATCTGATATATTTACAAATATCCACGGTATCTGAAAGACTGTTCCCATGCTCACTCTTGCAGCTCTGCGATACAAAGGATTACTGCTGCCGTTTGTCAGTATTACCGCATCTATATTGAGTGCCGCCGCTGAGCGGAATATAGCCCCCACATTTGTCGGATTCATTACATTTTCAAGAACAGCTATCCGCCTTGCATCCTTGCAGATTTCTTCAAGTGCCGGAAGTTGTCTGCGGTGCATCGCACACAACATTCCTCTCGTTAGTTTAAATCCCGTGAGTTTTGTGAGAATCTCAAATTCTGCCGTATATACAGGGAATTCATGTATATTTTTTTCTTTGTATCCGGTACTTTTTAAGGCATATTTTTCTTCTGATACCGTATTTTCTCTGTTGTTTTTCAAAACAAGATTTTCCTGTTTTTCTGCATCTGAATATATTTTTCTGTTTTGATATATCCTGTCGCACTTTTCTAATACAACTTTCCCCTCGCCCTCAATATGTTTTTTCTCAATAAGACATGAAATCGGCTCATATCCTGCATCAAGTGCCCTCTCTATTACTTTCGGACTTTCCGCTATAAATATTCCCTTATCAGGCTTTGCTCTGTTTAAAAGCTGTCCCTCAGACAATCTTGCATATATATCAAGTTCTTTTGCTTCAAAATCTTTTATCTCTATTATGTTCATTTTGTTTCCTCATTTCCGTACAACCTGTTAAAAGCAATGCCTAAAAATTTATCTGTCTTATCTGCCAAAAATAATTGATATTTATGTGAATTTTTCCACATTTTTATACATTTCACTTATCCTTTATGTTTTTTTCGTTTTACTGACAATACCGTTATCCTGCATTTTTTCTTTATTCCGTTAGCCGTAACAGTTATCTTTGCCTTTCCCTTTCTTACTGCGGTCACTTTTCCTTTACCGTTCACTTTTACGATATTTTTATTACTGCTTTTATACCGGACTTTCCTGTACGGACCTGTTACTATCGTTTTTAAACGAATACTCTTATTGCCTTTCAGATAAAGCGTTCTCTTAACCGGTTTTATCTTAAGTGATATTTTTTTCACCGTGACCTTACATATAAATTTCTTTCCATTAACCGTAACTTTAACTACTGCTTTTCCGGACTTTACCGCCGTAAGTTTCCCTGCTGCATTAACTTTTACTATTTTCGGATTACTGCTTTTGAAATTCGCTTTAACCGATTTCCCGTCTACCTTAGCTATCAAAGTAAATGTTTTATATTTCGGCAGATACAGTACAACTGAAGTTTTGTTCAATTTAACCATACTGTTCGGAGACACCGTTGGAGTTGTGGTTTCATTCGGCTCTGTTGTTTCTGTTGGTTCTGCCGTCTGACCTGGCTTTGCACTTGCTGTTTCCGTTGGTTTCTCTGTCTGACCTGGCTTCGCACCCGCTGTTTCCGTTGGTTTCTCTGTCTGACCTGGCTTTGCACTTGCTGTTTCTTCCGTTGGTTTCTCTGTCTGACCTGGCTTTGCACTCTCTGTTTCCGTTGGTTTCTCTGTCTGACTTGGCTTTGCACTCGCCGTTTCTGTTGGTTTCTCTGTCTGACCCGGCTTTGCACCCACTGTTTCCGTTGGTTTCTCTGTCTGACCTGGTTTCGCACTCGCTGTTTCCGTTGGTTTCTCTGTCTGACCCGGTTTTGCACTCGCCGTTTCCGTTGGTTTCTCTGTCTGACCTGGTTTTGCACTCGCTGTTTCATTCGGTTCTGCCGTCTGACTTGGTTTTGCACTCGCTGTTTCCGTTGGTTTCTCTGTCTGACTTGGTTTTGCACTCGCTGTTTCCGTTGGTTTCTCTGATTTTGACCAATACGGATATAATTTAATAGCTTCGTTTTCTTTATATTCCCCATTTAAATCATATGTCTTTTCGCCACCCTCACTGAGCGACCAGCCTGTCTGAGTATATCCTGTTTTTGTATATAATGCAGCTTTTAAGTTCAGTGATGTATCTTGCAATTTGCTTATTGACTCAACACTTCCAACCACATCATTTCCGGGAAGATATGTTACCGAATATGTCTTTTTTCCAATTTTTACATTTACATTTATCGTTATCGTTTTTTCATCATTTTTTTCAGACTTCCCAACTACTTTCAACACACTTGTCGGTGATTCAAATGCCCCTATTTTCAGTAGTCCTGTCTCATAGTCAATTTCTGTGTCCGCTGCTGTTTCTCCGCTTACATACCACTTTATGTCTCCATCCGATATTTTCTTTCCGTTTATCTGTGCAAGGAACTGAATCTGACTTCCTCGTACGGCAGTCATCTGAAGATTTCCACCAACTTCTGACGGTGCTAATAATGTAACACCGTTTGCTGTCGGTTTCCCAGTATTTTCAGGCTGCTCTGTCGGTTGCTCGCCATCTATTTCCTTTCCACTTACATTAAATGTTATTTTTTCTTTTGTAAGCTCTGTTACGGATATTGTGTATCCACCGTATGTTATGTCTTCTCCAACTGACATTGGTGCATCAATTCTTGTGTTATATTGTCCGCCTATTGCAGATAATTGTGTCACACCACTTAAATTTTTAGGAAATCTAACACTCATATCAGAATCACAGACAAGAAGCCCGGATTTCTTTAGTCCATTTGCAGACACATAATTTCCAAGTAAATTATATATTTTACGATTTTGGGCATTTAAATCAAATCTGTTTATTTCTCTATCGTCCACATAGCGATACTCCAGATATAGTTTATGATTATTAGGAAGTTCCAATGTATATGCCACCGTCCCATCCTGTCTTTTATCCTTTGTCGGCGGAAGTGTATATTCACCTGCCTTTGTAATAGGTGTAATATTATCTGCATCGAGCCATCCCACCGCCTCTCTTTCACGGGATGTCATAAACTGCACGACCGGAGACAATGCTTTCGCCATAGCCGACATAAAACACACCGGTTCACTTTTTCCCGAAGCTGTATAAAGATCTAATAAACCAAATATATGTCCCATCTCATGAATAAGCGTTTTATTATTTACAAAATATATATCGCTTCCGGCTTCTTTATAAATACTCACCGGGTCATTCTGAATTGGAGCCTGATTATATCTGTTGCTTGTCAATGTCCCTTTAGCTGTTTTAATAGTGATACGATTATTTATCGTATGATAAGCCCATAGAGGTATAGTCCCTCCATCCCAGGAACTTGCATACTTTGCATCAGTCGGTGTAAACAAGACGGTAATGGCATCAATATAACCGTCATTGTCTGAGTCAAGCTTATCAAAGCCAATTTCCTCACCAGCCATATTTTTTAATTTTGCACCGTTATCTACTGCCTCCTGTACTTTATTACTCCAATCCCTTAAAAGTTCTAATCTTCTATACTCTTTGTCTGTAGTATAACCCTCTGGATTTTCATCTGTCTTTGGTGAATAATATCCTCTGGTGTGATCAAGCTTTATAGATGTAAATTTGTTATCATTTTCTGTAAGGTAAACCGTTCTTAAATTTAATGTCTGATTAGATACCGCTCTGTAATATTCACGCACAGAATATTCAGACTTATTATATGTATTATCAATGAGTTCTATGTTTGTAATATCATTTGTTTCTGTTACTTTCTCGTTTAAATACTCATCCTCACCATCAAACCTGATAGGTATTGCCATATTATACATATCCCTTACCTTATAGGCAGTGTGCACCTGTGTTTCTTGAGATTCATTTGCATTTGTATATTTTATGCCTGTCTGAAACATCAAGGCAAATACAAGAATAAGTGCAATATATCGTTTTAAATTTGTTTTTTTAAAGCAATTTTTTTTCATTTTTGTATTCCCTTTCTTTTTAGGTTGTTATTAGTAAAAATATTCTAACACCCTAATAGCAAAATATCCACTACTTTTTCACTTAAAAAAGAGCAAAACCAGCGTTTTGCTCCTGCAAGAATTGCTTTGCAATTCTTGTTGGTGCCACACTACATTACGAGCATTTTCCTATACAATAAAAAAGAAAAAGCCACACATACGGTAACATCCATCTGTATAACAGACGGTATATCACCTGAATGTATGACTTTATATTTATAAGTACGATGTCTTTGCATCAGTAACAACTCTGTTACTTTATAGACATAACATTACTCACTGATGAATCCTCTATAATGACGAACTAACATCTGCGATTCTACCTGCTTCAATGTCTCAAGTACAACACCTACAATAATGATAAGTGATGTTCCACCGAATGATACATTTGCACCAAATGCACCTGAGAAGAAAATAGGTACTACTGCTACGAATGATAATCCAATTGCACCGAGCAAAATGATGCTGTTAAGAATCTTTGTAAGATAATCAGTCGTTGGCTTTCCAGGTCTGATTCCGGGAATGAAACCACCCTGTTTCTTCATGTTCATCGCAATCTCCTGTGGATTGAATGTTATTGAAGTATAGAAGTATGCAAAGAATATAAGCAATACTATATAAACAACAAGACCAATTGTGTATTTGAACTCGCCTAAGCTGTCAAAGTTGCACCATGAGTTCTGGTTTAATACCTTCAATATCTTCTGTCCAAATGAAGCACCTGCACCTGATGCCGGCTGAATACCTGCAAATCCTGCAATAACAATAGGCATTGAAAAAAGTGAACCTGCAAAGATTACCGGGATAACACCTGCTGTGTTTACTTTAAGCGGAATATGTGAAGATTGTCCACCTACAAGTTTTCTTCCCTGTGTCTTCTTTGAATACTGTACGCTGATTCTTCTCTCACCATCTGAAAGAATAATGATAAATACAACCATTCCAAGTAAGACAGCTAAGATTATAACAGCTCCCAATAAACCATTTGTTACTGTAGTCGCACCCTTTATAAACTTCTCGTAGAGATTTGCCATATCGTTTGGCAGTCTTGATACGATGTTGTATAAAAGGATAATAGATATACCGTTTCCTACACCCTTTTCAGTAATCTGCTCACCTAACCACATTAAGAAAGCAGAACCTGCTGTCAATGATACAATGATGACTGAAACTGATGTGAACGTAATCTTATCGTCAGTAAGATATCCGCTGTTACCAAATCCGATAGCCATAGCAGCACTTTCTAATACTGAAAGTCCTATTGTCACATATCTTGTGTACTCTGTGAGTTTCTTTCTTCCTTCTTCACCATCTTTGTGTAATTCCTCTAAGCGTGGAATTGCAATCGTAAGAAGCTGAATAATAATGGAAGCTGTAATGTATGGTGTAATGTTCAACGCAAATATTGACATCTGCTCAAATGAACCACCTGTCAACTGGTTAAAGAAATCAAGTGATTTCTGTGAATTGAACATCTCCCTGATTGCCTCATACTTAACTCCCGGAACTGGAAGCTGTGAACCAATACGGACAACTATCAAAGCAAAGAAAGTATAAAAAAGTTTCTTTCTTAAATCTTTGATCTTAAATGCATTACGGACTGTTTCAAACATCCTTAGATCACCTCAGCTTTTCCACCAAGAGCCTCAATCTTTTCAACAGCACTCTTGCTGAATGCGTTTACCTGTACTGTAAGCTTCTTAGTTAATTCTCCATTTCCAAGTATCTTAACGCCATCCTTAGGATTGCTGATAATACCAGTTTCAAGTAATGCTTCAACTGTAACTACATCACCATCTGCAAATTTCTCTAATTTGTCAACATTAATAGCAACGATTTCCTTAGAGTTGATGTTTAAAACCTCTCTTTGGAATACGTCTGTAAAGTGGCATCTGTCCACCTTCAAAACCAGGACGTGGAGCACCAGAACGAGCCTTCTGACCTTTATGACCCTTACCTGCTGTCTTTCCGTTTCCTGAACCATGACCACGACCACGTCTAAAGTTGTCGCTCTGTTTTGAACCTGCTGCTGGACTTAATTCTGATAAATTCATTATTTAACCTCCTAAAACTACGGGCTGTACCCTACAGCCACACAAATCACTAACGGGCAAATGTAAAACGCTCACTGTTAAAAAAGCTGCTTTTGCTTTTTCTAACGGCAAGCTTCACAACTTCGGAAAAAAGCTGTTCTTGCTTTTTTCTAACGGCAAGCTTCACAACTTTTGAAAAGAGCTGCTTTTGCTTTTTTTCTAACAGCAAACTTCACAACTTCGGAAAAAAGCTGTTTTTGCTTTTTTCTAACGGCAAGCCCCGCTTGCCATTGCCCTCGCTACAGTTCAATATTTTACCACAAACACCACCCGTTTGTACAGTAAAATTTTTATTAAATCTATATTTTAGCTATTTAGCAAACCATATACAATCATAATCATGTGGCAATACAAATGTCCACCTAAATTCAGAATCAACAAAATACACATCCTCGCAATAAATCAACCGTAACATATAACATTTAAATCTTTCCGGCAGACACAAATGGTACACTTGCTTTCCATTTTCGCTAAACATATATACATCCGGCTTTTTTTCATTATCAAATTGCTCTTTCGCCAACCTTCCCTTTAAAATCGGCTCAACCATTTTATAACTAAAAGCATGCCACATAAATTGATTCATATGACATCTTTTTTGTTCTTCTTCTGTAAGCAATGAACAAAACTCACTTATCCACTTTTGCTTAATTTCTTTGACTGTATATTTATCTTCCATACATCTGACACCAATTTTTATGAAATAACTCTTCATGTTTAATAATTGCTTTTTTCTTTCTTCTTCATTTTCCATTTCAAGTTTTTCTATCTTATTTATAAAAGCCTTTTCTTCCTCTTCCGACAAACTCTTAATAAAATGAACTAAAGATGAAAAAGCCTTTGGATACTCAAAGTCTGTTTCCCCCATCATTTGTTCCCATTCTATATCAGATATTGAAGCATCATTCCATTTATAATAATTTTCTTTTTTCATTATAAAATATTTGTAATAAAAAGAACGCCGCAGGGGGCTAGTGAGTTATTTTAAATAACTCTCCCCTTACCGCGTTCTTTATTCACGAATCTATATTAGATTTCTTCGACCTTAACAAGGTGTCTTACGTGCCAGATCATTCCTCTAACTGCTTCGTTGTCAGGCAACTCAACTGTCTTGTTTACTTTCTTTAAGCCTAATGCTTCAACAGTTGCACGCTGTTTTGGAATGGCACCGATTGTAGATTTTACTAATGTAACCTTTAACTTATCTGCCATAATAGCCTCCATTCAGTTTAAACAATTAGCCTAAAAGTTCCTCCAATGAGATACCACGAGCCTTTGCTACATCTTCAGGTCTCTTGAGGTTGCTGAGACCGTTTACTGCTGCAAGTACTACGTTCTGCTTGTTGTTAGAACCAAGAGACTTTGTACGGATGTTTTTGTAACCTGCAAGCTCAAGTACGGCACGGGCTGGACCACCTGCGATGATACCAGTACCTTCCGGAGCTCTCTTAATAAGTACGGATGCACTACCAAACTTACCTGTTAAGTCATGTGGTACACTGCCGTTCTCGTCGATAGGAACTTCAACAAGTTTCTTGATGGCGTCTTCTTTTCCTTTACGGATAGCTTCAGGAATTTCTGTTGCTTTTCCAAGACCAACACCAACATGTCCGTTCTTATCGCCAACTACTACTAATGCAGTAAATTTCATGTTGCGTCCACCTTTAACTACTTTGGTAACACGCTTGATTGTTACTACATTATCTTCCAGCTCTAACTGGCTGGCATCAATAATTGTACGTTTCATGAGTTTTCCTCCTAAATCAATTCACGAATCCCAACCAATATTAGAATTCTAATCCTGCTTCTCTTGCTGCTTCAGCTAAAGCTTTAACCTTACCCTGATATATGAAACCGCCTCTATCAAAGACAACAGTTGTAATACCTTTATCTAATGCTTTCTTTGCGATTACTTCGCCAAGTTTAGCAGCTGCTTCAACATTGTTAGTTTTCTCTAAACCTTCTTTAACATCTTTCTGTAAAGTTGAAGCTGATACCAAAGTATTACCAACAGTATCATCGATAACCTGAGCGTACATATGATTGTTGCTTCTAAATACAGCTAAACGAGGTCTCTCGGCTGTGCCTGAGAAACGATTACGAACCTTCATGTGTTTCTTCACACGAACTTCACTTCTTGACTGCTTTTTAATCATCGTATATTCACTCCTTATACTTTTTTTGTTTGCCTGTTCAGACAAAAGCTCGAAAATACTTCGTATTTCCTCGCTCGCGGGCGCGTTCGTATGCTCTCCACAGCAATATTGTCATGTAAACATGACATTTGCTGTCAAGACCATCCTCACTTTTGCCTTCACGAAATTTATTTTTTACCTGTCTTACCAACTTTACGTCTGATAACCTCATCAGAGTATTTGATTCCTTTACCCTTATAAGGTTCCGGAGCTCTCTTTTCTCTGATTTCAGCTGCGTACTGGCCGACTTTTTCCTTATCGATACCTTTAACGATAATTTTGTTCTGTCCTTCAACGATTACTTCAAGACCTTCTGGATCTTCCATCTCAACAGGATGAGAATATCCAAGAGAAAGTGTAAGTTTCTTTCCCTGTTTCTGAGCTCTGTAACCAACACCGTTTACTTCGAGCTCTTTCTGATAGCCCTCTGTAACACCTACAACCATGTTGTAGATAAGAGTTCTAGTAAGACCATGTAAAGATTTCATTTTCTTAAGATCGTTTGGACGGTTTACGATAACTTCCTCGCCCTCTTTCTTAATTTCCATCTCTGCAGGTAAAACTCTCTCAAGAGTTCCCTTTGGTCCTTTTACAGTCACTTTATTATTTTCTGCAATATCAACAGTTACACCTGATGGTATCGCGATAGGCATTCTTCCGATACGTGACATATGCCGCACCTCCATATTTTCTTTCGGTTTATATTAAGCTTAGGGTTGCATCGTCCGGATTACCAAACAAATGCAAGAACCTCGCCGCCAACATTTTCTTTTCTAGCTTCCTTGTCTGTCATAACACCCTTGTTTGTAGAAATGATTGCAATACCAAGTCCACCAAGTACCTTAGGAAGTTCATCTTTTCCGGCATAAACACGAAGACCAGGTTTAGAAATTCTCTTGATTCCTGTAATAATCTTCTCGTTCTTGTTTGCGCCGTATTTTAATGTGATGTGGATCATCTTGATTCCATCAACATCTATCATTTCAAAATCCTTAATGTAACCTTCTTTTTTGAGGATTTCAGCGATAGAAACCTTCATTTTTGAGCCAGGTACATCTACTGTATCATGCTTTGCAGTGTTTGCATTACGGATTCTTGTAAGCATATCTGCAATAGGATCGCTCGTCATCATCTTAGTTTACCTCCTTACCAGCTTGCTTTCTTCACGCCTGGAATCTGTCCTTTATAAGCTAACTCACGGAAGCAGATTCTGCAAATTCCGTATTTTCTTAAATAAGCATGTGGACGACCACAAATTCTACAACGGCTATACTCTCTTGTAGAGAATTTAGCTTTGCGCTGCTGCTTAACTTTCATAGAAGTCTTAGCCATGAAATTACCTCCTTATTTCTTGAAAGGCATACCGAACTGTGTTAATAATTCACGAGCCTCTTCATCAGTTTCAGCGGTAGTAACAAATATAATGTCCATACCTCTTACTTTGTCTACTTTGTCATATTCGATTTCAGGGAAGATTAACTGTTCCTTGATTCCAAGTGCATAGTTACCTCTACCATCAAATGCATTAGGGTTTACACCTCTAAAGTCACGTACACGAGGTAATGCTAAATTTACAAGACGATCTAAGAACTCATACATCTTGTCGCCACGGAGTGTAACTTTACATCCGATAGGCATGCCTTCTCTGATTTTGAAGTTAGCAACAGAGTTTTTAGCCTTTGTTGTAACAACTTTCTGTCCGGCGATGATTTCAAGTTCAGCTACTGCTGCATCTAAAACTTTTGAATTTTCTTTTGCTTCACCAATACCCATGTTGATAACGATCTTTGCGAGCTTTGGTACCTGCATAACATTTTTATAACCGAATTTGTCGGTCATTCCTTTAACGATCTCATTCTGATAAGTCTCTTTTAAACGAGTCAAAGCTAACTGCCTCCTTTCTGAAATTAGTCGATTACTTCACCAGTTGCTTTTGCATAACGAACCTTCTTGCCATCTTCAATCTTGAATCCGACACGTGAAGCTTTTCCATTGCTAACATACATAACATTTGATACATCAATTGCTGCATCCTGCTGTACGATACCACCCTGTGGATTTGCCTGGCTTGGCTTAGCATGTTTTGTAACCTGGTTGATGCCCTCAACAACGACTTTACCATTCTTTACAGAACTTACTTTGCCTTCTCTGCCTTTATCTTTACCAGCGATAACTCTTACTGTATCGCCCTTTTTAATCTTGCTAGTTGCCATTTTGTGTGACACCTCCTTATAACACTTCTGGTGCTAATGAAACGATTTTCATGAACTGTTTGTCTCTTAATTCTCTAGCGACTGGTCCAAAGATACGAGTTCCTCTTGGTGTCTTGTCATCTTTGATGATTACTGCTGCATTCTCATCAAATCTGATGTAAGAACCATCAGGACGGCGTGTACTATTTACTGTACGAACTACAACGGCTTTAACAACATCACCTTTTTTTACAACTCCGCCTGGTGTTGCATCTTTGACAGAAGCAACGATGACATCACCGATGTTGGCATATCTTCTGGTTGAACCACCCATAACTCTGATACAAAGAAGTTCTTTAGCACCTGTATTATCAGCTACTTTAAGTCTTGATTCCTGCTGTACCATGTTTACCTCCATTTTCTGCCGCATAATAATGCGGTTATCAATCACGAATATATATATTAACTTGTCTTACATACGCTCTATATAATATTGATGAATTATTTAGCTCTCTCGATAACTTCAACAAGTCTCCATCTCTTATCCTTTGATAAAGGTCTTGTCTCCATTACTCTGACTCTATCACCAATCTTGCATGTATTTTCTTCATCATGAGCCTTTAACTTGTAAGTTCTCTTGACGATCTTGTTGTAAAGTGGATGCTTTACGTTATCTACGATTGCAACAACGATTGTCTTATCCATCTTATCGCTTACTACTTTACCTACACGAGTCTTTCTAAGATTTCTCTCCACGATCGTGTCCTCCTTTCAAAGTTGATTGCGTTCAACATGTTAATGAGTTATGCAAATTAATTCTGTGCTGCGAGCACTGTCTTAATTCTGGCAATATTTCTCTTAACCTCTTTGATTCTACTTGTATTGTCTAACTGATTTGTTGCATTCTGGAATCTTAAATTGAAAAGTTCCTTCTTTGCAGCATCTAAATCAGCGTTTAATTCTTCAACAGATTTATTTCTTAATTCCTCTAAAAACTGCTTACTCTTCACTGCCCGCACCTCCTTCTAATTCTGCACGAGATACGATCTTACACTTAACAGGTAATTTGTGTGTTGCAAGACGTAAAGCTTCTCTGGCTACTTCTTCAGATACACCTGCAATTTCAAACATTACACGACCAGGTTTAACTACTGCTACCCAATATTCAAGAGCACCTTTACCTTTACCCATTCGAGTTTCGGCTGGAGTCTTTGTTACCGGCTTATCTGGGAAAATTTTAATCCAAACTTTACCACCACGCTTGATGTAACGTGTCATAGCAATACGGGCTGCTTCAATCTGGTTTGACTTAATCCAAGCCGG
>ERZ773202.1445-NODE-1445-length-15325-cov-6.361100_pt1 | contig 15325 bp, 13 predicted proteins | sample MGYA00580998_ERZ773202 | MGnify/ENA primary metagenome ERZ773202 (study PRJEB29015, sample SAMEA2737803) | human gut metagenome | biome: human gut; feature: human-associated habitat; material: faeces | place: China | collected 2012 ...
CGTGAGCAGGACGCGCGCGGTCAGGATGCCGTCAAGCGTGACGAGGAACACCGCCAGCGCCGCGGCCCACTCTGGAAGCAGTGCGGCATAGCCCTCCAGAACCGGCTGCACATACCGCACGGCGAGCATCGACAATATTCCCCAGCAGATGGAAAACGGCAGGCAGATGCGGCCGTTCACGTCGCATTTGGTCGAAGAATAGTCCCAGAACTGCACTTGAAACAGCCTTTCATAGCCCCAGTGCACGGCGTATTCCATCGCCGTCGCCGCGAGCATACCGAGCAAGATCTGCTCCCACGCGCCGGGGAGCTTTTCCGCCCCCAGCAATAAAATCGTGACCATTGCAAAGCCATACACCGGACACAGCGGCAGGAACACGAAGCACCGCCGCAGCCGGTGGCTCGATCTCGTCGCTGCGGCGAAGAGCTTTTCCAAGCAATAGCCCAAAAAGCTGTAAGCAAACCAGTACCAGATATGATCCATTTCTTCCTCCGCGTCCGTTTTTTTCAGTATGGCCCGCGCAGATGGAAAAATGCGTGCCGCGCGCGTTGCAAAGCGCGGCGAATCATGGTAAAATGACAAAAAATCGACAGGAGAACACAACTATGCCTGATACCTGGGAAGCTCTGGAACATGACTGTAAAAATTGCCGCGAATGCTCGCTGTGGGAGACGCGCACGAACGTCGTCTTCGGCGTCGGCAATCAGAATGCTGAAGTTTTATTCATCGGCGAAGGCCCCGGCGCGAACGAGGATGCGCAGGGCGTGCCATTCGTCGGCAGGGCCGGTCATCTGCTCGACGACATGCTCGAGATCATCGGCCTCAAGCGCGACGATGTGTATATCGCCAACATCGTCAAGTGCCGCCCGCCGGAAAACCGCGACCCGCTCGGCGTGGAGCAGGACGCCTGCATCGGCTATCTTCGCCGTCAGGTCGCGCTGCTGCGGCCCAAGATTATTGTCTGTCTCGGACGCATCGCGGCCATGCGCATCATCAAGCCTGACTTCAAGATCACGCGTGAGCACGGGCAGTGGTTCGAAAAGAACGGCTTTCAGATGATGGCCGTGTATCACCCCGCGGCACTGCTGCGCGATCCGCGCCGCAGGCCCGAGTCGTTTGAGGATTTCAAGGGCTTACAGCAGAAGATCAATGAGCTTTGCGAGCACACCCATGCCGTTTCCTAATGCAAATAGCATACTTTTCGGTGCTGTGCCCTGCCAAATTCCTACATAAATGGTGTTTTTTGGATAAAAATGCTATTGACGGCCATTTTTGTGTGTGCTATATTACTACCATCCTTTTTGAAAGGACTTGGAGCTTGAGTGATGAAGACTGTTGTAAGCAACGTTGCATATCGCTTTTACTATTACTCTTACTTTTACTTTAAGGACAAGGTAAGAGCGATTTGTGATGCCCGTAGCTGAAAGGTCTTTCGAACCAACACTTGAAGGTCACTTCAAAAAGAGTTGAGTCAAGGAACCCGCCGTATGGACCACAAGTCCTTACAGCGGGTTTTATTGTTATCAGCGAGAAATAAAAATTGGAGGAAAAAAAGCATGAACACCAAACGCATCATTTCTCTTGTTGCCTCTCTTGCCCTCGTTCTCAGCCTGAGCGTGGGTCTGACCGGCTGCGGCGATAAGGCCGCACAGGACGACAATCAGGGCAGCACCGACGGCGAAGGCACGAAGTACACCGTCGGCATCTGCCAGCTTGTGCAGCACGACGCGCTCGACGCGGCCACCAAGGGCTTCCGCGATGCCATCACCGACGCGCTCGGCGCCGACAACGTCACCTTCGACGAGCAGAACGCCGCCGGTGACAGCGCCACCTGCGCCACCATCTGCAACGGCTTCGTGTCCAGCGGCGTGGATCTGATCCTCGCCAACGCGACCGGCGCCCTGGAGGCTGCGGCCGCCGCCACGAAGGACATCCCGATCCTCGGCACGGCCGTCACGGAGTACGGCGTTGCGCTCGGCATTGATAACTTCAGCGGCACCGTCGGCGGCAACATCTCCGGCACGTCTGACCTGGCCCCGCTCGATCAGCAGGCGGCCATGCTCACGGAGCTGTTCCCGGATGCCAAGAACGTCGGCATCATCTACTGCTCCGGCGAGGCGAACTCCGTCTACCAGGCGGACGTCGTCAAGGCTGCGCTTGAGAAGTCCGGCTGCACCGTGAACGTCTACAAGTTCGCCGACACGAACGACGTCGTCTCCGTCACCGCTGCCGCGTGCGATGCCAACGACGTCCTCTACGTCCCGACCGACAACACCGCCGCCTCCTGCGCCGAGGCCATCAAGGGCGCTGCCACGAAGCCCATCGTCGCCGGCGAGGAGGGCATCTGCAAGGGCTGCGGCGTTGCGACGCTGTCCATCGACTACTACGAGCTCGGCCGCACCACCGGCGAGATGGCCGTGAAGATCCTCAAGGGCGAGGCCGACATCTCCACCATGGCCATCGAGTACTACCCGAACCCGGTCAAGAAGTACAATCCCGAGATGGCCAGCCTCTACAACCTCACCATCCCGAGCGACTACGCGGCCATCGGCTGATCATTCGAACAAATTCCCGGCTCCCTGCCGCAGTTTCTGCGGCAGGGATACTCCACACTATGAGGTAATTTTATGAATTCACTGGTTCTTGCGTCCCTGAGCCTGCCGAATCTGGTCTCGCGTCTGCCCGGCGGCGTTGCCCAGGGCATCATCTGGGGCATCATGGCCCTGGGCGTGTACATCACGTTCCGCCTGCTCGACGTCGCCGATCTGACGGTCGACGGATCGTTCACCACCGGCGGCGCCGTGACGGTCATGCTCATCATCGCCGGCTGGCCGGCGTGGGCGGCGCTGCTCGCGGCCGTGGTCGCGGGTCTGCTCGCGGGCCTCGTGACCGGCCTGCTGCACACGAAGCTCGGCATCCCGGCCATCCTCGCCGGCATCCTGACGCAGTTCGCGCTCTACTCGATCAACCTGCGCATCATGAGCATGAAGGCAAACACCCCGGTCAACCCGGATAAGTACAGCCTGTTTCTGACGCTGCGCAGCGTGCCCGGCGCGATCTGGAAGGGCCTGCTGCTCGCGGCCGTGCTCATCGCGCTCCTCTACTGGTACTTCGGCACCGAGCAGGGCAGCGCCATCCGCTCCACCGGCGCAAACCCCGCCATGAGCCGCGCGCAGGGCATCAACATCAATGCCATGAAGGTGCTCGGCCTGTCGCTCTCCAACGGCATGGTCGCGCTCTCCGGCGGCCTGATGGCGCAGTACCAGGGCTTTGCCGACATCAACATGGGCCGCGGCGCCATCGTCATCGGCCTCGCCGCCGTCATCATCGGCGAGGTGCTGTGCGACGCGTTCTTCCGCAAGGGCTGCAATTTCTCGGTGCGCCTGAGCTTTGTCATCCTCGGCGGCATCGTGTATTATCTCGTCATGGTGCTCATCCTCTGGCTCAAGCTCGACCCGAACGATCTCAAGCTCTTCACCGCCGTGATCGTGGCCGCGTTCCTGGCCGTGCCGTATCTCAAGGGGCAGGCCAAAAGCTCGTTCCACCGCCTGAAGAAGGGAGGCAAGTGATATGCTGACATTAGACCATATCTCCAAGACCTTCAACCCCGGCACCATCAATGAAAAGCGGGCGCTCGACGGTTTGTCCCTGCATCTGAAGCCGGGCGATTTCGTGACCGTCATCGGCGGCAACGGCGCCGGAAAATCCACCATGCTCAACGCCGTCGCAGGCGTCTGGCCGGTGGACTCCGGCCGCATCATCCTCGACGGCGTGGACGTGACCGCCATGCCGGAGTACCGCCGCGCGCAGTACATCGGCCGCGTGTTCCAGGACCCCATGATGGGCACGGCCGCGAACATGCAGATCGAGGAAAACCTCGCCCTCGCCGCGCGCCGCGGCAAGAAGCGCACGCTGCGCTGGGGCGTCACGAAGGCGGAGCGCGAGGAATATCATGAGAAGCTCAAGAGCTTTGGCCTCGGCCTCGAGGACCGCATGACGGCGAAGGTCGGCCTGCTCTCCGGCGGCCAGCGCCAGGCGCTGACGCTGCTCATGGCTTCCCTGCAGAAGCCAAAGCTGCTCCTGCTCGACGAGCACACCGCGGCGCTCGACCCCGCGACGGCGGCCAAGGTGCTCGAGCTGTCGGATCGCATCGTGCGCGAGAACCAGCTCACCGCCATGATGATTACCCACAACATGAAAGACGCCATCGTGCATGGCAACCGCCTCATCATGATGAACGAGGGCCACATCATCCTCGATATCGAGGGTGAGGAGAAAAAGAAGCTCACGAAGCAGGACCTGCTCGAAAAGTTCGCCGAGGTGGCGGGCACGCAGGTCGAGTCCGACGAAGTGCTCCTGAGCTGACACGCAGACATCCCGACCGATCGGATATTGAAAAAAGAGAAGCATCTCCGGCGCCTGAACGCACAGGCGCCGGAGATATTTCTTTTTCTGCCGCGCATTTCCGCCCACGCGGCAACACCCACGAAAACCACCAAATTCCGGGCGGAAAGTTTGTGCAGTTTTTTTGTCGGAAAACGCACACAAATGCCGAAATTTATGTTAACCTTTTCATGCGAAATTTTTTGTTTTTGCGGGTTTGTCGAGGGTTCAGGAGGATAGGGTTCGTGGTTTTCAGCAGCCTGTCGTTTTTGTTTTGCTTCTTTCCGGCGTTTCTGCTGGTGTATTATCTGACACCGTCGCGCCCGGCCGGCGCGCGCAATGCCGTGCTGCTGGTGGGGAGCTGTGTGTTTTATATCATCGGGCTGGACGGTCAGTGGGCGTATTTTGCGCTGCTGGCCGCATCTGTGCTGGTCAACTACGGGCTGGGTTTTGCCATCACGCGCGACAAGCCGCGCGCAAAGCTGTGGCTCATCATAGGCTTGTGCTACAATTTCCTGTGGCTGTTCCTATTTAAATACCTCAACTTCCTGCTCACCGGCGTCAACGGCGTGCTCGGCTGGGTGTCCGGCGGCAAGGCGGCCGTGCCGCTGCTGGGCTGGGCGCTGCCGGTCGGCATCAGCTTTTACACGTTTTCCGCCGGCGGCTATCTCATCGATGTCTACCGCGGCACGGTCGCGCCGGAGCGCTCGCTGCTCACGTTCGGCACGTACCTGACCATGTTCCCGAAGCTCGTCTCCGGCCCGATCGCGAGCTACGCGCAGCTGCAGCCGGAGTTCGGCGCGCGCGATGTGTCGCTGCGGCAGGCGGTTGACGGGCTGAAGCTGTTCGTGTTCGGCATGGCGCTCAAGATCCTGCTCGCCAACCAGCTCGGCGGCCTCTGGAGCGATGTGACCACGATCGGCTTTGAGAGCCTCTCGACGCCGCTGGCGTGGATGGCCGCGTTTGCGTATTCGTTCCAGCTCTATTTTGACTTCTGGGGCTACTCGCTCATGGCCATCGGCATCGGCCGGATGCTCGGCTTCCACCTGCCGGAGAACTTCCGCTGCCCGTATCTCGCGCTGAGCATGACGGAGTTCTGGCGCCGGTGGCACATCACGCTCGGCGCGTGGTTCCGCGACTATCTGTATTTCCCGCTCGGCGGCAGCCGCTGCAGCCGCAGGCGCATGATCTTCAATCTGCTGGTCGTCTGGCTCGCGACCGGGCTCTGGCACGGCGCACACCTGAACTTCCTGCTCTGGGGTCTGGGCCTGTTTGGAATCCTCACGGTCGAAAAGCTCTGGCTCAAGAAATACCTCGACCGCTGGCCGGTGCTCGGGCATCTGTACATGCTCGTGCTCATCCCGCTGTCGTGGGCGGTGTTCTCCGTGTCGGACCTCGGGCAGCTCGGCGCGTATTTCGGCCGTCTGCTGCCGCTGTTTTCGCACGCGGCGGCCTACCCGCTCGATTTTCTCAAGTACGGCAAGACCTACGGGGTGTTCCTCGTGCTCGGCCTGCTGTGCTCAACATCGCTGCCGGCGTATGTGTACCGCCGGCTCAAGGGCACGTGGGCCGGGGCGGTTATTCTGGCCGTGCTGTTCTGGCTGTGCCTGTTCTGCCTGAGCAAGGGCATGAACGATCCCTTTATGTACTTCCGATTCTAAGGAGCGCTGACGTATGAAACGCATCAAACCGCAACATTTTCTCATCCTGCTGCTGGTGGCCGCCATCGCGGCGGCGCCGTTTCTCATCCGCGGCCTGATCGACCGCAGCAACACCGGCAAGCAGCCGGCCGCGGCCGTCACGGCGGCGCCGGAGGAGACTGCCGAGCCGACACCCACGCCGGAGCCGACGCCGCTGCAGTTCACGACCGTGGACGCATCGTATTTTGACGATGCGCTTTTCATCGGCGACTCGCGCACCGTCGGCATCGCCGAATACGGCAGTCTGAAAAACGCGACGTATTTCGCCGACGTCGGCCTGAACGTCTATGTCGCGCAGACGAAGGCCATCGCCGTGAAAAACGTCGGCACCGTCACGCTGCCGCAGCTGCTGAGCCAGAAAACATTCGGCAAGGTCTACATCATGCTCGGCATCAACGAGCTCGGCAACAATCTGGACGACATCACGGCCAAGTTCTCCTCACTCGTTGACAGCGTGCGCGCCGCGCAGCCGGACGCCATCATCTATGTCGAGGCGAACCTGCACGTCGGCCCCTCGCGCTCGAGCACGGATGCGACGTTCAATAACCCCCGCATCAATCAGCTCAATGAAAAGCTCGCCGCGCTCGCCGACGGCAAGACGATCTTCTACATCGACATCAATGAGCTCTTCGACGACGAAAACGGCAACCTGCGCGCCGACGCCAGCGGCGACAGCACCCATGTCTACGCCAAGTATGACCTCGACTGGTGCGACTGGCTGTGCACGAAGGCGATCGTCCGCTGAGCAAGAAAATACACGACAAAGGCCAGCCGGAAACCGCTTCCGGCTGGCCTTTGTCGTGATAGATCTCGATCATCACTTCTGTTTTCCGTTTTTTCTCCCTCGACGCGGTGGCGCGCATCAGTGCTTGAGGATGTACCACACAAACGCGCCGCAGGCAATGATCATACCGCCGCCAACTGCTGCAAAGATCATGTGACTGCCTCCTTTCCCCTATGTCCCGCCCGTGCTCCGGACGGGATCTGTGAAGATACTTCATTATAAGGAATCTATGCGCTAAGTTTCCGGAAAAGCGCGGCGGAAACGGCGCTTTGCCGTTAAGAAGGCGGAAAGGAATGTGTCCGGGGCGGCAAAGACCGTCGCGTTCGCGCGGACAATGTGTTATGCTGACAGTGGAGCCAAGACGGCTGTCCGGAAAGAGGGATGCTTATGCAGAAAGCAAGTAAGCGCCTGCCGCAATGGCTGCGCGATGCGCTCATGTTCATCTTCATCATGGGTTGTGCCGTCGCCGTGTGCGAGCTGCTGTCCGTCTGCTATGATGACAACAATCCGTTTGCCACGTCCGTGTTTATTCTGGCGGTGGTGCTTGTCTCGCGCTTTACCACCGGGTATTGGCCCGGGGTCCTGGCGGCGGCCGTCAGCGTGGTGTGCGTGAACTACCTGTTTACCTACCCGTTTCATGAATTCAACCTGACGATCGACGGCTATCCGCTGACGTTCACGGTCATGCTGGTCGTGAGCGTGCTCGTGAGCACGCTCACGACGCAGATCAAGCGGCAGGAGCAGCTGCGCTACGAGGCGGAACGGGACCGCATGCGCGCCAATCTTCTGCGCAGCGTGTCGCACGATATCCGCACGCCGCTGACGGCCATCATGGGCCTGAGCGCGACCGTGGAGGAAAACGAGACGCTCACGGACGAGGGGCGCAGCATGGTCGAGGAGATCCACCAGAACGCGCAGTGGCTGCTGCACCTGTCAGAGAATATCCTGTCCGTCACGCGCTTTTGCGATGAGGGTGTCGTGATTGAGAAATCGGACGAGGTCGTCGAGGAGATCGTCGGCAGCGCGATCCGGCGCTTTCGCAAAAACTGCGGTACCGATATCCCCATCACGGTCTCGAAGCCGGAGGAGATCCTGCTCGTGCCGATGGACGCTACGCTCATCGAGCAGGTGCTGTTAAACCTCCTGGAAAACGTCGCCAAGCACAGCCCGTCGGCAACGGAGATCTTCATCGAGATCCGCAAAGATGCCCGCCGCGTCTGGCTGACCGTGGCCGACAACGGCGACGGCATCCCGCCGCAGCTGCTCGGCGTGCTCTTTGACGGGTATCTGCCGCTCGGTGCGGTGGAGGCGTCCGATCGCAGCCGCCACATGGGCATCGGCCTGAGCGTCTGCCGCGCGATCGTGCGCGCGCACGGCGGCGAGATTTATGCAAGAAATAAGATCGACGGCGGCGCGGAGTTCCGCTTCTGGCTGCCGGCGGAGGAGGAGTCGAACACATGATCCGTGATAAAATCATCATCGTCGAGGATGATCCCGGCATCAGCAAATACCTGCAGGCGGCCCTGCGTTCACACGGGTATGACACATTGCTCGCGCCCGACGGCAAGACTGCGCTGGAGATGATCGCTTCGCACTGCCCGGACCTGCTGCTGCTGGATCTCGGCCTGCCGGATATGGACGGCAGCGAGATCATCCGCTCCGTCCGCGCCTGGAGCCGGATGCCGATCATCATCATCTCGGCCCGCAGTGCGGAGATCGACAAGGCGGCCGCACTCGACATGGGCGCCGACGACTACCTGACCAAGCCCTTCGGCACGGTGGAGCTGCTCGCGCGCATCCGCACGGCGCTGCGTCACACGCGCACCGACGGCACGAGCGACGCTCTGGCCATGACGGGGGAGTACCGCGTCGGCGACCTGTGCATCGACTACAACAAGCACCGCGTCTTTCTCGCCGGCGAGGACACGCACCTGACGCCGAACGAGTACAAGATCGTGGCGCTGCTCGGCCGGCACGCCGGGCAGGTACTCACCTACAAGTCCATGATGAAGGAGCTCTGGGGCCCCGGCGTCGGCGGGGACAACAAGCTCCTGCGCGTACACATGGCGAACATCCGCCGCAAGATCGAGCCGAACCCGGTCGAGCCGCAGTATATCTTCACGGAGGTCGGCGTCGGCTACCGCATGGCCGACAGCCATTAAATCCATAGCAAAAAGCTCCCGGAGCGCTGCTCCGGGAGCTTTTTTGCGTTTTGGCGCGGCTTAGTCCGCCGTGATCGTCACGGTTCGGGAGATGGACTTTGCCATGTCGTTGCCGCCGAAGATATAGGCGGTCTGGCGGTAGGTGCCGGCCTCGGTGGGCGCCTTGCTGCTGACATACAGCTTGTGCGCGGCCGTGAAGCCGAGGTAGCAGTAGTGTACGCCGTCCTGATTGTCGGCGGCGCTGTCACCGCGCATGAGCGTGGCGTTGAGGGTGTCGGCCTTGAGCGCACTGGCGGCGTAGGTCGTCTGGTCGTTGTTCCAGCTCAGGCTCGCGCCGGAGGTGTGCATCTTCACGATGAGCACGCCGGTGCCGACGCCGGTCTTATAGTTCGGGTTCGAGGCGATGGCCGTCACGAGGTACATGCCCGCGCGGTTCGGCGAGCCGAAGGCCACGCGCGTGCTGTCAAACACGCTGGGCAGGCTGTTGAGCGTGTCGACCAGCTTCGTGAACGCAGTGATATCCACGCCGATGTGCTTCAGAAAATCGGCCGCGCCATCCAGCAGTTTTTGATTGTTCTTCAGGAATGCACGCAGTTCGCCGACGGTTGTGCCGTCCTGCAGCGCTTCGGTGAGTGTTTTGCCAAGAATGCGCTTGACGATCGGGTTGAGCACTTCCAGTGCTTCCTTGGACACCATACTCTCCGGGAGCTGCACGTAGACGATGCCGGAGATGTTGCTCGTCACGCCGCTGTAGACCTTGAAGATGCTGAAGGTGTCCTCCGGGTTCGTGGTCACATACTGCTGCGTGGTCAGGGCCTCACCGGCGGAGATGGCGGCCGCCTGCACCTTGACGCGCACATTGGCCTTGTCGACCGTGAGCGTGCCCTCGACTGCGTCACAGCCGTGGTAGTCCGCCGTGGCCGGGAAACTTGCGCGCACCTGCTGGTTTTCACCGGCGCCGATGCTCGACGCGGTGTAGGTGAGGAGCCCGACGCTCGCACTGCCGCCCTCGATCGGGAACCAGAGTTCCGGGGAGAGTTCGTTCGTGCTTGTGTTCGGCAGGTAGCCTTTGGTCTTATATTCGATGACCATGCTCTTGGCTGCGTCCTCCTTGCTCACGGTGGTCTGCGACCAGTCAATGAGTTTGTCGAGGATCTGCGTGCGCATGGCGGCGGCGTCCTTTGTGTAGGTGACGGACACGCCCTCCTTGAGCACGATCTGCGCGTCCTTGCGCGCGTCGGTCAGCGTCACGGTGACGATGGTGTCCGTGCCGCCCGTGGTGAGCTTCACTTGATGGGTGCCCGCGTCGATGGCCGGATATTCATAAATGCCGACCCTGCCGCCTTCGAGCGACACCCATTTGGTCTTGTACGGCCAGGCGTTGGCCTGTGCCTGATAGGTCACGGTCACGGACGCGGCGTCCGCGTCGGGCAGCGCGGCGGCGACGATGGCGGCGCGCAGTGCGGCGAAGTCGATGGCGCCGTCAGCCGTGTAGGGAATGTTGAGCGCGATGGTCTCGCCGGAGGTCTCCGGCGCATCGGGCGTGTCGTCCGGCGTCTGCGCCGGCGTGTCGTCCGGCGTCTGCGCCGGCGTGTCGTCCGGCGTCTCGGTGTCCGCAGCTGGCTGCGCCAGCTTCGTGAACGTGTAGACCTCGGTCGTGCCCTTCAGGCGCACGGCATAGTCCTGCGCGGGGGACTGGCTGTCGAGCGCGGGATAGCTCGTGCTGAACAGAGAGAGCACGGAGTCGCTGCGCACGGTGGTGCCGGTCACCGGCACCCATTTGACCGCGCTGTCGGACAGCACGCTGGCCGCCTTGTACTCCCATTCCTGACGGCCGACGTCATTGTAGTTGCTCAGCAGCGTCTGGCTGAGCAGATCATTGACATCCGCGTCGTCGGGGATGTAGGCTGCGCCGTTGTGCACGTCCGGCACCGCGTCCGCGGCGAAGGCCGGGATCTGGAACGCGGCGAGCTGGCCGAGCAGCAGTACGGCCAGCAGCACGGCAAGAATTCGGGTTGTGTTTTTGTGGGTTGTCATTTGCAAATAACCTCCTGTCTGTGTCTTTGAGGATAACTTTTATTATAGGACGCTTTTCGACATTTTTCAACGTTTTTGGCAAAAATGTATCAGATTATCTAACGTGTGCAAAAAAATCCTCGCCCGCAAGTGTGCGGACGAGGAAAATTCTTGATCATTCAGGATTATTTGCCCAGTTCAGCAAGCATTTTGCTGCGGATGCTTTTGGTGAGGTCGTTCGTCTTGGTGGCCTTGACGGTCTCGGCCGGGATGACCTCGCGGATGCGCAGGTACACGTGCGTGCGCCGCCAGGGGACGTTGTGCGCGATGCGCTCCGTGCCCTCGATCGTCGCAACGACGATGGGCACATTGGTCTTCTGCGCGATCTTGAGCGAGCCGGCGTGCCAGGGCAGCAGCTCGCCGCTTTTGCTGCGCGTGCCCTCGGGATAGATGGCAAACGAGCACGTATGCGCGCGGATGAGGTCGGCCGCGGCGTTGATCGTGGTCAGGGCGTTGCGCGCGTTCTCGCGGTCGATCGGCAGGAAGCAGCACCGGCGCACGAACGGGCCGATGACGAACTTGCGCATGTTCGACGGCTTGGACACGAACGCCAGCCGCCAGCGCCGCAGCACCCACCACTGCACCATGGGGTCAAAGTTGGAGCGGTGGTTGCTCACGAACAGATATTCCGTGTCCGTCGGCACCTTTTCGAGGCCCGTGACGTGGATCTTCACGCGGCAGAGCGCGAGGATCCACCCGTCGAGCGCCATGGTCAGCGCGTGGTAAAACGGGCTGATGTGCGTATACATTTTGTTCGGCCCGGCGAACCACGAGCAGACGAACATCAGCAGTACGTACACGAGATTTGCCGCCGCGAAGCAGCCGATCAGGATCGGCAGCAGCCACCAGTAGCTCAGCGCGGGGGATAAAAAATAAATCCACGCTGTGCTGAGCACGGCGGGAATGAGCAGCAGGTAATAAAGCATGAACGGACACCTTCAAGCATATTAAGTATTAAAATATTGCCAATAATCATTGACGATAAACTTCCAAATCTATTATAATTGCATCGGAATACTGTGTCAATGAACGAGATGTAAACTTGCGCGGATTCCGAACACATTCTGATTGGAGATAGGATGGGATAAGATGATCGTATTACAATGGGTGTTCCCGGTGTCCCTGGCGGTGCTCGCCATCGTGCACCTCATCAGCTGCTGGCGCGGCGATGACGACCTGCGCAAGCCGACCAAGGTCGCGCTGATGCCGGTCGTTGCGCTGGCCTACCTCGCCTTTGCCCGCATGCCGTCGCTTTGGGTGGTCGCCGGCCTGCTGTTTGGCTGCCTGGGCGATCTGTTTCTGCTCTGGCCGCTCAAGAAGAAGTTCTTTGTGCTCGGCACGTCGTCGTTCTTCCTGGGCCACGTGTGCTACCTGATCTTTATCTATACGCACTATGTCGTCCGCATCAGCTGGATCTGGATCGTCGTGGTCTGCGTGATCTATGCCGCTGGTGCCGCGTTCGTGTATACCGGCAGCCGCAAAAACATTCCCAGCGCGCTGCGCCCGCTGGCGCTGGCGTATATGCTCATGCTCTGTGTGCTGAGCGTGAGCCTCATCCTGCCGCTGCTGACGGCGTTCTGGTGGGGCAAGCTCGTGGCGTTTTTCGGCGCGACGTTTTTCCTCGCTTCCGACGGCGTGCTGTGCGATATGCTCTTCGCCAAGAAGGCCGAGCCCGCGAAGCAGAATTTCGTCGTCATGCTCACGTACATCCTCGCGCAGACGCTGCTGGCCATCGGCTTTGCGGCCTGCCCATGATTGTTAAAAATCTAGGTATTTCAAAGGGAACGGGGCTCTCCGATGCCGGAGAGTCCCGTTTGTTGTACAGTCACGAGAAAAAACCAAAAGATCCGTAAATTTCTCTTTACACGGAGCTGAAAATGCAATACAATGCGTGCATCTAGGGGGGAACACAAATGGTTATGAAAGAGAAGGATACGGGAAACGGCTCGGAGCGGGAACGATTTCTTGACCGGATGCTCAAGGAGATCCTCAGCGGGAAGCGCAGCCCGGGCGACCGGCTGCCGACGGAGAGCGAGCTGGCCGAGCAGTACGGCCTGCGCAAGACGAATGTCCATCTCGGCCTGCAGGAGCTGGAGCGGCTGGGGTTTTTGACCGTCGTGCCGCGGCATGCGACCTATGTCGCGCCCTACTGGGAGCAGGCAAATCTGGAGACGCTGGCCGCCATCATGACGCACGGCGGCAAGCCGAAGCCGGAGCTGGTGGATGCGTTTCTGGAGCTGCGCGAAATGGTCGCGCTCGGCTGGTTTCGCTGGATGGGCCGCAACCCCAAAACGGAGCAGATGCGGCACCTGTACGGGCTGCTCGAGCGGATGGAGGCCATCGCCTACGCACCGGACGGCGAGAAGGACAAGCCGGAATTTCTGGACCTGGTCAATCAGTTTCTGGTGTGCATGTTTGCCGAGTCGGACAACATGATCTTTCGCGTTCTGCTGCGCTCGTCGCGCGAGCTTGCGCACGTGACGTATTACATGGTGGCGTACACGCTGGATATGCGCGAGCTATGCACGACGTACCGCACGGTGCTCGATGGGCTGACGAACGGCCGCATGCTGGAGGCGATCGACTACTGGTGCGACTGGAGCGACAAGGTCACGGTGCAGTACCGCGAGGCCCTGCTGCGGCTCGAAAGTGAATAACCAATGCCATACCCCGGCGGGACGAAGAATCCCGCCGGGGTATGGCGTTATTTGTGAACTTTTCGCGCCGCGGTTGCGCTCCCCGTGCGGGTGTGTTAAAATCAGGGAAAGAAAACCGGAAGGGAGCGAGCCCATGAAGCTGACATTTATCCGCGCCGACCACGAGGTGACCGGCAGCTGCACCCTGCTCGAGATCGACGGACACTACGGCCTGATCGACTGCGGCATGGAGCAGGGGCGGGACCTGTTTGAGAACATCGCCATCCCCGTCCCGGCGGCGCAGATCGAGTTTGTGCTCGTCACGCACGCGCACATGGACCACACCGGCCACCTGCCGCTGCTGTATAAGCAGGGCTTTCGCGGCACGGTCTACGCCACGGAGGCGACGTGCGACCTGTGCGGCATCATGCTGCGCGACGCGGCGCACATCCAGATGTCCGAGGCCGAGTGGAAGGGGCGCAAGGCCGCACGCGCCGGGCAGCCGGCGCCCGAGCCGCTGTATACGCTCGAGGATGTGGAGGGCCTGCTGCGCCTGCTGCGCCCGTGCGGCTACGGCAAGCGCATCCAGGTCGGCGAGAACATCATCATCCGCTTCACGGATGTCGGCCACCTGCTCGGCAGCGCGTGCATCGAGACGTGGCTCACCGAGGGCGGCACGGAAAAGAAGATCGTCTTTTCCGGCGACATCGGCAACACCGACCAGCCCATCATCCGCGACCCGCAGACCGTCTCGGGCGCGGACTACGTGTTCATCGAGTCGACTTACGGTGACCGCAGCCACGGCCCGCGCGTGGACTATCTGGCCGCGCTCGCGGACTGCATCCAGCGCACGCTCGACCGCGGCGGCAACGTGGTCATCCCGTCGTTCGCCGTCGGCCGCACGCAGGAGCTGCTGTATTTCATCCGTCAGATTAAGGACGCCGGCATGGTGCACGGCCACCCGCACTTCCCCGTGTATGTCGACAGCCCGCTCGCCAACGAGGCCACGCGCGTTTTCCTGCAGACGGACACGAGCTTTCTCGACGACGAGGCCTGCGCGCTCATCCGCAGCGGCGTCAACCCGCTGTATTTTGACGACCTGCATACCGCCGTCACGAAAGAGGACTCCATGGCGCTCAACAACGACAAAACGCCGAAGGTCATCCTCTCCTCGAGCGGCATGTGCGACGCCGGCCGCATCCGGCACCATTTGAAATATAACCTCTGGCGGCCGGAGTGCACGGTGCTGTTCGTGGGCTATCAGGCGGTCGGCACGCTCGGGCGCAAGCTGCACGACGGCGCCGAGAGCGTGAAGATCTTCGGCGACGAGATCGCCGTGCACGCGGAGATCACCGTCCTGCCCGGTGTGAGCGGCCACGCGGATAAGCAGGGGCTGCTGGGCTGGATCAACGCCATGGCGCAAAAGCCCGCGCATGTGTTTGTCAACCACGGCGATGACGATGCCTGCACGGCGTTTGCCGCCTGCCTGCGTGATGACTACGGCTATGACGCGGACGCGCCCTACAGCGGCAGCGAGTTCGACCTTGCCGCAGGGGCCTATACCTACGTGGCTCCGCCGCGGCC
>ERZ773202.1446-NODE-1446-length-15322-cov-10.750901_pt1 | contig 15322 bp, 14 predicted proteins | sample MGYA00580998_ERZ773202 | MGnify/ENA primary metagenome ERZ773202 (study PRJEB29015, sample SAMEA2737803) | human gut metagenome | biome: human gut; feature: human-associated habitat; material: faeces | place: China | collected 2012 ...
AAACTCAGCCCAACCTGTGGAAAAAAATGATAGTAAAGCTACAGCAGCCATCCTTCCTTTCAGCCTTCGATGTGTTGGCAGACTATCAAATCGACAACGCCATGTATTTCTTCCGCGACCGCATAGAAGCCGCCTTCTCGTCGAAAGACTATTGTGGTCAGATTATTTCGGAACGAACGAAGCGAGGCAAAAACGATTCAATATTCTCACGTCTTGACAACACCTTCAGCTTTGAGCAAGCCTTTCAACACAGCATAGCCGTGAAGGGTGCCAACACCTCACGAAACTCCGTACATCAGATGTTGAAGAACTGGCGCAGACAAGGATTGATAGAAGCCGTGCAGGGTAATAAATATCAGAAATTACAGAATGTGTGACGTTGTCAAGATTGTCATTTGTCATTTTGTCATTTTCAAACAAAAACAGCCTTCAGGCAAGGAACGAGCCCTATGTCTGAAGGCTGCTTGATTGTAATCCCCCACCCTATATTGCATAGGGCGCAAGATAGCCAATATGGTTATGCGGTTTTCTTCTTAACCACTAATGAGCCAACGATGCTGACTACGAGGACTAAGACTATGAATACCAACGACCAAACGGCATCGATTTCGATGAAGTCGTGGATGAGGAGCTTGATACCTATGAAGAGCAGGAGGAATGAAACTCCTGGTTTTAAGAGCCAGAACTTGTCGGCTACGCCTGCCAAGAGGAAGAACATGGCACGCAAGCCAAGGATGGCAAAGATGTTGGAGAAGAACACCACGTAGGGGTCGATAGTGATAGAGAATATGGCGGGAATGCTGTCGAAAGCAAACACAAGGTCGCTAAACTCTATGAAGACGACGGTGATGAAGAGAGGGGTGATGAAGAGTTTGCCGGAATTGCGCACAAAGAAATGGTCGCCCTGGAATTCGCTGGTGACACGGAAATGGCGCGATAGGAATGTTACTACAGGATGGTTGGCAACATCGACTTCTTCATCTTTCTTTTTCTCGAAAAACATCTTGAAGCCACTATACACAAGGAATAGACCGAAGACGGTGAGAAGCCAAGAGAAACGAGTGACGAAGGCTGAGCCAAGGAAGATGAATATGCAGCGCAAGACGATGGCTCCAAAGATTCCCCAGTTGAGCACATGCTGGTATTCCTTTTTGCTAACGCCAAAGGAGGTGAAAATCATCATCATAACGAAGAGATTGTCGACAGAGAGCGTTTTCTCGAGCAGATAGCCAGAGATGTAGGATATGGTCATGTGGTGGCGATATTGCTGTAGGCTCCACTCGAAGTCGTCGGGATTGAGTTTGATGTGGGATGCGTATTTCGTGGTGACGGCTTGCAGGTCGCTGAAATTGTTGATGCCATGGACTAAGTCGCCATGAAACCATAGGAAGACGGAGAACAAGAGGGCAAGGATAATCCAAACGGCTGTCCAGATTCCTGCTTCTTTCATAGAAACTTCGTGTGCTTTCTTATCAATGACGAGGGTGTCGAGAAGTAGGATTGCGATGACAAATATTGTAAAGCAACCAAAGAATATTAATTCTGCTAAATGCATAAGTGTGAGTAATAATGCTATTAAAATAAATTATCAGGTGCAAAGGTAGTAAAAATATAGGGAGATGATGATGGATTTTAGATAATTATTGTTACTTTTGTAACCTAAAACTCTAAAAATAAACAAAATGAACAAAACTCAACTTGCTGCCGCTGTGGCAGAGAAAGCAGGCATCTCGAAGGCTGATGCTGCAACTTATGTGAACATGGTGTTAGGAGCAATAGCTGATAATATATGCGAAGGTGATGGCGAGGTTTCGATTCCTGACTTCGGTAGATTTTTTGTTAAGGAAGTGCCAGCACGCCAGGGTATGAATCCACAGACAAAGGAGAAGATAACTATCGAAGCGCATAGCAAAGTGGTGTTTAAGCCATCGGACAACTTGAGCATTTTCTCGAGAAAGCATGGAAAATAAAGCATGAATAATGATGCATAAAGAATCAGCCTCACTCCCGAGAAGTAGGGAGTGAGGCTGTTTTTATTTTTTTTATTTCTTCAAGCTCTTTTTGGTTTTAAGAGCAGGGATTTTGATTTTTTCTCCAGCTTTAAGTTCGCGATTGCCACCATTGACAGCTTCGAGGTAGCATTCCATACCTGGACCGAGGTAGGTCTTGCTGAGAGAAGACATGGTTTGACCAGCTTTGACCGTAACGGTGTTGGCAATGCCTGTGATGACATAGGCACCTGTGCGAACACGTGGATCTTTGTCGTAGGCTGACTGCGAAAGGATAGAAGGTGCAGACTTAGCAGCATGAGCCTTGGCTTCTGCTGTTGGCTTGGTTGCAGCCTTTGGTTCCGCCTTAGGTTCGGGCTTTGCTTCTGCAGTTTTGAGATTATTTTCCTTGTCGGCTTTTTGGGCTGCCTCTATCTTCTGCTCGTTGGCTGCCAAGATGTTGTCTGCCTCATCATTAGCGGCAGGCTGATTGGCTGCGGGAGCTGGCGACATGTGAGTCTTCATCATGCGGTCAGCAAGAGTTGCTGTTTGGGTTTCGAGGTGTGCGATGCGATTGTCGCGCTTTTCAATCTGCGAGAACATGTAGACGAAGCCTACTACAGCAAGAATGACTACGCAAGCTAACGAGGATGCAAGAACAATGATTGTATTCTTGTATGACTTTGATTTAGCTTCAAGCTCGTCGGTATCAGAGTCTGAATCTTCGACTGCTGGAGTTGGCTCGACTATTGGAGTTGGCTCAACAACTGCAGGCTCAGGCTCTGCTACGGGAGCAGGCTCTACTGTTGGTTCAGGCTCTGCTGCTGGTGCTGGTTCTACTGTTGGCTCAGGCTCTGCTGCTGGAGCTGCCTCAACGACTGCAGGCTCAGGCTCTGCTACAGGAGTAGGCTCAACGACTGCAGGCTCAGGCTCTGCTGCTGGAGCTGCCTCAACGACTGCTGGCTCAGGCTCTGCTACTGGAGTAGGCTCTACTGTTGGTGTAGGTTCTTTGGCTTCTGTATTATCAGCTTGGTTTTTAGCGTCGATTTCGGAGAAGTCGACACCATCGTTGACGATGACGGTCTCGAACTGAGCGAAAGGAGCGTTTACGAGGTCGCGCATAACAGCCTCTGCTGTGAACGAGATTTTGTCTCTACCCTCGATGACGATGGCTTCGCCTGTATTGACATCCACACTCTTACGGGCGCTAACGGCTTGGACCTTGAATGTGCCGAGACCTTTTACCTTTACTGATTTATCATTTTTTAGTCCGTCGTTGATAACACCAACAAACTGGCGGATAAACAATTCTGCCTCGGTACGCTTAAGGCCGTGTTTCTCCATAAGCTTAGAGGCGAGTTCTGTGATTGATACTTTACTCATCTTGCAATCCTCCATTCTTTAAGTTTTCTTTAATAGAAGCTATGGGCTTGAAGTTGAGAACGAGCTTTGGCGGCACAAGCATGCGCTGCTGGGTGCCAGGGTTTACCACGACCCTTTCCATGCGTTTCTTAACTTCGAAGGTGCCGAAGTTGTTGAGGTAAACACTATCGCCTTCGGTGAAACGGATTCCCATTTCATCTACCAATGTGCGGACAAGCTTCTGAGTGTCGGTCTGAGAATATCCTGTCTGTTGTGCTAGTTCAGCAATTAGTTCCTTATTATTCATATTTAATATAAAGAGATTAAAGAATGAGGGGTGAGAGGGGGATGAGCGATGTCGTAGAAACGACATCGGACGAGGACGGAGGGGCGCAAGGAGGGAGCGCAAGGGCTCGTGGGTTGGATAGAGGGGAGAAAGGAGGGGAACGCAAAGAGGAGCGGAAGGGCTCAAGGGGCGGACGTAGGGGCGCAAGGGGCGATTATACTACTCTTCCATAGAGGTCGAACTCCTCGCTGGAGGTGATTTCTACATCGTAGAAACAACCGGTGCGGAGAGTTTTGTCGTCGGCCTTGATGAGCACCTCTGGGTCAACCTCTGGCGAGCAGAATTCGGTGCGTCCGATATAGTAGTCGCCCTCTTTGCGGTCGATGATGACTTTCAGAACCTTGCCCACCTTTTCAGCCTCGATCTCTGCGCTGATACGCTGCTGGATAGCCATGAGCTTGCTCAAGCGTGCCTGCTTTACCTCATCAGGAACATCGTCGACGAGATGGTCGGCGCTATAAGTGCCCTCTTCGGCAGAATAAGCGAAGGCTCCCATACGTTCGAATCGTGCCCACTTGACGAAGTCGACAAGCTCTTGGAAGTCTTCTTCTGTTTCGCCAGGGAAGCCAACGAGCAAGGTGGTGCGAATATGGATGCCAGGAACAGCTTTGCGCATGGCAGCAATGAGATCCATGGTATCTTGCTTGCTGACGTGGCGATGCATGGCTGTGAGCATGTGGTCGGAGATGTGCTGAAGAGCAATATCGATGTATTTGCAGACATTCTTCTTTTGCTTCATAACATCGAGGAGTTCCATAGGGAACTGGTTAGGGTAAGCATAATGGAGACGAATCCACTTGACGCCCTTGATATCTGCCATGTCGGAAATAAGGTCGGCAATATGGCGCTTGCCATCGATGTCGACACCGTAATATGTGAGCTCTTGGGCAATGACCTGGAATTCTTTCACACCATCGGCAACCATGCGTTCTACTTCGGCAAGAATCTCTTGCTTTGGTCGGCTGATGTGTTTGCCAGTGATAAGAGGAATGGCGCAATAAGCACAATGGCGGTCGCAGCCCTCGCTGATTTTGAGGTAGGCATAATGGCGTGGTGTGGTGAGATGGCGGACGCCATTGCACGAAGGCACCTCGGCTTTACCCAGTTCTGTGAGCAACTGCTTATAGTTGAATTTGCCATAGTATTTGTCGACCTCAGGGATTTCGGCTTCGAGCTCGTCTTTGTATCGCTGCGAGAGACAACCCATGACGTAGAGCTTGTTGAGTTTGCCTTCGGTTTTACGCTGAGCAAACTCAAGGATGGTGTTGATGCTCTCTTCTTTAGCGTCGCCAATGAATCCGCACGTGTTGATGACAGCGATTTCGCCCTGTGGACGATTAGAATCGTGGACGCAATGATAGCCGTTGGCTTCGAACTGCTTCATGAGCAGCTCGCTGTCGACGAGATTCTTAGAGCATCCAAGAGTAATAAAGTCTATCTGATTTTTCTTCATTGCAAAGTTTAGTTGTTAAAGAGCGAATCTACGAACTCGCGCTTATTGAACAGCTGGAGGTCTTCCATTTTTTCGCCAAGACCAATGTATTTAACAGGCACTTTGAGCTGATCGCTGATGCCAACCACTACTCCACCCTTGGCTGTGCCATCGAGCTTGGTGATGGCGAGAGATGTGATCTGAGTGACGGCAGCAAACTGCTTAGCCTGTTCGAAAGCATTCTGACCAGTAGAGCCATCGAGCACGAGCATAACCTCATCAGGAGCCTCAGGAAGAACCTTTTTCATAACATCCTTAATCTTCTTAAGCTCGTTCATGAGTCCAACCTTATTGTGCAAACGACCGGCAGTATCAATCAATACCACGTCGGCACCATTGGCTTTAGCACTCTGCAGAGTGTCGAAAGCAACGGAAGCAGGGTCGGAACCCATCTGCTGCTTAACTACAGGCACTCCTACCCTTTCGCCCCAAATGCACAGTTGCTCAACAGCAGCGGCGCGGAAGGTATCGGCAGCACCGAGATAAACCTTTTTGCCAGCATTCTTGAACTGATAAGCAAGTTTGCCGATGGTAGTGGTTTTGCCAACACCATTTACACCCACAACAAGTATAACGTAAGGTTTATGGTCGGCAGGGAGATCCCAATTATCGTTATCCTCAGTATGGTTTTCGCTCAAAAGAGACGCAATCTCGTCGCGAAGAATGCCATTGAGCTCGGAAGTAGAAACATACTTATCGCGAGCCACACGCTCCTCAATACGCTCAATGATTTTCAAGGTGGTATCAACGCCGACATCGCTGGTGATAAGGACTTCTTCGAGGTTGTCGAGCACATCGTCGTCGACTTTAGACTTACCAGCAATAGCACGTGTCAACTTAGAGAAAACACTCTGCTTGGTCTTCTCAAGACCCTGATCGAGAGTCTCCTTCTTTTTCTTGTTAAATAAGCCAAATATTCCCATATACTATAAATTTGGTACAAAATTATACAAAAAACACGACATATCAAAACTAATCAGTTGATTTTTGCGTATTTACATCACTCTAACCACTCTAATGCCTGTCTGCGATTTCTGAGAAAGCATGTAATCGCGGAATAGTTTTGATTCGACCACAACCTTATGGCGAAGTTGAGAGGCATTGAGAAGATGGAGTCCGTCTTTATGCCAAACGGCGATTCCTATATGGCTGGTATCTAACCCCTTCTTACTGGTGAGCATAACGAGGATATCGCCATCGTGGATGGTGCGACGGAGCAACGAGGAGTTGTCGATGGAGCGTTTTGGGATGTAGCGAAACTTGCGACCGTTGAGAGCTTTTTCGCCTGCTCTGACCTCGGCAATGGCAGACTTATTACCCTTGAGCATCGGATAAAGGTTGACATGGGTGGTCATGAAATCGATGTTGAGGGTTTGTAGAGCCGTGAAAGGTTTGGAAGCCGAGGTGACCTCTTTGACAAAGCCAAGCGAAGAATTGTCGTCTATCCATTGGGTGAAATAATGCAGGCGAGAGGGGTAAGACACTCGCCCCTGACGATAGCGCACAAGGCGAAGATAGTGGCAATAGTCGGCAAAGGACGTTTTGCCATTCTTGGCGCAGAGAGTAAGTGCAAGAGTGGTTTCTACAAAGGTGGTGCAGTCGAGCTGACGGAGGTTGACGATTAATCGTTCGGTCTTGTTGCGCTCGAGAGTTTTAGCCACATAGGGCACACCACAGAACTGCTTGCCAAAATAGGTCATCCAATTGGTGGAAGATTTTAGGCGTGAAGCTTCGCGCAGAAGTTTGACAACCTTTGTTGAGTCTGCTTTACTATAATCGACATCAGCCAAGGAATAAGAATAAGCGTTTGGAGAGACCTTGGTGAAGGAATAAGCCTTAGGAGCGGAAAGCAGAAAAAAGAGAAATAAAAAAGAATAGATACGAGTCATTGTAATTACCAAAAATTAAATCCTATATAAACATTCACGCTACCAAAAATGGTGTTGGTACGGAACTGTTTCTTCTTATAGTTATAAGTATGGAATATGGCACTTGCACCATAATACCAGCGCATATTGTTCCACACAAGTCCGAAGCGTGCGACACCATCAAGATTAATATTCTTGAAATCGAAATCGCGAAAGAAAGTGCCGCTATTGGCAACATCGGCTTTGGCTCGCTTGTAGCTCATAGCCAGCGAGAGCGAGGCGTCAAAGAGCCAGTTGCGAGCAAACACCCAGTTGTAAGCATAGCCGCCCGAAATGGAATAATCGAGGAATTCTGCCTTATCGAACATGAGGGCAGCATCAATCTTTGTAGTAGCTATTTCGGTGCCCAGTTTGTCTTCGGCAAGACGCTGGAGTTTGTTCCAATCGATGTCGATGGAATGCTTGGTGTAGCCAATGCCAACGAGCGGACTGCCAGCTGAGCGACGCTGAATGGTGCTCTGACTGTAAGCAGCTGGATATGAGAACTTTTTGTGATTAAAGATATAGTAAAGATTAAAGCCCTTGACACTTGCTTTGAATCCATCGAAGTTTACTCCCTCCATGGCACGAGTGTCGATATCGTTGCCAAGATGCATGGAGCGAATTTTATAGTTATCTCCAGTTTTACGATAGAACAAGTCGACGCCTATCTGATTACTATAGAGCGAGAGGTCGAAATCCTGACGATTGTCGCTACCGCGAAGGTGGGTAAAGTCGACGGTGTAACCAAGGAATATCCATTGCCAGCCAATATAAGGGCCAATCTTATAAGATGGTTCGGGAGCAAAATCTATGGTTTGTCCGCTCTTGCTAATAAGTTCGTAGCGCTCGAAGGTGTTGGTGTTTTGAAGCATAGCGGTGAAATTATACTTCTGCTTCTCGATATAATTAGTATCTACACGCGAAAAATCCTTCAGTTTATCATGCAGACGACGCAGAAACCCCTTCTTCTTTTTCACCGCAGAAGTAGGCAAGATTTCTGTCGGCGCAGGCAAACTATCTTCAATAGAGATAGTTGCAACGCTGTCTGTAACATTGCCTAAATCATGGTGTGCAAAGACAGAAAATGGGAAGCACACCAACAAGGATAGCAAACAAAGAAGGATGGAGTATTTCTTCATCAACAATTAGTATTTGCCTAATATTCTGTCCATTACCCAATTTACAGGAGTAGCACTAACGCTGGTACACTCACAAACGCCAATGCCCTGAAGATGACGAGTAACCTCAGTGATTATTGGTAGCTGAACATAAGGAGGATTTGGCACTGTGATACGCCTGTCGCCCTTGCTTGTGACGAGATGGATTGGGTCGTAGTTGAACACAGAGAACGACACCATACCCTTTTCGCCAATGACCTCGATGCGGTCTTCCTTGGCACTATCATGACCAACAAAACACCAGCTGCCAGAGCCAGGCAACCCGTTTTGGAACATGAAAGCTGCCGAGATAGTGTCTTCGGCTTTATACAGATTGGCACGGTTGGCATAATAGCCATGAGCGCGAGTGATAACGCCAAAGATATGTTGCAAGAGGTCGAGCTGATGAGGTGCAAGATCGTAGAAATAACCACCACCGGCAATATCGGGCTGCAATCGCCAAGGTAGCTTGTCGGGAGTATTATAGTCGAGATCGCGAGGAGGCACAGAGAAGCGCACCTGCACATTTATGACCTTACCGATTTCGCCCTCGTCGATAATATGTTTTACACGCTGGAAATATGGCAGATAGCGACGATAGTAGGCCACAAAACAAGGCACTCCCGTTTGCTCAGAGATACGGTTGATGCGGATGCAGTCTTCATAGCTTGCCGCCAAAGGTTTTTCTACATACACAGGTTTGCCAGCCCTCATAGCCATAATAGCAAAGGTGGCATGACTTGAAGGAGGAGTGGCAATATAAATGGCATTTACATCAGGGTCGTCGATGAGCGACTGAGCATCCTTATACCATTTGCGGATGTGATGGCGCTCAGCATACGAGCGAGCCTTTTGCTCCGAACGACTCATCACGGCTACTACCTGCGAGCCTTCGATACTATTGAAAGCAGGGCCAGACTTTTTCTCTGTAACCTCGCCACATCCTATAAATCCCCAATTTATCTGTTTCATACTTACATTTTATTTGACCACAAAATTACAAAAAACTATTCATTTATCTATCCAAATATGTTTTTTTTATTAACTTTGCAGAAAATACACAATATTAAATATGGAAATAACAAAGTCGGAATACGTAATCTCCGCCCCTAACGTGAATATGTGCCCTAAGGACACTAAGCCTGAGTATGCTTTCATAGGCCGTTCGAACGTAGGAAAATCAAGTTTGATAAACATGCTGTGTCGCCATAAAGGATTGGCCAAGACATCAGCAACTCCAGGAAAGACTCTTCTGATAAACCATTTCATCATAAACAACCAATGGTATTTGGTGGACCTGCCAGGCTACGGATATGCCAAGCGTTCAAAGAGTGTGCAGAAGAAATTGGAGCAGATGATTTCGGGATACATTTTGCAACGCGAACAGCTGATAAACCTGTTTGTGCTTATTGACGTGCGCCACGACCAACAGAAGATAGACCGCGAATTTATAGATTGGTTGGGCGAAAGCGGTGTGCCTTTCTCTATCATCTTTACCAAAGCCGACAAGGTGAGCATGACTAAAGCAAAGGAGAATGCCAAGAAATGGATGGATGCACTGAAGGACACTTGGGAGGAGCTTCCACCTTATTTTATTACTTCGAGCGAGAAAGCCATTGGACGCGACGAAGTGTTGGATTATATAGAAAGCATAAATAAAACGCTGGAATAAGAATCATGGCAACACAAACTCCATTTCTCGACGTGCAACATCTGACCAAGAGTTTTGGTGCAGATGTGCTATTCGACGACATTTCTTTTTCTATAGCTGAAGGACAGAAGGTTGGTCTTGTAGCCAAAAACGGTACGGGCAAGACTACCCTACTCTCTGTATTGACAGGAAAAGAAGGTCACGATAGCGGCGACATTATTTATCGCAACGACATAAAGATAGGATACTTAGAGCAAACACCAAAGTTCGACCCCAACGAGTCGGTGCTGGATGCTTGCTTTAATCATCATGGCGACCCAGAAAAGGTGTTGAAGGCTAAGCAGGTGTTGACACAGCTGAAGATTAGAGACCTGGAGCAACCTATGGGACAGCTATCAGGAGGACAGCAGAAGCGTGTGGCATTAGCGAATGTGCTAATCACAGAGCCCGACTTCATAATGCTGGATGAGCCTACCAACCACCTTGACCTCGACATGATAGAATGGTTGGAGGGTTTTCTGAATCGTGGCAACAAGACGTTGCTTATGGTTACTCACGACCGATTCTTCTTAGACCGTGTGTGCAATATCATCTTGGAACTCGATGATCGCACAATTTATCAATATCGTGGCAACTATGCTTACTATCTGGAAAAACGACAGGAACGCATAGACAACCGCAGAGCTGAGATTGCAAGAGCAAATAACCTTTATCGCACAGAGCTGGAGTGGATGAGACGTATGCCTCAGGCTCGCGGACATAAGGCAAGATATCGTGAGGAAGCTTTCTACGACTTGGAGCGTGTGGCAAAACAGCGCATCGAGGAACGACAGATTCGACTGAAGGCAAGCAATGTATATATTGGATCTAAGATTTTTGAATGCCAATATGTATCGAAATCATTCAACGACAGCGACCACGAGGTGGTGATACTGAAGGATTTCTATTACAACTTCGCACGATTTGAGAAGATGGGTATCGTAGGTAACAACGGTACAGGAAAGTCGACTTTTATAAAAATGCTGCTTGGACAGGTGGCTCCGGATAGTGGACGATTCGACATCGGTGACACCGTGAGGTTTGGATATTTCTCGCAAGAGGGATTGAAGTTTGACGACCAACAGAAGGTTATCGATGTGATAAAAGATATTGCGGAATACATCGACCTTGGGTCGGGCAGACACATGACGGCAGCACAATTTCTGCAATATTTCATGTTCACACCTCAGCAACAGCAGAACTATGTGTATAAGCTCAGCGGTGGCGAACGAAGAAAGCTGTATCTGTGTACGGTGTTGATGAAGAATCCAAACTTCCTTGTGCTCGATGAGCCAACTAACGACCTTGACATTCAGACTCTGCAGGTGTTGGAAGAATATTTGCAGGATTTCCCAGGCTGCGTAATCGTGGTGAGCCACGACCGCTATTTCATGGATAAGGTGGTAGACCATTTGTTGGTTTTCAAGGGCGAAGGCGAGATTAAAGATTTTCCTGGCAACTACACACAATATCGCGAATGGCAGAAGTTGCAGACTAAAGAAGAGGCTGAAAAGGCACCAAAGGCTGAGGCTAAGGTGGCTAAGAAACCAACAAACAGCAATAACACCACAGAGCGCAAGAAGCTGTCGTTTAAGGAGAAGAGAGAGTTTGAGCAACTGGAAAAAGACATCGAACAGCTGGAAACGGAGAAGAAAGCCATAGAGGAGGCTCTAAGCTCAGGAACGATAAGCGTAGACGAAATAACAGAAAAAAGTATACGACTGCCTAAACTGCAGGATGAGCTCGACGAGAAGACAATGCGCTGGCTCGAACTGTCGGAAAGGGCATAAAAAAGAATAGCATTATGAAAACAACACCAGTGCTGCTGCTCACAGGATATCTTGGCAGCGGCAAAACTACTTTGGTAAACAGGATTCTAACAAACAAACGCGGTATTAAGTTTGCTGTTATCGTCAACGATATTGGCGAAGTGAATATTGATGCCGACTTGATTCAGAAAGGTGGCGTAGTAGACCAAAAAGACGACTCGCTGATGGCTCTGCAGAATGGCTGCATTTGCTGTACGCTGAAGATGGACCTCGTGGGTCAGCTTCGCGACATCACCAATATGGAGCGTTTCGACTACATAGTTATCGAGGCAAGCGGAATCTGCGAGCCTGCACCTATTGCACAGACCATTTGCTCGTACCCTTCGATGGGACCAGAATTCATACAGCATGGCATTGCGAAGCTCGACTGCATAGTAACTGTGGTGGATGCTCTGCGTATGCTCGACGAATTTGATGGCGGAAACGACCTACTGAAAAAGAATCTTGAGGAAGACGACATCGAGAACTTGCTGATAGAACAGATAGAATTCTGCAACATGATTCTGCTGAATAAAGCAAGTGAGGTTTCGCCTGCCGACCGCGAAAAGCTTCATCAGATTATTCGTGGTTTGCAGCCAAAGGCTGAAATCATAGATTGCGACTATGGAGATGTAGACCTCGACAAGATTATCAACACCAATATGTTTGACTTCAACTCGGTAGCGACTTCAGCAACATGGATTAGCGAGATTGAGAAGCATCACGATGAGGAGGAGCAGGAGGAGCATCATCACGATGAGGAGGAGCATCATCACGACCATGAGGATGAACACGAGCACCATCATCACCACCACCATCATGACCACGACCACGAAGGTGGCGAAGTTGAGGAGTATGGTATTGGCACATTTGTATACTATCGTAGACAGCCAATGTATCTTGGCAGATTCGACGACTTCGTAGCTCGCTTATGGCCAAAGAACATTATTCGCTGCAAGGGGATCTGCTATTTCAACGATGAGCAGCAGACTTGCTATTTGTTTGAACAGGCTGGACGACAGGTGAAGCTAACAAATGCAGGACAATGGTATGCGACAATGCCTGCTGACGAGTTGGCAGACCTTATGAAGCGCGAACCAGGATTGGTGCGCGACTGGGATGAGCGCTACGGCGACCGCATGCAGAAGCTTGTGTTTATTGGTCAGAAACTGGATAAGCAAGCCATTACCGACATGCTCGACGCTTGCTTGGTAAAAGAATAAAAATGATACAAATAATGAATGCCTAATGCCGCTATGGTGGTTTAGGCATTCATGATATTATATCAAATATATGAATACAGAATACGAGAAGATGCTCGCTGGCGAAGAATATTTTGCTGCCGACGATGAACTAATTGTGTTGCTTAATGAATGTAAGGATGCTTGCTGGGAATACAACCAAATACGCCCAACGAAGTTGAAAGAGCGAAACGAGAAGATACAGCAGATTCTTGGTAAGAGCGACGACGACACCTTCGTAAACCAACCATTCTATTGCGACTATGGTAAGCATATTCGCGTAGGCAAAAGATTCTTTGCTAACTTCAACCTCGTGGTGCTCGATGAAGCTTACGTAACTATTGGCGACGACTGCTTCATCGGTCCTAACGTGAGTATCTATACTGCTTGCCACAGCACAGACCCAACGGAACGTAACTCTCGCAACGAATGGGCACGACCTGTAACTATAGGCAACAATGTTTGGATTGGTGGGTCAACAACTATTCTGCCTGGTGTAACTATTGGCGACAACGTGACAATAGGAGCTGGAAGCGTGGTGGTGAAGGATGTACCATCAGGAGTTGTTGCGGCTGGCAATCCTGCGAAAGTTATTAAAAGGGTAAAAGGGTAAAAAGGTAAAAAAGTAAAAAGGTAAAGGGTAAAAAAGAGCGACCTTGATGTTTGTGATTATAAACACCAAGGTCATTTTTTTATTTTATACTTTGATTTTGGAACTAAGTTGTTTATTCTAAATCTTGTAACCACAAAGCATTTGCTGCATCAGAAGGCATGCGCCAATCGCCACGAGGGCTAAGGCTACAACTACCTACCTTTGGTCCGTCAGGCAGACAGCTACGTTTGAACTGCTGAGCAAAGAAGCGGCGGCAGAATATCTTAAGCCAATGGAGAATAACCTCTTCGGTAAACTTACCTTCGAATGCCTTGTTGGCAAGGATGCGAATTTTCTTTGGACGGAAACCATGACGAAGGAAATAGTAAAGGAAGAAGTCGTGGAGTTCGTATGGACCCACGAGGTCTTCAGTCTTCTGCTCTATTTCTCCATTTTCGTTTGCAGGGATAAGTTCAGGACTGATTGGAGTGTCGACTATGTCGTGGAGCGTCTTGGCAGAAGCTTCGTCGAGCTCGTCGGCAATAGTGAATACGAGATGCTTGATGAGAGTCTTTGGCACACTTGCATTAACACCATACATCGACATGTGGTCGCCATTATAAGTTGCCCAACCCAAAGCAAGTTCCGAGAGGTCGCCAGTACCAATAACCATGCCACCAAACTTATTGCTGAGGTCCATAAGAATCTGCGTACGCTCACGAGCCTGCGAATTCTCGTAGGTAATATCATGAATATTAGGATCGTGACCAATATCCTCGAAATGCTGCATTACACTCTTGGCAATAGAAATCTCGTAGGATGTTACTCCAAGAGAATTCATAAGGTCTACAGCATTATTGTGAGTACGGTCGGTAGTGCCGAAGCCTGGCATCGTGACACCGATGATACCCTTGCGAGGTAGTTGCAACTTGTCGAAAGCACGAACGCAGACGAGCAAGGCAAGTGTAGAATCCAAGCCACCACTAATACCTATGATAACTCTCTTGCAAGAAGTATGCACAAGACGCTTAACAAGACCCATAGACTGGATGTCGATGATTTCTTGGCACGACGCCTGCATATTGCTGTCCTTTGGAATGAAAGGCTGTGGATCAACATCACGCTCGAGAACAAAATCGCGTTGGCAAGCAGAATGCATGTCAACAAGACGAATGTTGGTGCCTATCATGCTACGCTGAGCATTGGTGTAAGTGGTATTTGCACGACGATCGCCACGCAGACGCTCTACGTCAATCTGAGTGGTGATAAGCTGATCTTCCATTGCAAAGCGCTGTCCCTCAGCAAGCAAAGAACCATTCTCGTAAATAAAAGCATGACCACCATAGACAAGGTCTTGAGTACTCTCACCGAATCCTGCAGAAGCATAAACGTAGCCTGTAATGGTACGAGCACTCTGCTGTTTCAAGAGGCTCATAAGATAGTGGCGCTTACCAATAAGTTCGTTGCTTGCAGAAAGGTTGAAGATGATATCAGCTCCTGCGAGAGCAAGATGATTACTTGGAGGAGTTGGAGCCCAAACATCTTCGCAAATCTCGATACCAAATTTCACGCCATCTGAAGTGCAGAATATCAGAGGGTCGGAAGAAATAGGTATCTTGTTGCCTGCAACACGAACCTCAGCAGCACGAAGGTCTTGAGCCGACGAGAACCAACGCTTCTCATAGAATTCGGAATAGTTAGGGAGGTAAGTCTTAGGCACAACACCCATAACCTGG
>ERZ773202.1456-NODE-1456-length-15254-cov-56.565827_pt1 | contig 15254 bp, 16 predicted proteins | sample MGYA00580998_ERZ773202 | MGnify/ENA primary metagenome ERZ773202 (study PRJEB29015, sample SAMEA2737803) | human gut metagenome | biome: human gut; feature: human-associated habitat; material: faeces | place: China | collected 2012 ...
GAGAATGATTCTTAATCGGGCATCGCCCCATATATATTCGCGGCGAAGCCGCCACCTCAACCCTGAACCCTGAACCTTGAACCCATTTTATCCATAAGGAACATCTCACTATCATGAATTACTCCAACATCAAAGAATACGATATCGCAAATGGTCCCGGCATCCGCTACACGCTCTTTGTCTCCGGATGCACGCACCACTGCAAGGGCTGCTTCAACCCTGAAACGTGGGACTTCGCCCACGGCAAGCCCTTCACGAAAGACATCGAAGACCATATCTTGGAAGAAGTCGGACAGGAATACTACGAAGGCCTCACCCTTTTGGGCGGCGAACCCATGGAACCCTCCAATCAGAAAGGCCTTCTCTCCCTCGTCACGCGCTTCAAGGAGCGCTACCCGCAGAAAACCATCTGGTGCTTCTCCGGCTACCTCTTCGACCGTGATCTTCTCGGCCGCTTTTCCAAAATCATGCCGGAAACGATGGAGCTCTTGAAGCGCATCGATGTCCTTGTCGACGGTGAATTCATGCTCGACAAGAAAGACGTCACCCTCCTCTTCAAAGGCTCTTCCAACCAGCGCACCATTGATGTGCCAAAAAGCCTCGCCGCCGGAAAAATCATTGCCTGGGACCCCAGAGATACCAGCATGTCTCCGAATTCGAAGATCTAGATTGCCGGTGACTAGGGATTAGGAGCCTCGAGTGACTAGTGACTTGTGACTAGTGAGTGAAATGCCACCATCGGGCATCGCCACCATCTATACTCCGCGGCGCTTCCATATTTTTATGCGCCGCGCCTCCCCCGTCGAACCCGTTGAACCCGCTGAACCTCTTTAGCATGTAATCAAAGGACGGCGCGCCCCATAGGCTAACCCTGAACCCTGAACCCCCCCAATCAAAAAACGCTATCCTTTCGGATAGCGTTTTTCACTTTCTTAGTCCAGAGCCGGTGCTTCGCCGTTGTCATCCGGATCCTTTTTCTTGAAGATCGTACGATAGCCTTCTACCGCAAGCTCCAATGCAAGGACGATAAGGAAGGAACCGATAATGGCCTGGGCATACGGGCCCCAGTCAGCGCCGCCCTTCATGATGATGAGGATCTGATTTCTTACGATCAGAGCCAGCGAGCAAATGGTGACGACCATCATGAAAGACATCGGGAAGAGGAACATTCTATTGTTCTTGCCTGCATTGCCGAGCCATGCTGCGACAGCCAGAAGGCCGATGCCGGCCAGCAGCTGGTTCGCTGCGCCAAAGAGCCCCCAGATCTTCATGAAGCCGTTCATACCGAGCATGACGCCGAGGAATACCGTGAGGACGGTCGCAAAGTATGGATTGACCATCATTTTCTTGAAGCCGTTCTTGATATCCTTCGGTGTTTCACCCGGTTCGAGCCAGAATTCCTGGAACATGAAACGAGCCAGACGTGTCGCGGTATCCAGAGAGGTCAGGCAGAATGCAGAGTACGTCAAGACAAGCAGGGTGTACATGGAGTTCTCCATGCTTTCGAGTCCCGGGATCGCGCCGATCATCGCAGCAATGCCGCCGGCGAAGATATCGGTCGCCCCTTTCACATGACCTGTTTCTCTCGCATAAGCGATGGCGCAGAGGGTGATGATCGCGAGTACGCATTCCAGCAGCATGCCGCCGTAAGCGATCGGCTTTGCATCCGATTCCTTATCCAGCTGCTTAGACGTCGTGCCGGAGGATACGAGAGAGTGGAAGCCCGAGATCGCGCCGCAGGCTACGGTCGTGAAAAGGATCGGGAACATGTACTGTATGCCATTGCCATTGTCTACCGCAAAGCCGGTGTAAGCCGGGAAAAGGTCCGGCTTGATATCCGGATGGGCGCCTACGATGCCTACGACAGCGACAGCCAGCATCGCATAGAGCAGGAAGGAAGACAGGTAGTCACGCGGCTGGAGCAAGATCCAGACCGGAGTGACGGAGGCGATGGTGATGTAGAGACCGATGAGCCACATCCATGTGGTGGTGGAGAAATACAGCGGATGCCAGTTCATGCCGACCGCCATGCAGGCTACGATCGCAGCGACGCCCAGGATGGTGGAGGTCACCATGGAGGTGTGACGGCGATATACAGCAAATCCGAATACGATAGCAACAAGGATGAAGAGGAGCGATACCATAGCGACCGAAGCCTGTGTCGCACTCTTGGCTTCATTTAAGACGCCGTTTTCATAGGTCGCCCCGAAGGTGGACGCTACGATCGCAGCGAAAGCTGCTACGACGAGGATCAGCGTCAGATACGAGAAAATAATGAAGAGCTGCTTGGCTCTCTTGGACATATTCGCAGAAATGATCTCCCCGATGGACTGCCCCTTATGACGGACAGAAGCGAAGAGCGCCCCGAAGTCATGGACCCCGCCGAAGAAGATACCGCCGATCAGCACCCACAGGGTAACCGGCAGCCAGCCAAACATAGCGGCCCCGATCGGTCCGGTGATCGGGCCTGCGCCAGCGATGGAGGAGAAATGATGCCCCATCAAAACCGGTGCCTTTGCCGGCACATAGTCGATGCCGTCATTCATGGTATGCGCCGGTGTCGGGATATCCCCCTCACCTACGCCCCATTGCTTGACCAGCCAGCGCCCATAAAATACATAACCACAAAACAAAATCACTAAACAGACAGCCAATAATACCAGTGTATTCATAATCCTTCTCCTTTCTCCTTGACTTCCTTGTCTGCCCCTCACAGCAAACCGCTGCTTGTTGTTGGTCGTTTGAAATTCTTTGAACCTTTTCTTACGCTTCCATCCGCACAGATCCTTCGAAGAGCTTCTTCAGGCCCTTTTCCATGCAGCGTCCTGCCTTATTGAAATAGAACCGATCGTCACGAAGCGCCAAACATCCCGCATGGTACTCCATCCATCCGTGGAAGGAGAAGCGGAAGGTCTTGTAATACTTGCACTTTTCCAAGGCGATCCTGGCTTCCTCATCGACCGTGTCGCACAGAAAGACCGGTGAGATATACGTATACATATGTCCCGATCCGATGTGTGCCATATCCATCCCCGCCTGATACGCGTAGTCCCTGCAGGCATCAAAGACTTTTTTGGATAGATGAGGAACGGAAAAGACGAAGACGAACTCTTCCTGATGCGTCGACCATAGCTCATTCGAATGGAGAATGAAATATCTCTCTGCCCTTTCGTAATATTCACATACCGCTGACAGAGACGCCCCTTCGGGCAGGAAGGGCGCCGTCAGCTCCTTCGCCTCTCGGAGCCCTTCCCCCGGCGATTCTCTCACGCCGTCAAAACGCGTGATCGTATAATACCTGCGGTACGCCGCGAGCAGACGCTCCACCGCATCCTTCCTGGCCCTCATTGGCCTCCCCCCTCTGAATTTTTCATAACAAAATCTTCTAGAATTATAACAAATCCGAAATTGAGTTTCTCTCATTATACATTGCTCTTCTTGAATAATATAATAAAAGATACTTATAACAGGTATGAAGAATTATTGTATATCAAAAAGACCTATATCTCTTACATGTATACTCTATTTTGCTAAAAAGGTAAATTATTAGAGGTTCAGGGTTAGCCCATTGGGCGTGCTGCCCTTTGATTTCATTGGGAAAGAGGTTCAGAAGGTTCTATAGGTTCTGAGGGTTCAACGAGGAAGGTGCGGCGCATAAAATAATGAAAGCGCCGCGGAGTTTTAAAACTAGCGGTTTTCTCGTATCGCAAACCTAATCCCTAGCTACCAGTCACTAGTCACTAGCCACTCATTCCTGCTTTCAAACTTCAAGGTTAGCCCGTTGAACCGCTTTGCCCCACATGCTATAATGAGTACATCAAGCATATACATTTTTATCGATATAGTCATATACAAGGAGGATCCCTATGATCACTGAAATCCATACAGAAGAAGCATTCCGGAAAGAGATCGCCACCCGCGAGGGCCTCTCCCTCATCGACTTCTGGGCCACCTGGTGCGGCCCCTGCCGTATGATGGCTCCCGTCATGGAGGCTGCGGATGCAGAGCTGGGCTCTGCCATCCACTTCACCAAGATCGATGTAGACGAGCTCCCTGATATCGCCGCCGACTTCGACATCATGTCGATCCCGACCATCGTCATCCTGGAGAACGGAGAGGAGATCACCCGTCTCACCGGTGCCATGTCTGCGGAAGAATTCATCAGCCAGCTAAAGAGCATCGCAGGATAGCCCAAAGAGGCTCTGCAGCATGTACTTGCATGCCGCAGAGCCTCTTTTTTGTTGTGCTGCAAGGCAATAAAAAGCCCGATCGATGGGGAGATCGACCGGGCTTTTATAGGAGAGAGGGTATTGTTATCAAGAAATAAGATGAATTTATAGGGTGATGCGCCACCTCCTTTATCATAAGGTATAGTATGACAGGGCTTTCAGGGGGAATGGAAGCCCTGCCAAATGAAATCTGTTTTCTAAGTTGACTTCCGGTCAACTTATGTATGTATTATACCATGAAAACGATGGATTGCAAGAGACTTTATCATTATATTTTCATAAATTGCTAAGCGTATTTTTTTATAAAATCTTAATTTTTTCGACCTTGAGTCAATCGGGTATTTGGCTGGATTCTTCGCGAGCGGGATCCCCTCATTCCCCTTGACATCCGTGGTATAATAAATCTTAACATTTCACTTTTGCTGAAAGGAGAACTCTATGATCATCACCATCGCACGCGAGAGCGGCAGCGGCGGCTACACCGTCGGAAAGCTCCTCTCTGACTACTATCACATCCCCGTCCACGATCAGGACAGTCTCGCCCGCCTTGCCAAAGAAAAAGGCATGTATGATGAAATGCCGGATTTCTTCCAGGAATCCCCCGTGAACTCTATCATTTACGCACTCTCCATGGATTTTAGAAATAAGAAATTCACTGAACCGGAGCGCGATCGCTTGGAGCACCTGCTGCCGGAGAAGGACTTCATCCTCGTCGGCCGCTGCGGAAATTACATTTTCAGAAATCATACGGGCTGCATCTCCGTTTTCATTCACGGTGACATCGACCACCGCATCCGCTACAAAGCCGATATGCTTGGCATCAGCCCCAAAGAGGCAGAGGAGATCATCCACACCAATGATGAGAATCGCCTCGCCTATCACCGCTACTACACCGGAGAGACATGGGGTGCTGCCAAAAACTATGACCTCTCCATCAATACCTCCCGCATCGGCCACGCTTTCGCTGCCGAAATGATCGAAAAATATGTGGAGAAATTGGGATTTCATACATAGTGCCTAGGGATTAGGAGTGACTAGTGGCTGGTGACTAGTGACTGGGAGACGTCAGCCCCTCATATCGTCATTTCGAGCGAAGCGAGAAATCTTTGTCGTTCGCGGTCAGATGGTCAATGTTTGGAACTCCCAAACGGGAAACCTGCTCCCCGCAGACTTTCGGGCATCGCCCTATTTATACTTCGCGGCGCATTTCGTCATCCTGAGCGGAGTGACATGTCGGATGTTCGAAAATGTAAAGGCGGAACAGTAAGAACTGAGTCGAAGGATCTAGCGCTGTACCACCATTTCTCATTTCTCATTTCTCATTCACACGAGGCTTTCAAATTGAATCAAAGGACGGTACGCCTCACTGGCTAACCCTCCCCCCCAATAATAACAATAACGAAAGGACCTTCTATGCCTTATTTATTTCAATTCGGAATGATCTTAGCCATTTCCTTTGTGGGAGAACTTCTCCATGCGCTGCTGCCGCTTCCTGTACCGGCCAGCATTTACGGGATACTGATCCTGTTTGCCCTCTTATACTTCAAGGTCATCCGTATCCCGCAGATCCGGCAGGCCTCCATGTTCCTTATCGAGATCATGCCCATCCTCTTCCTTCCGGCCGCCGTCGGCCTCATGGACTCGTGGCACCTGATCTCCTCTACCCTTCTGCAGTACATCGTGATCACCATCCTTGCCATGGTCATCGTCATGGCAGCCGGCGGCCTTTTCACGCAATTTATCATGAAGAAGGTCACAAGGAAGGAGACCTGCCATGAATGATTTCCTGACACACTCCGCCTACATCTCGGTCTTCATCAGCCTCATCGCCTTTTATCTCGGCTCGAAGCTCTTTTTGAAATTTCATTTCCCCTTGTTCAATCCGCTTCTGACAGCGGTCCTCTTGGTCATCGGCTTCCTCAAGGTGACCGGCATGGATTACAAGGACTATAACGAAGGCGCCTCCTACATCAATTACCTGCTGACGCCCTCCACCATCTGTCTCGCCGTGCCGCTCTATGAACAGATCAAGCTTTTGAAGAAAAACTATAAGGCCATCTTCCTCGGTATCCTTTCCGGCGTCGTGACAGGGCTCTTTGCCGTCTACGTCCTCTGCCTGGCCTTCGGCTTTGACCACGCTTCCTACGTGACACTGCTTCCAAAGTCCATCACCACGGCCATCGGCATGGGACTTTCCGAAGAGCTCGGCGGCTATGTCTCTATCACCGTCGCCGCCATCATCGCGACCGGGATCCTCGGAAATATCATCGGCGAATCCGTCTGCCGTCTCTTCCATATCACCGACCCCATCGCCCGCGGCATCGCTCTTGGCACTGCGGCACACGCGATGGGCACAGCAAAAGCCATGGAGCTTGGCCCCATCGAGGGTGCCATGTCCTCTCTCTCCATCGTAGTCGCCGGTGTTTTCACCGTCGTCTTCGCCTCCTTCTTTGCCGTGCTGATCTAGTGACTGGGTGACTGGGGACTGGTGGTTAGTGGCTAGGGATTAGGGATTAGATGTTAGCCGTTAGATGCCTGATCTCAGATATCAGATATCTGAGATCCGATGTCTGATGCCTGATGTCTGAACTCTGATGTCTGACGTCGATCCCTCCCCGCTCTGAAAAAAGAGTCTGTCAAAAAGCTGACAGACTCTTTTTTCATGTCCACGATTTTTCCAAAAGAAAATCGCGTATATTTCTATGCCGGATGCCATTGCGGCCACGATCAAATTCATCCAAAGAAACTACATATTTGGGATAGTTATCCCGGATCTCTTCCAACACACCGAACTCACGTTCCATCGTCTGCTCACTTGCCAAAAGATATGTCACCTGCACATAGAGTTTTTCTTTTCCGCGCGCAGCAATGAAGTCGATTTCCTTATCACCATACTTACCGACAGTCACTGCATAACCGCGGCGCAGCATTTCCAGACAGACGATATTTTCGAGTACCTGGTCGATGTCCTGCTGATTCCGTCCATACACCGCCTGTCGGATCCCATGATCCACCACGTATAGTTTTTCATTGACAGACAAAGACTTCTTACCGACCAGATCCTCCCGCTTGACTCGATACAGAAGAAAAGCATTTTCACAGGCCTTGACATAGTTCAGGACCGTTTCATACGATGCATTTCGCTTTTCGTTTTTGAAATACTTCGTAAGACTGTTCACGCTGAAAGGATGCCCCACATTGGCCATCAGGTAAAGAACGATGCGCTCTAAAAGATCTACATCACGGATAGCATTTCGCCCGATGACGTCCTTCAGAATGACCGAGTGATAGACGTCTCGCAGATATTGAAAAATCGCATCTTCTTCCTTTGGCAGATGAGAAAGAAATGGCATCCCGCCCATCAGCAGATAGTCCTGAAAGGCCTTCCCTTCGGAGAGGTACAGCCCCTCTTCCTGCTGCATTGCGATAAACTCTGCAAAAGAAAAAGGGTACATCACAAATTCCACATATCTTCCTGCAAGATACGTCGCCAGCTCGCCAGACAGCAGTTTCGCATTCGAGCCCGTCACATAGATGTCACAATCAAAGTCGAGTCTGAGTGAATTGATGCATCGCTGCCAATCCTCTACCTCCTGAATCTCATCGAAGAAAAAATAAAGTTTGCCGGTTTTTCCCCTCGCCCGTCGACTGATTTCTTCATGAAGTGCCAGCGCATTGCAATATGTGCGATTCACCAGTTGTTCAAAATTAAAGGAAATCATCTGCTTATCAGAGACACCCTGCTTTCTGAGTTCTTCCTGAATGAGCGAGAGCATGACAGACTTTCCTGAACGGCGGATGCCCGTCAGCACTTTTATGATTTCTCGTCCGATGAATGGCCGAATGCGCTTCATGTACAACTCTCTTTTTATCATCGTCTCACCTCTTTCTCTCATTATAATCGAATAAAACGATGAAATCCAGAAAAGTTTCGATTATAATCGAAACTTTTCTGGATTTTGGTAAAAAGTTCACTTATACCTGAAACTTTCACTTCATAAATATCCGTCCTTCGCCCCAAGCCTTCCCGACCGCTTCTCCGAGCGGCAGGTACTTGCCATGCACCGCATCAAAGGTGATCGGCGCCAGCTTCATCGGATCGATCTTCCCCTCCGTTAAGATGGAGCCATCGGCATGGGACTTTCCGAAGAGCTCGGCGGCTATGTCTCCATCACCGTCGCTGCCATCATCGCGACCGGGATCCTCGGAAATATCATCGGCGAATACGTCTGCCGTCTCTTTCATATCACCGACCCCATCGCCCGCGGCATCGCTCTTGGTACTGCGGCACACGCGATGGGTACGGCAAAAGCCATGGAGCTTGGACCCATCGAGGGTGCTATGTCCTCTCTCTCCATCGTAGTCTCCGGCGTTCTCACCGTAGCGGGTGCCTCTTTCTTTGCCATTTTGATTTAGCCTTTCCAGGGATTAGGGATTGGTAGCTAGGCCTTAGGAATAGTTAGCAGTTAGCAGTTAGCAGTTGGCAGTTGGCAGTTGGCGAAGCAATAACCAGCAACAAGTTTCCTGCATCCAACAAACCTGAGAAGCTTGAAAACTTCAAACCTATCCACCAAAAAACGACGCATAATGCGCCGTTTTTTATTGTCGCTATAACGGGAAATGGATATCTGATTTCCCTACCGTTTTTTATATTTTCCTATCTACTAAGGAAGCACGCCCTGTAACCCACGCCGCGATAAAAAATGATACTACGCTAAAACCTGCCATCTTCCCTAGTATATCCCAAGATAAGGACGCAAATAATACCGTTCGCATCGCCTCTAATTGGTAGGTAAGTGGATTTAGCATGGATAGTTGTTGAATATATACGGGAGCATCGTTATAGGAATAAAAGGAAGGGGCACTAAAAGATAATAAAAGCATCAGAAAATTAACACCCATTTGCCAGGAAGTCTTTTGGCCCAAATAAAATGCCAACGCTGTGCCTAAACAAATCCAAAATACCAACGCAACCAAGCCAACAATTGTCAATAATAAAAATATCCAAGCACTTATAAAAATCTGACATATCGCCATGAGTATATAAAAACATACCATCTGAAGCAAATACCCCCAGATAGACGAAACGCCCATAGCCATAATATAGAGCATCGGATGCAGCCCGGCATCCATTTTCAAAGCAAATAATCCGTTCTTTCTATCAGAAGAAATACGATACATGGTCTTTCCCATCTGGCCAATTAGATTCATCGCCATAAGCCCCACCAAGGCATAGGCTTCATAATTGACAGAATGCCCATCAAATCGTACGGTACCTAACATTGGAGATAAAGCATTAATAATGAAGAAAAAGTATAAAAGGGGTGTCAGCATATTCGCCAGAAGAAACCATTTCTGTTTTAGCACCATTCTCTGACTTTCCATTTTTATAATGGTCCATGTACCTATATAATTACAAGTACTTCTATGGCGAAATTCGATTGGTGCCATAGGTTATTCTCCTTTCCCCGCAATCAACGCCGCATGAGATACCACCCATGTGGCCAAAGCAATAGATACCACACTAAACACACATACCAAAAAGAAAGAAGGCTTGGATAAAGTATCAAAAGCCACTTCTCGTAACACTTCCAACTGATATGTCAATGGATTACATATCGCAATATATCTGATAAAAGCAGGCGCTTCTTTCCACACATAAAACGCCGGGGCGCTAAAGGATAAGTGTGTCACTACAAAGGAAACCACTGCATCTCGTGTAGCAAAACTGTCAATCTTCATTGTCACCATAGCGGCTAATCCAGCCCAAAAGAAAAATGCAATCAGTCCAATGGCCCATAAATGAATAAAATTTCCCAAACTCACATGTAAATGAAAGAGAAGAATCAATAGATAAAAGACTATCCCCTGTACTGCATATCCCATAATGGAACTGATACTCATGATACCAATATAGATGACAGGAGAAATTCCACCTATCATCTTCAACGCATAAAATCCATACTGCCGATCCACTGCCATGCGATAAATAACACGAACCATCTGTTGCATCATGTTCATGGCTAGTAGACCAACCAACACATAATCGGGATAAGAAATCAATTGTCCTTGAAAGGAAATACTACCTACTGTATTCGCTAAAGGCAATGCAATAAACAGGAAATACATAAAAGGCATGATAATTTCCGAAAAGAGCATAAACCGCGTATCCCAAAAGGCGCGAGCTTCCACTCGAATCAAAGCCCAGACAGCCACCCAATTATATCTAGCATATCTACGAAATGATGCCGGTTGCATTTTCTATACACCTTTCTTCTGGTTTACAAAAAAGTCACGTAACCCACTTTCCTCCATCACACCAATGGATTGAATCACACAATGGGCAGACAATTCCAGCAAGGCTTCTGAAAGGGTATGCCCCTCTGCCAAAGCAATCACAAAGGTGCATGGTTCTTCACTCTCATCAGGCAAAAAGGTAAAAGCACGATAAGATACTGTCATATCGGGCATATCCTTAGCAGCCTTGACGGTGCCACGATATAAAGCAACTCGATGATGGGTTTGTAAAAACTCTTGTAGGCCACCCCAATATCGTACATTTCCTTTTTCGATATATAATAGCTTGTTGCAATATTTTTCTAGCAAATATAAGTCATGAGAGGATACAATAATGGTTTTTCCTTTTTTATGTTCTTCCCATAGATAGGCAAAAAAATTTTCCGCAATATCGGGGTCTAATCCAGCCGTTGGCTCATCCAATATATATAAATCCGGTTCATGCACAATAGCGCGACCAATTTGTACTCTCTGCTGTTGTCCACCAGAAAGTTCATCCACTCCTTTTTTCGCTTTTTCTGTCAAGGAAACTCGCTGCAGTGCTTTTTCAGTCAATACTTTAGCCCTGTTTCCTCCCATACCAGCTAAACTACATCCTAAATATACATTGTCCCATACATTCAAATACCAATCCATGACCATCTTTTGAGAAGAAAAACCAATGGAGGCCATAGGATTTCTCAAAGATATTTTTTCTTCATTAAAATCTATCGTCCCTTCCTTAGGAGACAAAAAGCCCATCAATGTATTCAAGAATGTACTCTTTCCTGCCCCATTCGATCCCATGAGTGCAATGAAATCGCCCTTTTGTATATCAAAAGTCACATCATGCAACGCACAGAAATCATCATAGTATACAGAAACGTGATTTATTAAAATCAAATATTTTTTATCCACTATTCCCCCCTCCTTGCTTTTTAATTTTTTATAAATTTTTCTCTATACATTGTATCATTTTTGTATTATCATGTACATAGATGCTGCTTGAAAACTTATTCAAACAGGAGGTTTCATATATGAGCACACAACTGTCAAATCTTGTATACGACTTAGAGCACAATGCTTTGCTAGCAAAACAGTTTATGTATTCACATGAGTCTTTAGTAGCCAATTACGAAATTCCCTCAGCAGAAAAACTTCTTCTGTCTGCTCGCAATCTTTCAGACCTTAATACACTGGGCCTATTGCAAAACTCTTCCGAACTCGTTAATCAGTTGGATATTGCAAGTGAATTATGCACTAAAACTTGCACAGTAAAAACATGTCATCATAATCCCAATTGCTAAATAGATACTTAGGCAGCATCTTCTAATATTATGCTATCAATCAGTTACATGATTGATAGCATATAGTTCGTAAGGAAGGTACTTTTATGAATTATGTTGAAATGAAACGGATAAAACGCATAACATTTCATTCCCTTATCAGTGAATTAAAAAAATCTTCTAACCACATCATAACAGATAACAAATTTTGGCTATGCTTTTCTCCTCGAAATATATCTCTCCAACTTCCTTCTGTTGGATTCAAAATTCACTTGAGTGCTACTTTAAATAATGCTACGGATATTTTAGATAAGTTTTGGCACTATATCCAACACAAAAATATTGCCTGGAAAGTTATTCAAGACTTCAGGAATTTAGAACGCCAAAATTTAGGATATAACGGTTATAGTCAAATCGGTAAATTTATTACAATTTATCCATCAACACAAAATGAATTACTTCAATTATTGCAAGACTTGGAAATTATATATAAACCAATGAAAAGTATCTCTATACCTTCAGATTATTCTTATATGAATAGCCAAGTAGTTTACTATCGTTACGGCGATATCCAAAACGAAGGCTCAACAGAAAGTAAGTATGTAGATAAGCGTAATAGAACTATACCGAACAATGTTACCATCCCCATTGACGACTATTTTATTCCTCATTTTCATGAACTCCCCTCACGTTTATACTTATGCGGAATTCATCATATTTCAGGAAAAAGTTCTGTCTACACCGCAATCAATTTAGAAGCAGCCTCTACAGTAATTCTAAAAGAAGCCTCTCCTCTTCATGATTTAGATATACACGGAGTAGATGCAATAAATCTCTTACATCATGAAAAGATAATTTTAAAAAAAATATCAAAATTTTCATTTGCTCCGAAATTTTTATCAGATTTCTATATTGATGATCATTATTTTCTTGTTATGTCAAAGCTTCCTGGAGAATCACTATTTTCTTTATTAAAAAATGGTGGAAAATTATCTATCAAGCAAATACTTTTTATTATTCGTAAAATCATTTGCATTGTTCATACATTACAAAAACAAGGCATACAGTATTCTGATATATCACTAACAAATGTATTATTTGATCAAAAATCTGTTTACCTGGTCGATTATGAATATTGTCAACTCAACTCAGGACTAAATCTTCCGGAAATATTAGCTGGTGCATTGGGCTTTTATCCCATTGAGTACCCTTTTAATGATATAAAACGAACTATTTACGCAATTGCAGCGTTATTGTTAAACATAGAATTTTTCGATGACTATTCAAGAATTCTATATCAAGATTCTGAAAATGATATGTATAAACGAATAGAAGATAGATTTTATAAGAGCAGCTACTTTAATAAAATCTATGATAAAGCTTTTACATTCAACTATACTAATTTATCAGAATTTCTAGCAGAATTGAAATCAACTGTACGCCATTATACCTCAGAATAAATAGTAAGTTGACTTCAAACATATAAAAAATAAAAAACAGCGGTACTCAAAATAGTCTTTTGAATACCGCTGTTTTTTACAAATTCTATTTCACAAACTTTCTTCCTTCGCCCCAAGCTTTGCCTACCGTATCTCCCAGTGTGATATAGGTACCATGGACAGCATCGAAGGTTAGTGGATTCAATTTCTTCGGATCGATTTTCCCATCGGTCAAGATACTTTCATCGGCCAAGATATTGACGATATCGCCTACAAAATGGAAGTCTTCGCCTACTTGGGTAACCTTGCTGACTTTGCATTCAAAGGTCAGTGGATACTCAGTAATGACCGGTGCATTGACCTGTTCACTCTTGACGGCATGATATCCTACTTTTTCAATTTTTCCTGCGGCCTTGGCTTCGCTGACGGTGCCGAAGTAGTCGGACGCTGCCATAGTGTCTACGGTAGCCATGCTGACGGTGAAGGCGCCGCTTTCTTTGATGTTTTCCGTGGTCTGGTGATGATGGTCTAACATGAAACCAATCTGGTTGGTGTCATAGATACCGCCCCAAGCAGCCACCATGGCATCAGCTTTTCCTTCTTTGTCATAAGAAGTAATCACCAGCACAGGCTGGGGGTAAAGAATGGATTGAGGCTTATAATTCGTTTTCATAGCGTCTCCTTTTACATAGTGCCAAAAAAGAAAAGAGGCTCTGCTCACTTCTCCACTTTCTCTTTCAGATCCTTTGCAAAGCGGTCGACGATGCGCTGATACATCCCCTTCGGATCGTTCTCCGCATTGCGCGTGCGGTCATCCTCACTCGAAGCGATAAGCTCACCGCTCTCTACATCATACCATTCGAAGGTCATCGTCACCACAGCATATGGAATCTCCCGGGCAGGCACATAGTCGGGGTAGGTTTCTGTGCGGTAGAAATCATGCCAGTTTCCATCCTTGTCCTGATAGGAATCCCGCACCTGAACAGATCTCCACTCCACATGCGCCGGCTCGATGTAGCTCTTGACCTGCCAGCGGGTGAGTCTCGGCAGGATGTATACCTGTGCATTCGCACTCTTCGCCGCTTCGAAGAGATCATCCGCCTCTTCCGTCCCGCTCTCGGCCGACGCTTTCTGCACACGGGAGACAGAAAGGCTCTTAGACGCCGTCGGTGCTTCTATAGTAAGCATCACATCCTTGGGAATTTTTGCCTTGTTCATGCGGCTGGCAAATGTCGTTTCCAAGCTCTTCTGTCTCGCACTGCTCAAGGCTACATCACTCATATCGACGCGCCCCACATAAATGCGACTGATCTTCGAAAAATCATAGCTCGGATCCTGCCAGCTCGTGTAGTCCGCATGGACGGGAGCAGCGCAGAAAGCGGCAGCGCAGACCGTCGCGGTGAATAACAGTTTATAGTTCATACGATCACCTCCGGGGTAATAGTGTGTGTGGTTTGCGGTTTAAGGTGTAAGAGATTCTCCGTTCGTCATCCCCAGGGAAACCACTCCCATGGGGCAGCTGAAAAGCAAAGCAATAAGGCATCGGTTACCGATACGCGCATCGCTGCAGATTAACGCAGTGCAAGAGAGATTTCTCGCCCTCAACTTCGCTCGAAATGACGATACGAGAGAAATGCTTGATTCAAGTATCCCGACGAATTCTACGAAAAGGGAGCATTTTCTGATTCCTAATCCCTAGCCACCAGTCACTCCCCCCTCTCCTTGCCCCATTATATCACAGCGCCCGGACACGCAAAAAGGCGATGTGAAATAACGATCATCTCATTTTCTCGTTCCATCTGCCGCGGGGGACTTGCAGCTCTCATAGGAGTGACCGTGAAACCTTATCCCAGCTGTCTTTCATGCCATAGTCACCCTATCCGCCCCTTTCAGGCACTTTCCCCTAGAGGGGAAGGCCATTAAAGTTAGCAACCCCCATTTCAAATGGGGGTTTATTTGGAACCCCTCTGGGGTTTTGTACTGACACCTGCCTATGGCAGGTCTAGCAAATCGTCTTTGTACTT
>ERZ773202.1465-NODE-1465-length-15200-cov-94.051502_pt1 | contig 15200 bp, 10 predicted proteins | sample MGYA00580998_ERZ773202 | MGnify/ENA primary metagenome ERZ773202 (study PRJEB29015, sample SAMEA2737803) | human gut metagenome | biome: human gut; feature: human-associated habitat; material: faeces | place: China | collected 2012 ...
ACCGAAGAACTGCATCTCCTTACCTGTCTGTGTAGCAGATACACAGCAGCAGATGCTATAGTCGTCACCCCAAACTGGGCGCATTACGTCATCGTTCTCATACTGGATAGAACTTGTCTTTACAGAAATCAAAGAAGCGTAGTGCTTGAATGACTTTGGCAAGCGAGAGCTATAGAGTACAGTGAGGTTTGGCTCTGGTGAAGGACCCATGTTCTCCAATGTGTGGAGGAAACGGAAGTCGTTCTTGGTAACCATTGAGCGGCCATCCTGACCCATACCACCTACCTCGAGAGTAGCCCAAACTGGGTCGCCGGTGAAGAGCTCGTTGTAAGAAGGGATACGGGCGAACTTAACCATACGGAACTTCATGACCAAGTGGTCGATGAGCTCCTGAGCCTCATCCTCGGTAAGAGTACCCTCGTTCAAGTCGCGCTGGATATAGATATCGAGGAATGTAGAGATACGACCTACAGACATCGCAGCACCATTCTGAGTCTTCACAGCTCCGAGGTAACCAAAGTACAACCACTGAACAGCCTCGCGAGCGTTCTTAGCAGGCTGGCTGATATCGTAGCCATACAACTGAGCCATCTCCTTCAAGCCCTTGAGCGCCTTAATCTGCATAGCAACCTCTTCACGAAGACGGATAACGTCGTCGATCATCTCACGGTCGCCCATGTTAGCGAGGTCGTTCTTCTTCTCCTCGATGAGGAAGTCGATACCATAGAGAGCCACACGACGGTAGTCACCCACGATACGGCCACGACCGTAAGTATCAGGAAGACCGGTAAGAATGTGGTTATGGCGAACGAGCTTCATCTCTGGAGTATAAGCATCGAATACGCCATCATTATGAGTTTTGCAATACTTGTGGAAGATTTCGTGGAGCTTCTCTGATGGCTGATAGCCATATGTTGTACAAGCCTGCTCCGCCATCTTGATACCACCGTATGGCATGAAGGCACGCTTCAGAGGTTTATCAGTCTGAAGACCTACCACTTTCTCCAAATCCTTTGTACCTTCACCGATATAAGCAGCACCATAAGCTGTCAATCCTGAAACGATTTCTGTTTCCATATCAAGCACACCACCCTTGGCGCGCTCCTCCTTCTGGAGTTCCTTCAACATACCCCAAAGGGTGTTAGTTGCCTGAGTTGGTTCTGCAAGGAACGACTCATCGCCGTCATAACAAGTGTAGTTGTTCTGAATGAAATCACGAAGATTCACTTCACTCTGCCACATGTTTCCTTTGAAACCTCTCCATTCTGTTTTCATCATTTTAATACTTCTTTTTTATAAAGTTAATAATTATATATTTTGCACACACTATCTATTTTGAGTTGGTTTTACACCTATTATATATAGTAAAATAAAAAAGCCCGAACACGTTTGTGCCCGGGTTTTTAAGCACCTTTATCTGAAGGTGCGTATATCATGATGTTCTCGTTCTTTCCGACAGCATCTGTTTTTCCTATATTTCCTAAGTTTATTCCCACTATTAATTTCATGTCTTTTAAATTCTATTATTTGTAATAGCCTTGCAACAGTTTTGCAATGCGGGTGCAAAATTACAACAATAAAATGAGAAAAGAGAAGAAAACCTGAACTTTCTTCTCTTTTCTATGCAAAATCATCATTTATGAGTATCATTCTACTGATTCTCAAAGAAATGATTGAGATTTTCCATGAATAATCCGAAACACTTGTCATGAATCTGACGTGTCATGGTAACAGGGTTCTCCGCATTCAGGATGGTACCGCTCATTGCCACACCGATGCCCAATTCAGCAAGCGGATCTATATCGTCTGGAGTCAAACCTCCGATGGCTACCATAGGCAGAGAGATTTTATTCTCCCTCATCTGCTCAATAATCTGGCGATAACCTTCTATACCCAACACCGGAGAGAGTTTCTCCTTGGTAGTAGTATAGCGGAACGGACCACAACCGATATAGTCTGCCCCCTGTTCATGCAAACGGCGAATATCATCAAATGTATTGGCTGTTCCTCCGATTATGAATTCATCACCCAGGAACTTACGGGCCTCATCAACCGGCATATCGTTCTTGCCAAGATGTACACCATCTATCTGTAACTTCTTCACCAGTTCTACACGGTCGTCGAGAATAAAGGTTGCACCGGCACCCTCGCAAGCCAACTTTAACTTACGGGCTATAGGCTCTACCTCTTCATCGGTAGCACCTTTCATGCGAAGCTGAACCCAATCACATCCTCCGATAAGTGCCAGATAGGCTCCTTCGAGATAAGAGAAGCGCTCGTTCTGATGCGTGATAAACTGAAAGCTCGTCTGAAAATGAGCTAATGCTAAAGACTTGTTCATACGTACTATAAAATATAAATTCGCTTGCAAAGGTACTACATTCACACGACAAAATCCTACAATTTACCTTTTTTAAACTTCGTCATTTGGAAATGGGGAAAGTCTTCCTTTTTTTTATTTTGTTTTTTTATACTTTCTTATTTTAATATATGAATACTTTTCCGTACCTTTGCACTCAAAATACAAAACATTACTTTTTATGTTGACAGATATTGAAATAGCTAAATCAGTAAAAATGCGCCCTATCAATGAAGTGGCAGCAGAACTTGGAATCCATGAAGACCAAGTGGAAAACTACGGCCGTTACATCGCTAAGATTACTACGGACAAGATTGACACCAACAAGTTTAAGAATCACCATCTCATCCTTGTTACAGCTATCAGCCCTACAAAGGCTGGTAATGGCAAGACCACCGTATCCGTGGGTCTCGCCCTGGGTATGCAGAAGATTGGCAAGAAGGCTGTAGTAGCTCTTCGCGAACCATCTCTGGGTCCTTGCTTCGGCATGAAGGGTGGTGCTGCAGGTGGCGGTTATGCCCAGGTTTTGCCTATGGATAAGATTAATCTCCATTTCACTGGCGATTTCCATGCCATCACAGAGGCTAACAACATGATTTCTGCCCTTTTGGACAATTACCGTTTCCAGCACGAGGCAGAGGGATTCAAGTTGAAGAAGATTCTCTGGCGCCGCGTGATGGACGTAAACGACCGTGGTCTCCGCCGCATCATCACCGGTATAGGAGATAAGAACGGCATCGAGACAGAGTCTGGTTTCGATATTACGCCAGCTTCTGAGATTATGGCTATCATGTGTTTCGCAACAAGCATTGATGATCTTCGTCGCCGTATCGATAATATCCTTCTGGGCATCACCGAGGACGACAAGCCATTTACCGTAAAGGATATGGGTGTAGGTGGCAGTATCGTAGCTCTCCTTCTCGATGCTTTGAAGCCAAATCTGGTTCAGACAACAGAGGGTACACCAGCATTTGTTCATTGCGGTCCTTTTGCCAACATTGCTCATGGCTGCAATTCCGTCATGGCTACAGCTGCTGCTCTTGAGTATGGCGACTATGCTATTACAGAGGCAGGATTCGGTGCTGATCTCGGTGCAGAGAAGTTCTATGACATCAAATGCCGCAAGACAGGTTTGCAACCAGACCTCACTGTTCTCGTTGTTACCCTCCAGGCGTTGAAGATGCATGGTGGTGTAGCTCAGGAAGATATCAAGAAGCCAAACATCGCAGGTATGGAAGCCGGTTACTGGAACCTCGACAAGCACGTAAAGAACCTGCAGAGCTTTGGTCAGACTGTAGTGATTGCATTCAACAAGTTTGCAACCGATACAGATGAAGAAATTGAAGTATTGCGCAAGCATTGCGAGGAGATGGGTTGCGGTTTCGCCGTAAACAGCGCCTTTGCCGAAGGCGGAAACGGAGCTATTGAACTTGCCAACCTCGTAGTGAAGACCATTGATGAGCGTCCATCAGCCCCTCTCTATTTTGCTTACGATGATAACGATAGCGTTGAGGAGAAGATAGAAAAGGTTGCATTCAATCTTTACGGAGCAGGCAGCGTGACATTGAGCGATTCTGCCAAGGCGATGATTGAAGAGATCAAGAAGCTGGGTGCTGAAAAGTTCCCTATCTGTATTGCCAAGACTCAGTACAGTTTCTCTACCGATGCCAAGGCATACGGTCCTACAGATGGTTTCGAACTCCACGTTCGCGACATCACCGTAAATATGGGTGCCGAGATGGTTGTAGTCATCGCTGGTCCTATCATGCGTATGCCGGGCTTACCAAAGAGCCCACAGGCTGAGCGCATTGATGTAGTAAATGGTGAGATTACTGGTCTTTCTTAAGCACTACAGATTTCACAGATTCTTATAAAAAAGCCCAGGGCGTGATGCCCTGGGCTTTTTCTTTTATCTCATACTGAATTCGCAACCACAATATAACTGATTATAGAATTCATTGATTCTCAAGAGTTCACCTCGGCGATTCTGCAAACCGCCCTTCCGCCAATTCATATCCCACCATTCTACATCAGGATAAGCCTCAACGGCAAGATGACCGGCAGTATCTATCTGTTTGATATTCTTCCAGCGCGAAGATGCCAACGTGGTAGTAAGAAGGTGAAATCCATGCTCCTGCGCATACTTGGCTGCATGAGAGAGGCGGAACTGAAAGCAGACAGAACAACGGCTGCCACGCTCGGGCTCATCCTCTAAACCCTTGATAACAGAAAGCCATTCCTGATGATCATACTCATCCTCTACATAAGGTACATTCTGGGCTTCCAGAAATCGTTTCAGTTCATGTTTACGGACATCATACTCCTGCTGAGGATAGATATTACTGTTACTGAAATATACAGTAGGCTTCATACCATTACGAAGCATACATTCTACGATAGCCGCCGAACAAGGTGCACAACAAGCATGCAACAAGACAGCCTGACCTTCAGCCTTGCTTCCATCCGGGAGAGTAAGTTTTACGTATTTATATTGTTCTTCTACAGGAATCTTCATTGTTTTCAATGTTAAATGTAAAATTAAAATGTGAACAGCTACTTCTGATGTGAAGTATTTTTGCCTTGCTTCAAAAAACAAATGGAGTACAATCTCACGACACCCCCCATTTGCCCAAATATATGCGAAAACTAGTGCAAAGGTACAACATTTATTCGAACCACCAAATTTTTAACACGTTTTTTTCATCACAATGGTTCTAACAGCTAACATTTAACTGTATTTTAACACTTAAGCACCAGTTTCGTTATCTTTAAGAACTATAAATCACGTTTCAGCGTAATAACTGTCAGTTCAGGCCATGCGCCTAGGCGGAAAGGGAAAGAACCACCAATACCCGATGATACATAGAGCATCTGCTCACCAATGCGGTAAGCTCCGCCCCACTCTTTGAAAGCCATGCGGGCAGGCGTCCATTTACCTATTTTCAATTGTCCGGCATGCGTATGTCCCGCCAGAGTAAGTTGTATCTTTTTACCAACTACTTCTCTGCGCCAATGGTGAGGATCATGACTCAAGAGGATTTTAAACATATCAGGTTTCAACCCCTTCATCGCTTTCTTCAGATTACTGCGATTGGTGAAAGGAGGCTGACCGGGATTCTCTACGCCTATTACAGCGATAGATGCCATACCATGACTCACCACATGATGTTCGTTCATCAGCTGATGCCACCCCAGACTTTCCTGATAACCATAGAGCATACGGCGGTTTCTCTTCAAAGCGCCAATAGAATGATTGTTGCCATATTCACAATAATCATGATTTCCCCAGATAGAATAGATGCCATCTGGCGCATGAAGCTGCCCCAGCGTATCCAGATAAGGCTCCACTTCGCTGGCTTGGTTATTGACCAGATCGCCCGTAAAGAGAATCATATCGGGTTCTTCATTGTTGGTCGCATCCACCACCTTCTGCACGAAATCATTGCCTGGAGGAAACGAACCGAGATGAAAGTCGGTAATCTGTACCAGACGGTAACCATCAAAATAAGGTGGCAAGTCGGGCGAGGTAAAGGTAATATGTTTCAGTTCTAACCGCTTCCAACCCTCAATAAAGCCGAAGGCAAACCATCCCATTACACCCAAAGCAGGAATCAGAGCAAAGAACCAAGGAAGAAATGCATCGAACAGGATGAAGACAACCTTAGGGAATGCCGAGAAAAGTATCGTGGTAAAGAGTACACGGACGGACAACTTGTGGAAGAATCCCATTTGCAAGCCCACCTCGGCAAGAACAAGTAACAACGAGGGAACCCACCATAAGATGGCTAGCAGCAAAGGCCACTCACTCACCCCGATGTGCCAAAGCCAGAAGTCGGGCAGGAATGCCAGAACCGACATGACTACTATATAGAATATGGATCTTAATACCTTTTTTAATACCTTCTTCATTGTTTTTCTTTATAACTGGGTACAAAGGTACGATAATTCATAGACAATACAAAATAAATTTAAATATATTTTCAATGTTTTGTTATTTGAGAAGATTGCATTATCTTTGCATAAGATTTGCTGCACTCGGCAATCTGAAAGTAAACTTTCATTGCACTCGATTGCATTATCTTTGCATAAGAAAAATTAAATAAAATGGCACGACGACTAAGAAAAAAACGCATAGCAATCATATTGCTTACCTTTACAGCAATCGTAGGATGGACTACACACAGCTGTGTATCTCGCTGTACATCAGCATCAGACAAGAACAAGGCGGCAGATTCGCTCCCTAAGGTTCATATCAACGATTCCATCTCAAATGCCCTGACTGAAGGGAAGGAATATCATGAGATGGACTCGGTAATAGAAAGGTATCTCAAGAGATGGGAAATCAATGGAGCCCAACTCGTCATCACCCGCAACGACTCACTACTCTATGCCCGCGGATTCGGAATGGCGGATAAGGAGCGAGGCATCAGAATGGAGCCTAACATGCTGATGCGCTTCGCCTCGGTATCGAAACTGATTACAGCAGTAGGTATCATGAAGTTGCAGGAGATGAAGAAACTCAAGCTGAACGAGAAGGTGTTTGGCGAAAAGGGAATCCTGCGCGATACCGTTTACAACAACAGCATCAAGGACAAGCGATATTACGATATCACCGTAGAACAGTTGCTGCGCCATCAGGCTGGTTTCAACAATTATGCCGGCGACCCTGTATCTTCCACCCGCTACATCATGATGCAGAACCATCTCAAAACGCCACCTGATCACCCTACTCTGCTCAAGATTCTCTTGAAGCGCCACTTGGGTTATACTCCTGGCGAAGGCAAATGCTACAGCAATCTGGGCTACATGATTCTCTCCATGATTATAGAAAAGAAGAGCGGAATGAAATATGAAAACTTCATGCAGAAGTATGTGCTCCACCCAGCCGGCTGCTACGACATGCACATTGCGGGAACTTACTTAAAGGACCGCCACCCTAACGAGACGAAGTACTACATGCACCAGGGGAGCATTCCTGTGTATGAATACAACAACAGTGGACGACTGGTAGAGAAATGCTATGGCGATACCGACCTCCCTCGCCTTTCAGGTGCAGGTGCCTGGTGTGGTTCGACTGCAGAGTTGAGCCGCTTTATTGCCAGCATCGATGGTTTGCCACATGTCAAGGATATCCTCAGCAAGAAGAGTATCGAGTTTATGACGCGCGAGCAGGCTGACCACCAATACTCTATCGGCTGGAACTATACACCAAAGAGCAACAAACCATGGATTCGTACAGGTTCGCTGGCTGGCACATCTGCTATCATTCTGAAATATCCGGATAACCAATGCTGGATTCTCATCACGAACACATCCACCTGGAAGGGACATGGTTTCTCTAACGATACAATGGCTTTCTTCGAGAAACTGAGAAAGAAATATATGGCAAACATGCCAAAGAAAGACTTGTTCTTATAAAACCAAAAAGAGGGTGAATCATTAACTTATGATTCACCCTCTTTTTATATTAATGCTTTGTTAATCTCGATTCGTATATACCTTAGAATGTATACTTCAAACCAACCTGGCCACGCCAGCGGCTGTAGTATGAGCTAGGATACTTGAGAGGCATATCTGATGGGTTAACGAACTGGAATACACCATCACCCTTGTACGTAATCGGAGAAACAAACTCGCTGTTATAACCACTACTGAAGGTACGGCCCCAATCCTTGTTCAGGAGGTTAGCCACGTTCATGATATCCAAAGTCAGTTCCAAAGCATGTACATACTTGCCTGTACGGATGCCAAATTTCTGACCGAAGTGGAAGTCGAAATGACTCTCGAATGGCAAGTTATCACCATAACGCTCGAAGTACTCACCACGATGATCCTTCACATAACGAGTAGTAGCAAGCCACTGCTTCAAATTAGCACGCTGCTGCTCAGCAGTATAAGCATCAGTACCCAAGAATTGCATCTGGTCTACCTGCGCATCTGTAGGGATGAAAATCAAGTCATTACTTGTACCATTATCTCCGTTGATATCTCCACTATAAACGAGAGAGTAAGGAGAACCGCTCTGACCCTGGTAGATAAGACCTACTGTAGTGGTAAACAACTTGTTGGTTCCCCAGTTGAAGTGATAGAAAGCAGAAGCCTTCACTGTATGAGGCATATTATAACCACTATTAGCCAACTCAGGGTTGTTTGAGAAGCGATAAGTATGAGTATTACGCCAGTTGCTCTGAGCAACAGATGAGGTCATACTGCTTACAGACTCTGAGTGAGTGAATGTATAAGATGCATTCAGATCAAGACCGAACGCAAAGTGCTTAGCTGCAGACAAAGACAGGCTGTAGCTGTAGCCCTTGCTGGTATTATACATTGCATAGATGTTGTTAAATGACTTAGCATCTGCCACCTTTGTATAAAGAGGACGGTTATCCCAGTTCATGTAAGAGGTCTGAGACAAGGTCTTACCAGACTCCTCATAAGCCAAGTTCTTGTAATAAACATCATTCAGACTCTTGCTGAAGATACCCTCAGCAGTCCAGTCGATACCCAGGAGATTGAAATCGAAACCAAGGTTAACACGCATAGTCTGAGTGAACTTGAAATCCTTGTCAAACACATTGATCAGCTGGCTACCGGTAGCCTTCAGATTATCTGCATTCAGAGTCTGCTTGTTAGGATCCATGATGAGCTGCACAGCAGAATTATTTTTTGCAGAGTAAGAAGATGTCTGCACACCAGTATTCGTAAAGTTGTTGCTCAACCAGACGAAAGGAATACGACCAGTGAATACACCGATACCTCCACGAAGGATATATTTGCGGTTCTTCTCAATGTCCCAACGGAAACCTACACGAGGGCTCCACATAGGCGTACTGGAAAGTTTCTGATTGGTCTTGAAACCATATCCCTTACCTGCTGCCCACTCATTGAACTTAGCATTCTCGGCAGGAGTATCAAAGAACAGAGGCATATCCATACGGAGACCATAGGTAAGCTGGAAACTGTCTGTTACATCCCACTTGTCCTGTACATAAAAGCCCAGCTGAGCTGCGCTAAACTCTGGTGCCCAACGAGGATTACCAGTCACCTCAACATTAGCCTGTGTGAAGTAGAAGTTCTTGATATACTTACCATCACCTCCAAAACCATCGGCTCCACAACCATTGTAATAATTCAGGAAATCGTCTGGAGTATCAAAATAATAGCATCCATAGAGATTCTGAAGGAAGAGGTTAGAGAACTTGTAAAGCTCATTATGTGTACCGAATGTCAGTGTATGATTACCCTTGTACCATGTAAAGTTATCTTCGAGGGTATAAATATCCTGATTCAATCCATTAGCCATTGAGGAATATTCATTACCGATATTCATGGTACCATTTCCTACCTTATAGATAGTGATAGATGGCGCTGGCTGACCAGAAGTACGCTCATCACGAACACGAACGTAAGATACACGTGCCTCATTGCTCAAGTTTGGAGAGATGCGGCTCTGCAACTCTGCTGAGAAAGAATGAGTTTTAGATTTGAAATCATACAAGTGGTCGGTAGTATTCAATGTAGCAATACCACCCAGACCAAGCGTCTGCTTAGCATCAACATAACTCCAACGTACAGAGAACTTGTTGAACTCGTTGATATTCCAATCCAACTTCAAACCAGCTTTCTGGCTCTTCACGCTCTTATCCTTATCTGCCCATGAAGTTGCATAATCATAACCCTGACGGTTAGCCAAGTCATAAATCTTAGCCATCAAGTCCTTAGCTAAATCCGGATTAAACTTAACATCTGGAGAATCGATGGTATACTGAGTTGGGTACGACTTTTCAGAATTCTCATAGTTTGCGAAGAAGAAGAGTTTGTTCTTGATGATTGGACCACCGAGCGTAAATCCGAACAAAGTTTCCTTCTCATCATCATAAGGCTGAGCATAGGTACCGTCCATATTCTTATAATGACGACCTACCAAATCCTGGTTGTTCCCATAGAAATAGCCACTTCCATGGAATTCATTGGTACCGCTCTTGGTTACCGCGTTGATGGCACCACCGGTAAAACCACCCTGGCGAACATCGAAAGGAGCAATATTTACCTGAATCTGGTCAATAGTCTCCATAGAAACAGGCTGAGATCCTGCCTGACCACCATTACTGCCATTAGCAGTAAGACCGAACACGTCGTTATTCATCACACCATCAATCTGGAATGAATTATAACGGTTGTTCATACCGGCAAATGACATAGAACCAGACTGTCCGTTTGTAGTAAGCTGTGGATTCAGGCGAGCCACATCCGCAATACTGTGCGAGATAGAAGGCATATCAGCTATCTGCTGAGCATTGATACTCATGGCCGCACCAGTCTTCGTACCATTCAGACCAGCCTTACCCGAAACAACAACCTCCTGAAGCTGCTTGGCATCTTCCTGAAGAGAGCAAGAGAGATTTTGGCTTTCACCCAAGTTCAGACTGACATTGTTGAAAACCTTGTCCTTATATCCGATATAAGAGATACTTACCTTGTAAGGACCACCTGGACGCATACCCTGAATAGTATAGCGACCATCTACATTTGTTACAGCACGATACACAGTACCAGATGGCTGGTGTGTAGCAGTAACTGTAGCCCCAATAACGGTTTCGCCATTGGAAGAAATCTTACCACTAATGCCCGAAGTGGTAATCTGAGCCATTGCCGAAGTCACCACGAAGACGAGCAAAGCCAGAAGTAGTTGCAATTTTTTCTGCATGTTGTTTAGATTCTTTTGTGAATAAATAAAGAGAGAACCGCGCACCTCGTACCGTGTGCTTCACTCTTATAAACAAATATGTTGCAAATATAAACATTATTTTTGAAACAACAAGCAAAAAACAGAGAAAAATGATAGAATATACCAAAAAGATGCAAATAAACGAAAAAAAAGATGCACTTCCCTCGAAAAAGAGAAGTGCATCGGAATGATATTATACTAATGTATAGTACGATAGTCTACACAGATTCTGATTTCCAGAACTCACCCATTAGTTGAAGATGTAACGGATAGAGAACTGGATAGAATAGGTAGAGTTGAAGCTTGTGTTGTTGGTGAATGTCTTGGTCAAAGCCTCAGAACCATTACGCTGGAACTGGAAAGACTCTTTCCTAGAGTCATACTTCAACAAAGAACTGTTAACAACCTTCTTGTAAAGACCCCAGTTGCTATTAAGCAAGTTTGCCAGGTTCTTGATATCAACTCCAAACTGCAATGTATTGCGCTGACCAGCTACATTCATGTAGAAGTTCTGTGCAAACTTGAAGTCCAGCTGATGATGCCAAGGCATCTTGGCTCCACCACGCTCAGCATACTTACCCTTGCGTCCCTTCAGGTAAGAATCCTGATTGATATAGTTCCAGAAATCATCCTTCTGCTGTTCTGCTGTATAAGTCTGCTTCTGCTTTTTAGCATCAGTATAAATATAGTCAGAGAAGTTCCAGGCATCAAGCGCCTCACGACTTGCTGGAACATAAAGCAAGCTGTTAGAGCCCTTATAATCGTTCACTACATTACCAGCAAATGTATATGAGAATCTTGTTGCAGCATATGGATCATAGCCAAAATTAGTTCCCTCATATACCAAACCAACCATTGTACCGAAATGCTTAGCATAATCCTTAGAATAGCTGGCAGTAATCAGCAAACGGTTAGGAGCAACATAGTTTGCAAAACCGATTTCCTTATCATTATGGGCATTCACAGAATAACGGTTGTTCTTATAGGCAGAAGTTACCTGGTCGCCAATACCGTCACCATATGATTTCGCCTGTGCCATGGTATAAGAAGCCGAGAGGTCGAGACCAAAGTCAAACTTCTTTGCCAAAGAGAATGTCAAAGATTCATAATGTGCCTTGTGACCAGCATTTGTAATCAAATATGGTGTCACCGATTTATTTGAACATGTAAGATAATGACGAGTATCCTCTGGACTCAAAGTAATGGTCTTCTTTCCATCCCAGTAATAATTCTGAGTGGTAACTACAGATGGGTTGAAATCACGGCTATAGATTCCCTCAACAGAGAAATTGATATCGTATGGCAACTTCACGTCAACAGCCAGAGATGACTTCCATGTTGCATTCATCTTCAAGTCCTTATCGATGATGGTTGGAGTCTGAGGTGCAGCATTTGGCTCCTTAGGCAGAGATAAGCCGCTGTCAGACAACTGCTCTGCAACTGTAGGATAGAACTTAGAAATCTCACCAAAAGTTGGAGTTGCTTTACCATCCCCCTGAATATAGGAGTACTGATACTGACCACAACCCGAATTAGACACAGCAGAAACGAGCCATACGAAAGGCAAACGACCGATAAAGTATCCGGTACCACCACGGAGTACGACCTTCTGATTGCCGAGAACATCCCAGTTGAAACCTACTCGAGGAGAAACTGTGACAGGAGCATCAGGCAACTGATCTGTTGTATAGCTTACTTCAGAACCATCAGCCATCTTGAACTTCAGGTCAGCAAACTTAGCATTATAATTGTTCTTCAACTCAGGATAGATAGGAGCCTCCATACGGATACCGGCAGTCATGCGGAATCTGTCAGAGAAGTTAATCTGATCCTGTACATACGCAGAGAACTGATTATACTTCATTTTAGCATGGAAAGGTTCTGTACCATTGAACGGATAGGTAATACCATAGGCAAAAGGCTGACCTCCAGCCATGAATTCATCTAATGAATTATAAACATAGTAACCATTCATGGCAGCACCGAATCCATTCAGAGCCTCATTGGTTTCATACTGAACACCAGCCAGGAAATTATGCTTTCCAATCATGAAAGAAGCCTCATCGGTAGCAACGAAAGTCTTCACCTGAGCTAAGTTTCCGGCTGTAAAGACATCAGGACCGAATGAGAGATAATCTGAGCCGTTCTGCAAAATATCTACTGTAGGGAACACACCACCTGTGTAAGAACGAGGCTCATCCTGAAAAGAGTATGTCAAACGTAAAGCATTGTTGACGATGCCCCACTTTGAGTTCCATTCTGCTGCAAAAGAGGTAAAGTTGCGGTCTTTGCAATAACGCGCACTTTCAAAATACATTGCCGAATTAGAAGTACGATTACCCTTGCCTGCAGAAATTCCTTCACCTCCCAAATAGAGTGCATTGGTTGAGAAAGGACTGGTTGAAGACGATGGAGCATTAGAATCCTTTGAATGTGAACGAGAGAAACGGAAATTCAACTTGTTTGTCTCATTGATATTCCAATCCAAACGTGCCAAAATCTTGTAGGCAGGAGTATCCAATGAATAGCCCTGATAACGGCCTGGGTTATATCCATACTTGCTGGAAAGGAAATTTGTCAATGTACTGATATCACCTACTGTAGGGCGATGTACTGTACCAGAAGAGAAGTTCCATGCATCGTTTTCTGAAGCACGAGCCACAGCCGAAGGGCCAGCAGCCATCTGAACTTCATATTCACCATTTACGAAGAAGAACAACTTATCCTTGATGATAGGACCACCAACAGTTGCACCCCAAGTAGTAGTATGAGACTGAAGACGGGTCAACTCGTAATCATCCACCTTGTTACCTTTAAGATGAGAATTGGTAGTATACATATAAGCAGAACCCTTATACTGATTGGTACCGCTCTTGGTTACTGCATTAATAGCACCACCAGTGAAACCACTCAAACGGACATCAAAAGGAGATGAAGATACAGAAATCTGATCCTATGCATCAAGTGAGATTGGTGAGCCATTACCAGGAAGGTTAGAACCGATACCAAAAGCATTGTTGAATGCTGCACCATCTACAGTTACATAGCTCTGACGGAAGTTACCACCACCAACAGAGAAACCACCTACGGTAGAAGCCTGTGGGGTCAACTTCAAGAGGTCGTTCATGCTACGTGAAACGGTAGGAATTGCCTCAATGTGTGTTGCATCAATACTTGTTGTTGCACCAGCACGGTCGGTGCGCATGTTGTTGTTACGATTGGCTACAACTACTACGTCTTCCAACTGAGCTGCATCTTCAGCCAAAGTCTCATTCAAGACTGTATTCTGACCAAGAGAAAGAGAAATGCCCTTTACCTGCTTGTTCTTGTAACCCACATAGGTTACTTCCAGAACATAAGGTCCACCCGGGCGCATACCCTGAATAGAATAACGACCATCCATGTTGGTCACTGCACGATAGACTGTACCAGAAGGTTGGTGAACAATCTTGATTGTAGCGCCTATGACATCTTCGCCATTAGCTGTAATTTTACCACTAACGCTAGATGTGGTAATCTGCGCCATGGCTGTGGTTACCATAAAGGCCAGCAAAGCCACTAATAAATGCAATCTTTTCTGCATACCTTTTATTATATAAAATTATTAAAACTTGGGGATATGACCCCCTCTTATATTGTTATCGGTTGCAAAAGTAATAAAAAAATTGCTTTTATTTGTTACAAAAACATGAAAAATAGTGTTTTATAACATAAAAAAAATCTGCGTTAAGCAAATAACGCAGATTTCTTTTAATTTGTTATTTATAGCGAAGGGTTGCTTATAGTTTTTTCGGGGCTAAAAGCGGGGGACTGAGCTTTTATGACAGGCGATGGAATCGCCTGGAACGGAGGCTAGGCGCTCTTACTCCTTGCGCTGCCAGATGCTCATCACCTTGCGACGGATGGCTACGATGTTCAGGATAGAAACTATCAGGAACAGGAGCAGACCTAGAGCAATGGCTGGGAGCATGGTGCCCTCGTCGATATCAGGGAAGAGGGTTTCGATGAAGCCCATGTAATAATCGCGGAGGAAGAAGAGGATGATCCACGCGATGATAAGTACCACGATGTTCAGCGCGATGGTGAGCACCTGATATGGCTTTGCTACATTGT
>ERZ773202.1489-NODE-1489-length-14935-cov-5.026277_pt1 | contig 14935 bp, 13 predicted proteins | sample MGYA00580998_ERZ773202 | MGnify/ENA primary metagenome ERZ773202 (study PRJEB29015, sample SAMEA2737803) | human gut metagenome | biome: human gut; feature: human-associated habitat; material: faeces | place: China | collected 2012 ...
GTATGGCGTAAGGCCTGGGACAATGTAATGAATACAATAGAGCGTTATCCTGACAATCCTATAATTATCCTGCCAAATACAATATTTTATAACGATAAGAACGTTATGTATTCAGATGCTAAACGATTGGCAAAGATAAAGCGCTTGACTATTTGTGTAAGAGATAAAGTATCTTATCAGATTGCAAAGGAAAATTTTGACAATGAAATACGTTTGGTACCTGATATGGCTTATCATATTTCATTAGATTATATAAACCAATGGCGTCATCCTCAAACTGATAAAGTGTTATATTTAAAACGTATAGATAAAGAACTCGGAAGTACAGATATAACTATTGATGCAACGGAGGTTGATGTACGTGATTGGCCAACAATGGATGGTAGAGCTACTATTGGTGAACGAGTCTTTTATAAGAGTAGAGCATTGTGTTTTAAAACTAAAACAAATTGTGTATGGTTACATACTTTTGCAGAATGGTTTGAAAAAGAATTAGGATATTATATTTACCGTAAAAGTATGACACGTAGAGGGGTGAAGTTTGTAAGCGCATATAAGGAGGTTTATACAACTCGCTTACATGTAATGATTTTGTCCACATTGCTTGGTAAAAAAGTTCATTATATAGATAATAGTTATGGAAAACTTAGTTCTTTCTATAATACTTGGTTGAAAGATTGTGATTGTGTTGATTGCTTTGGAAAATAAAAAACAATGAGAGACATAAAGATAACAATAGTTGTTCCAATATACAACGTAGCTCCGTATATCACGGATTGTATACAGTCTATAATGAGTCAAACTTATCCAGGAAAGATGGAATGCTTGTTAATAGACGATTGTGGTACTGATAATAGTATGGAGATAGTTGAAGGTATATTGAAATCTTATCAAGGTAAAATTGATTTTAAGATATGTCATCATGATAGAAACCGTGGATTATCTGCTGCGCGAAATACAGGTATAAATCATGCAACGGGAGAATACATTTATTTCCTTGATAGCGATGACGAGATAACCTCAGATTGTATTGAAAAGCTATCCTCACCATTAAATAAAGAAGCTTATGATTTTGTTATTGGTGGGTATCGTATTACAGGCATAAAGCACTCCGCTCCTCCTCTGTTGCTTGCTGATGGTATGGCATTAAAAGATTTAAATATAATGCAAGACTATTATGACGGCAAATGGTACATGATGGTATGTGGAAAGTTGTGTAATTTGTCTTTTCTCAGAAAGAATCAATTGCTTTTTGAAGAGGGCTTAATCCATGAAGATGAACTATGGAGTTTTCAGTTGGCTTGTCTTGCTCAATCTATGTATGTTGTCAATCAAGAAACTTATATATATAAGATTCGTGAAGGTTCAATCACGATGAATCAGAAAACTCAAGAGCGTAAAGCTGCTGCTTTTCAGAAGATAATTGGTTGCATGGCGGATTTCCTGTTGAAAAGAAATATTAAAAGCAAGTATGCTTATCTTAAATTATTTGGTATGTTAGTTGTGCTTGATAATCGTTTGCCTGAATGGACTTGCTTAAATCAGTATGAACAAAACAAGATAATAATCCCCCTACGTAAGAGTGTTGGACGTATTCCATTTAGTATGAGGCTTTCTTGTTGTTTGATTGATATTAAAAAGTTGATACTTTATGGTAGTGTAATATTACCAGTTTGTTTATACCGTAGTTATAATCGTTTGGTAAATTGCTTGATTCTATATTGTAAGTCAAAATAGAGATAATATGCCAAAAGTAAGTATAATAATTCCTGTTTATGGTGTTGAAAAGTATATTGAGCGTTGTGCTCGTAGTCTGTTTGAGCAGACACTTGATGATATTGAGTACTTGTTTATTGATGACTGTACTCCTGACAAGAGTGTTGAGATTCTAAAACGTGTGTTGGAAGAATATCCTCATCGCAAGAGCCAGGTAGTGATTCATAGAATGGAACAGAACTCAGGTCAAGCAAAAGTTCGAGAGTGGGGTATGCGAAATGCAAGAGGTGAATATGTCATTCATTGCGACTCTGATGATTGGGCGGATGTGCATATGTATGAGGAAATGTATTATAAAGCTATCGAGGAAGATGCAGATGTTGTAGTGTGTGATTTCTGTAGAACCGATACTAAACAGTTTAAAAAGCATGAAATAGGTGCTCATACATTAAATATACAGGACTTTATAACTAATTGTTTATTCCAAAGAGACCATTGGTCTCTTTGTAATAAAGTTTTCAGAAGAAAACTTTATTACAATCTTGTTTATCCAAAAGGCGCATTAGGTGAGGATATGGTATTGTGTATTCAATTACTCAATAAATGTAATAAATTAGTTTATCTTCCAATGACTTGTTATTATTATTATGTTAATCCTATGTCGATTACAAAAAAAACAACAATTGCTAATTGTGTAAATAACTATAAAACTTTGAAATCAAATACAGATTTTATAGTTAATTATATTGATAATACACTCAAGTTAGATGAACATATAAAAAGGGAGGCTATATCCTATTTAAGGATGGTAAACTCTTTTTCATTGTTGAAAATTCGTCATTTACCAGAATATAAAAAAATATGGAAAGAACAATTTAAGTTGATGCCATTATCGTTTTTTTTGAATCCAAGGATATCATTGTATAACAAGGTGATGTATCTCTTAACATTATTTCCATTTTATCCATTTAAAAAAGATAGGGCAACAATTTAGTATAAAATGCTTATGAAGGTTTTAGTTCTTTGTACGACAGATTCAATGTTCACCAACTTTTTGATACCGCATATTAATAATATGCAGAATAAAGGTTATGATGTGAATTGTGCTTGTTCTGTAACAGGTGATTTCTTTGCAATTTTGCGAGATGAATTTAAGTTTAATATGTATGAGATAGGCTTTGAGAGAAGCCCCTTTAGTCTTAAAAATATATCAGCATTTTGTAAACTTAATGAATTGGTAAAAAAGAAAAAATACGATGTAATATTCTGTCATGAACCAGTTGGTGGCGCAATGGGAAGATTAGTTGGACGTTTGAACCATTGTAAAGTTGTCTATATGGCACATGGCTTCCATTTCTATAAGGGCGCACCGGCAAAGATGAAGTTGTTTTATATGGTAGAACGTTTCTTGGCTCGATGGACAGATGTCTTAATAACTATCAACCGTGAGGATTATGAGGCTTCTTTGAAATTTAAAGCAAAGAAGAATGTGTTGACTAATGGTATCGGTGTTGATACGTCTAAGTTTACATGTGAGCCAAATAAAACTTATATTAGACAACTGCTTAGGGTCAGCGAAGATGATTGTATTCTTTTGTCTGTAGGAGAGTTGATTGTGCGTAAGAATCATGAGTCGATAATCCGAGCAATTAAAAAGATTAATAATCCACACATTCATTATGTTATAGCAGGAGATGGAGAGTTGGCTGAATATCTTCATAAACTTGTAAAGAGTCTTAATTTAGTGAATCAAGTTCACCTTCTTGGTTACAGACGGGATATAAGTAAATTGTGCAATTCTGCAGATATTTATGTTATGCCGTCGTTACAAGAAGGCCTTTCCGTTGCACTTATGGAAGCTATGAGTTGTGGAAAGCCCGTAATAGTTTCAGAAATTAGAGGTAATGTAGATTTGATTGATGAAGATAAAGGTGGTTATCTTGTAGAAGCAAAAGATATTGACGGATATGCAAAAGCAATAACGGATTTGGTATCTAATACATATATGCAAAAATCTTTTGGGGATTATAACCGTGAAAAAGTAAAACAGTTTGATATAAAGAAAGTTATTACTCAAATTGACGAAATTATTTAAATTATGAGATTACTATTTATTCATGATATAAAAGCTTTGGTTTGTGGGAAAGATGTATTTGCCAGAAGCTATGGTCCTAATATTTGGGAACGTTATCTTAAAGTTTTTGATAGTATTACAGTTTGTACACGCTGCAGACATGTAGTAGACAAAGAGCAGGTAAAAGGAATTGATAAGGTAACTGGTGAATGCGTTCATTTTGATGACCGAGTAGGAATGTTTTTAGGACCTGACGCATTTTTTTCTAAGAAAATATGGTCTATACTACGGGAGGATATTCAAAGCCATGATGGTGTTATTATTCGTTTGGATAGCTTTATGGGATTAATGGCGGTTAGAGAGTGTAGAAAACAGAATAAACCATACATTATTGAATGTGTAGGTTGTGCTTGGGATTCATTTTGGAATCATGGAATAGCAGGAAAAATTCTTGCACCATTTCTCTTTGCACAAATGAAAATGGCTATAAAGAATGCACCTTATGTGATCTATGTAACAAAGAAATTTTTACAGGGTCGATACCCTACTAAAGGTCGAAATACTAATATCTCCAATGTTGCTCTACCTGCTATTGAGGATGTAGTACTCAAAGAAAGACTTATACGAATTGATACAAAAGACAGAGATAAGAAGCATCTAATGACATTGGCAAATGTAGGAATTCGTTATAAAGGTTTTCAGTTTGTAATACACGCACTTGGTATAATAAAAAAGCAAACTGGAAAATGTGATTATGTGTATCATATCGTAGGTGAGGGTGATCAGACATATCTCCGTGAGCAGGCAGATAAGGCAGGGGTAACAGAATGTATAGTCTTTCATGGCCCAGTAAAACATGAACAGGTGTTTAATTTACTGAAAAACGATGTTGATATATATATACAACCTAGTCTTCAAGAGGGACTACCACGAGCTATGATTGAGGCTATGAGTTGTGCGTTACCATGTATAGGATCTGATGTTGCAGGTATTCCAGAGCTTATACAATCTGATTATATATATAAGAGGTCTCGTAATATGTCTAAGCAAATAGCATCAATTTTGGAATCTTTCAATAAGAAAAAAATGAAAGATGCATCCAAATATAATTTTGAGACATCAAAGAACTATGCCTCAGAACTTTTGACTGAAAGAAGAACAAAATTTTTGATAGAATATAAAAAAAGTTTAATGCAATGATAAGGGTTTTACAAATTGTCGACCATATGGGGCTTGGTGGTATTCAAGCTTTTATTATGAATGTATATAGAAATATAGATAGAAGTCAAATTCAATTTGATTTCCTGGTTCATAAAATAGAGAATAACACATTTCAAGAGGAAATAGAGTCTCTTGGGGGAAAAATGTTTTTTGTACCAGCAAGAAATCAAGGAATATTGAAAAATAAAAGAAGTTTGGACAATTTCTTTAAAGTGCATCCAGAGTATAAGGTTGTACATCAACATGAAAGTTCTCTATCATATATAGAACCTTTGATTGTTGCAAAAAAACATAATGTTCCCATAAGAATAATACATTCACACAGTACAAGAATGGGAAAAAACATATTGCATAAAGCATTACATTGGTTTAATTCTAAACGTATACATAGAGTAGCTACTCATTATTTAGCTTGTGGCGAACTTGCGGGTAGATGGTTATATGGTAAATCAAAAGTAAAAAATGACTTTACTGTTGTGATAAATGGTATTCAACTTAATAAATATGAGTATAACGAGAAAACAAGATTAAATGTAAGAAAAGAATTTGGTTTTGGCACGGCAACTGTTTATTGTCATGTAGGTAGGTTTGATGTTGTTAAGAACCACGTTTTTTTAATTGATGTATTTAAAGAATTGGTAGATAATAATGCTAATTCAAAGTTAGTATTAGTTGGCGATGGGGTTCTTATGGATGATATCAAAAATAAAGTATTCAAATTAGGTTTGTCTGATAAAGTTGTTTTTTTGGGGTTAAGAAGTGATGTCAGTATAATTCTTCAAGGTGTTGATGCAGTCTTGTTACCTTCGTTATATGAAGGATTCCCAGTTACAGCAATTGAAGCACAAGCTGCAGGATTACCATTTTTTATGTCAGATAAGGTTTCAAAAGAGGCTTTGATAAAAAATAATTCTTATGCTTTATCTCTAAATGATTCTGCTAAGAAGTGGGCTGATTTTATAGTTCCAAGAATAGAACGACAAATAGATAATAAAATAATGTATGAAAATGGTTTTGATATTCAAAATACTGTAGATTCTCTTTATAATATATATAGATATGATAAGTGCTAAGAATACAACAAGATTATTGTTTGCTGTAATATGGATTATTATAACCTACGTTGAGTGTTATGGATATGATGTTGTTCATAACACTCAACAGAATATGGCAATGGTTTCATGGATAGTTGTATGTAATTTGATATTGCAGGCTTTAACACTAAAATGGTGTAGAATATCATTGATATCATTCTTCTTTGCTTTTATATTCTTTTACTATGTTTTTCATTTTGGACAGGTTTTTGTTACGGGATTATTTCCACATTACAAACTTGACTATTTGAATTATGTAGAAGTTTATATGACAGACAATACAACCCTTGATAAAACAATTCGACTTTGTATAGTATCAATAAATGCTTTTTTTATAGGTGGACTTTTGGCAAAGGATGGCGTGTCTATTAAAATGAATTTTGAAAAGAAAGTATCATTCACACCAATTATAAGAAACATTTTTTTTCTTTTATTGCCATTTAGATTATTAGTTGATGGTGTTCAATTGTTTGCAGCATTGTATTTTGGATATTATGGTGCAATTAAAGCTGCCAATATGCTTCCTGGTGTAATAGCGTCCATAGGCAATATGTGGTATGCGTTAGTTCCATTATATTATCTAACATTGAAAACAAATGTAAAGAGAAGAGATTATTTGATTCTTATAACTCTGTATATGGTCGTGACAATGTTGACAGGAAATAGAGGTCATCAAATTGTATGTCTTGCGAGTTTGATGATTGTTATGTTGTCTACTCTGAATAAAATAAAGTTCTCTACAATTGCTAAATATGGATTAATTGTTTTAGTTGGTATGTTCTTTGTTGATATCATATATTCAATGCGTGAAACTAGTATTACGGACTTTTTGTCAAACCCTATATCCTTTATGGAATCTACTGAAGATTCGAATATTTTATTAGAAACTATAGGTACTTTTGGTGAAACAATATATACACCATATCTTACAATACAAGGAGATGGAATAGAATATAAAACTTGGTTTGGTGAAGCTTTTGTAAAAAGTATTGTTGGTATCGTACCTGATGTTACAGGACTGTTTAAAGATATCAATAATTCAGCAATATTTCCTAAGAATCTCGGTACAGAATCAGCTATAGGAGGTTCTTTTTGTGGAGAAATGTATTATAATTTCAAAGGTTTTTATCCTGTAATGTCCGCATTCTTTGGATGTCTATATTGTTATTTGTCAAATATATCTTGCTCGTGTATCAAACAACAGAAATATGGAAATGCGATAATGGCAATTGTATTTTGTTCTCTCGCTTTATGGTGGGTGCGCGATGCTATAGGTAACCTTACACGTCAGGTTGTGTGGATGTATTGGATTTTATTGTGGTTTCAAAGAAAATATAAACGAATATGATATTTACTCGTAAAGAAATGCATGATTATATTCATAAAGATAGAGAACGTATGCCAATAGCCCATCCTTTTCTGTCTGCAATAACTTTTAGTGAAAGTTGGTCTGTGCGAAGATATCTGACGGTATTGAGACATTTGGAATATCATAAGAATATTCTGTCATTATATAGAAGATTTTTTGTGCTGAAAAAAGATAAACGATGTATTGACTATATGATAATGGGGGGAGACTGTCCGAAAACTATAGCCACGTAGGTTAATTTATCATATAGTATTGTATTTATTATTCTTTATTTTTTGGAGACATAAATCATTAGTGACAGGGATACAGGTATATCCAAATACTTGTAGACCAGGTCTTGCAATAACGCATAGAAGTTATGTTCATATTGATAATATTACAACGATTGGTAGAAATTGTTCTATACTTCCGATGGTTTTATTTGGTAAAAATAAACCAGGAAGGATTGTAGTTGGTGACAATGTTACGTTCGGATGTGGCGTAACAGTTCTTGCTCCATGTAAAATAGGTAGTAATGTTTTTATTGGAGCTGGGGCTGTTGTTAATAAGGATATTCCTGACAATTGTATTGTAGCTGGAGTTCCTGCTAAGATAATTCGTAAAAATGATGCTTTATAAAATAGAAAAAGCTATAAAATGAACGATAACGCTTATAAAATCTTTTTCTCTTTAGTTCGAATAGCTATGAAAAGGCAGAATTCATTAGCGTATATTCCTTCTAAAGCAGAATGGTATGAAGTTTTCAAAGTTGCTAATATGCAAGCAATGCTGGGTGTGTGCTTTTATGGTATTCAACTATTACCTAAATCGGAGTCTATCAATATAAAGAATGGTAGACTCTTTTTCACATGGGTTGGACTTGTTGCTCAGATACAGCAGCGAAATCATATATTGAATGAAAGGTGTCAATCTATAATTGGAAAATTAAAATCAGAAGGTTTTAAATGTTGTATCTTGAAAGGACAAGGAGTAGCTCATCAGTATAAGGAAGAGTTACAGACATTAAGGCAATCAGGTGATATTGACGTATGGATAGATGCCGATTTTAAGACCCTAATGAAATGGGCTGTAGCAGCAGGTAAAATAAAAGAAATAGGAGACCACCATATAAACCTGTGTTCAGATGATACTATTGAGTACGAATATCATTACACACCATGCACTTTGCATCATTATTGGAATAACATAAAAATGCAGAAATGGATAAAATCTGTTTCTAACGAACAATTTGTGAAGAAAATAGAAACAAATGACGGTTTCATATTTTTTGCTCCTACAATAAATTTTAACTTAGTTTTCCTTATGGCACATATGCATCGTCATTTCTTTGGCGAAGGTTTGGGGCTTAGACAAATCATTGATTATTATTATGTTCTTTGTAAGAGTTCTGGAAAAGAGCAGATAGAAAAAAAACTAAATGACTTCGGACTTTTGAACTTTTCTCAAGGCATAATGTGGATTTTGCAAGAAAAGTTTCATCTTGAAAATAGATATTTAGTATGTAAGCCCAATGAAAAATTAGGTAGATTTATTTTAGAAGAAATAATGGAAGGAGGTAACTTTGGGCATTATGATACAACAAGAAAGTTGACAAATAATGCTTCCCATATGTATCGTTTCTTTGAAAAGATAAAGGTTGGTAGACGATACTTAAAATATTTCCCATCAGAGTTTCTTTGGACTCCAATTTCTTATGCACGAGAGTTCCTTTTATCGCATAAGTATAGATAATAAACCTTTTATTGTTGAATTTGACAATTCGAATAATTAAACACTTATGGTAGTAAACAATATTTCTCTTGAGGGCAAAACTGTCCTCGTGACTGGTGCTGCTGGATTTATTGGCAGTAACCTTGTAAAGCGACTTTTTAATGATGTGAATAATATCAAGGTAATTGGTATTGACTCGATTACCGATTATTATGATGTCAACATCAAGTATGAACGATTGAAAGAAATCGAAGCAATAGCTAAAGGATTAATTCATGATAATTCGTGTTCAATGGAAAATCCATGGCAGTTTGTTCATGCTTCTATAGCGGATAAAGAGGTTGTGGAGAAGATCTTTACTGAGAACAAGATTGCTGTAGTTGTGAACCTTGCTGCACAGGCTGGTGTGCGTTATAGCATTACCAATCCAGATGCCTATATCCAGAGCAACCTTATTGGTTTCTATAACATCCTTGAAGCTTGTCGCCATCACGAGGTAGAGCATCTTGTGTATGCCTCTTCATCATCTGTTTATGGCAGCAACAAGAAGGTACCGTATTCAACAGACGACAAGGTTGATAATCCCGTATCTCTTTATGCAGCCACCAAGAAGAGCAACGAGCTTATGGCTCATGCCTATAGCAAACTCTATAACATTCCTTCTACAGGCTTGCGTTTCTTTACAGTTTATGGTCCTGCTGGTCGTCCAGATATGGCTTACTTTGGTTTTACTAATAAACTTGTTAAAGGCGAGACCATCAAGATATTCAACTACGGCAATTGCAAACGCGATTTTACTTTCGTAGATGACATAGTAGAAGGCGTAGTCCGTATCATGCAGCATGCACCAGAGAAACAGAATGGAGAAGACGGTCTGCCTATACCTCCATATAAGGTGTATAATATAGGCAATAACTCTCCTGAAAATCTCCTTGACTTTGTAACTATACTACAAGAGGAGCTTGTACGTGCAGGTGTATTGCCTAAGGATTATGACTTTGAAGCACATAAGGAACTTGTACCTATGCAGCCTGGTGATGTGCCAGTAACCTATGCAGATACAACTCCATTGGAACAGGATTTTGGTTTTAAGCCAAACACAAGTTTGCGTGAAGGTCTTCGTCGCTTCGCTGAGTGGTACGCTCGCTATTATAATAATTAATTTCATCGTTACAATTCAAAAATAATATATTATGCGTGATTTTAAAGACATTAAAGTAGCGGTAGCTGGTACTGGCTACGTAGGACTGAGTATTGCAACATTGTTGTCGCAGCATCATCATGTTACTGCTGTGGACGTAATCCCAGAGAAGGTGGAGAAACTTAATAATAAGATTTCTCCTATTCAAGACGATTATATCGAAAAGTATTTGGCAGAGAAACCTCTTAATCTTGTTGCCACTCTTGATGGCAAGGAGGCTTATGCTGATGCCGATTTTGTGGTTATTGCTGCCCCTACCAATTATGACCCAGTGAAGAACTACTTCGACACTACTCATGTGGAGGAAGTGATTGACTTGGTGTTGGAAGTAAATCCAGATGCAGTTATGGTTATCAAGTCAACCATTCCTGTAGGCTATACACGTAACCTTTATCTGAAATATGCCCAGAAAGGTGTTAAGAAATTCAACCTCCTCTTCTCTCCAGAGTTCCTTCGTGAGAGCAAGGCGCTTTACGACAATCTCTACCCAAGCCGTATAATCGTTGGTTATCCCAAGATTATCAACCAACCCGAGTTTGAGGCCGAGAACAATGCCATCAAGTCAATAACAGATGTAGAGAAGCTAAAGAAAGCAGCAAGCATATTTGCAGCTCTTCTTGTAGAAGGTGCCATTGGTAACGGCGAAGAATTTATTTATGATAATTCATGGTCAATTTATGATAATTCGTGTCCAAAAGAAAAATCAAAGGGAATTCCTGTCTTAGGAATCGGGATGAAAGAAGCCGAGGCTGTAAAACTCTTCGCCAACACTTACCTTGCTCTTCGTGTTAGCTACTTTAACGAACTTGACACTTATGCTGAAGTAAAAGGTCTTGACTCAAAGGCTATTATTGAAGGTGTAGGTCTTGACCCTCGTATCGGCACCCATTACAACAATCCATCGTTTGGTTATGGTGGCTATTGCTTGCCTAAGGACACCAAGCAGCTATTGGCTAACTATCAGGATGTACCGCAGAATATGATGTCTGCTATTGTGGAGTCGAACAGAACTCGTAAGGATTACATCGCTGATGCTGTGCTTCGCAAGGCTGGCTGGTATGACTATTCAAGTAATAATCAATATGGTGCTGAGCAGGGCAACTGTGTCATTGGTGTGTATCGGTTGACTATGAAATCGAACTCGGACAACTTCCGTCAGTCAGCTATTCAGGGCATTATGAAGCGTATTAAGGCGAAGGGTGCTGAGGTTATCATCTATGAGCCGACATTGGAGAATGGTACGACATTCTTCGGCAGCAAGGTGGTGAATGACTTGCAGCAGTTTAAGGCGCAGAGTCATGCTATCATCGCTAACAGATATGACGCTTGTCTGGATGATGTTAAGGACAAGGTTTATACACGAGATATTTTCAGAAGAGACTAATGTCGAAGTAAACACGAATTTTCATGAATTGCCCATAAATTATCAATGGTGAATTAGGAATTTTGAGTTTTGAGTTAGGAGTTGTTCTCGGCTAACGCCTGCGATTAAGAATTTTGCAATGTTGAGTTGCCAAAGACTTCAATTCGTGGTGAAATTTGTAATGAAAAGAGTGATAAAGTTGAATCACATGGATTTTGTGCTGAATGTAAATAAAGCAGCACAAAATCCGTGTGGGATAATTTACTGAGGTTCTGATGTTGTGGATCTTATTATCTGTGAAACGGCATAGAGAGGGAAAACGTTGACGTGACGAACGGTATCGGCATTTTCCTTGTCGGTGTAACTAAATTCTCCGAAATTCTCTAATGAGCAACGTACGGCTTCGGTGATATGCTTCTCACGCATAAAAGACCACAAACTCTTCATTCCACCTTGACTGCCTGCTTTTACCTCTATGGGGAGAATATTAAGATGTGATGGCAGGAGATAGTCGATTTCTGCTAATGAATTCTTTGACAAGCGTACCCAATAATACAACTCATGCCGTAAGTTGGGTGTCATATAGTGAAGCATTTCCAAACCGGCAACAAGCTCTGCTATGGCACCCTTGTTGACAAGGTCGGCTGCTGTGGCTGTAAGTATTTGGGTGGTAAGCATGGTTGTATCTCCTATAGTGATGCCCAAAAGTCGCAGCATAAGTCCACAGTCAAAGAATAGAATCTTACGATAGGAATTGTCTGCTTCGCTACCTAAAGGAAGTCCATTGGCACTGGTATGAGTTACGGGAATTAGTAATCCTGCAAGAATGAGCAGGTTGAGCGCACTCTTGACTTCTGCAGTCTTATAGTCGCCTACTTTGGTATAGACAAACTTCTTCGTGGCTTGTACGGCAGCACTACGAAATATGTTGCGAAGTAAATTGACATCAGCCTTTTTCTTGTATTTAGGAAAGTCGTCCTCATAGCTTACAAGTATATCATTCTGAACTTCCTGACAAAGCAAGTAATCGTGAGTCTCAACCCATTTGCCAACACATTCGGGCATTCCTCCTACAAGCATATATGTGCGAAGAAGACTGACTAACTTTTCGTGCAATGGCTCAGGAAGAGGTGATTGTGAAGATGATACGTTGCGAGCTTCGAGTAATAGATCTTCGTTGTTGGCAAGAAGAAATTCATCGAAGGTCATTGGATACATAAACATAGAATGGATTCGACCTACACCAAATGTCGGTAATTCAGCAAGGGCGAACTCTAATAGGGAACCTGCAGCAATGACATGAAGTCGTGGCATGTTCTCCTTGAAGAAACGTAATGACATGATAGCCTCTGGACACTCCTGTATCTCGTCCATAAAAAGAAGTGTCTCGCCTTCTTCTATCCTTGAGCCTGATATTGCAGAAATCTGCATAACGATACGATTGACATTTAGGTCGGGCTGGAAGATAGCTTTGTATTGAGGCTCCATCTCAAAATTTATTTCCAAAAAGTTTTTGAATTGCTTGCCTAAATGACGCACAGCAGAAGACTTGCCTACCTGGCGTGCTCCTCGAAGTAGAATAGGTTTACGTGTATCGCGTGAAGCCCATTCTGCTAGATATTTATCTATAATTCTCTTGTAGTACATAGTGCTTCGTAAATTGTTGTAATTCAGTGGCAAAGATAGCGAAATAAAATTATCCAAACAAATAAATTGCCGAAAAATGACATTTTCCAAACAAATAAATTGACGAAAAACGAAATTATCCAAACTAATAAATCGTTGAAAAACGAAATTTTCCAAACAAATAATTTAATCAATTAAATATTTTATAATCATATTATGACAATGAAATTGCGTAATGTGCCTTTCTCTCCGCCTGATATGACGGAGGCTGAGGCTGCAGAAGTGCGTGATGCTATTTTGTCTGGTTGGATTACAACCGGACCACGCACAAAGAAGTTAGAGAAAGAAGTTGCCGAGTTTATTGGTGTGCAGAAGGCTGTATGCCTTAACTCGCAGACTGCTTGTGGTGAAATGGCTCTTAGACTGTTGGGCGTTGGTGAGGGCGACGAGGTGATTGTGCCTGCCTATACCTATACAGCAAGTGCTTCTATTGTGGAACATGTGGGTGCCAAGTTGGTGTTTGTGGATGTGCAGAAGGATTGTCTTGAGATGGACTATGAGGATGTGGAGAAGGCTATCACTCCTAATACTAAGGCTATCATTCCAGTTGACTTGGCTGGTATTCCTTGCGACTACGACAGACTGTATAGTATCGTGGAAGGCAAGAAGGAGATGTTTACTCCTAAGACTGACTTGCAGAAGATGCTTGGTCGTATTGCCATCTGCTGCGATGCTGCCCATGCCTTTGGTGCATCACGTAAGGGAAAGATGGTGGGAGCTATTGCCGACTTCTCGTCTTTCTCTTTCCATGCTGTGAAGAACTTCACTACTGCTGAGGGTGGTGCCTTGTCGTGGAATCTGCCTTTTGGTAATGAGAAGGTGGTGAAGGACTTGGACAAGAATGTGGATAATACATTTAGTGGTGTGCCTGAGATTGAGGGAGAGACTTGGAATGAGAATCTTTATCGTAAGGCACAGCTGTTGAGTCTGCATGGTCAGAATAAGGATGCTCTGGCTAAGACTAAACTCGGTGCTTGGGAGTATGACATCATCGGCACATGGTATAAGTGTAATATGACTGATGTTGTGGCTGCTATCGGACTGGTACAGATGCAGCGCTATAAGGGAATGTTGGAGCGTAGACGCAAGATGATTGAGCGTTATGATGAGGCATTGAGACCTTTGAACGTGGCTGTGCTGAATCATTATGACGAGGAGCATACTTCTTCTGGACACTTGTACCTGGTGCGTCTGTTGGGCAGAACACGTGAGGAAACAAACAAGGTGATTGAAAAGATGGCGGAACGTGGTGTTGCCACTAATGTTCACTATAAGCCGCTGCCTATGATGACAGCCTATAAGAAGTTGGGCTTCGACATCAAGGATTTCCCTAATGCATATCATATGTTTGAGAATGAGATAACTCTGCCGTTGAACACTAAGATGACGGATGAGGACTTGGAATATGTAATAGAGAATTTTGTAGAGATTGTAAATAATTTGTAAAATTCGATTATAAAAGAATGTCAAAGGATATATTTAGGAGGGTATGGCATCCCTG
>ERZ773202.1506-NODE-1506-length-14758-cov-5.632048_pt1 | contig 14758 bp, 11 predicted proteins | sample MGYA00580998_ERZ773202 | MGnify/ENA primary metagenome ERZ773202 (study PRJEB29015, sample SAMEA2737803) | human gut metagenome | biome: human gut; feature: human-associated habitat; material: faeces | place: China | collected 2012 ...
GGTATGGCCATTGCCTTATTAGCAACCTTCGTACGAGTTGGCAACATCTTCGATAATCCATCTGTATGTATCTTCGTGATCGTTGTTGCAATGATCGGTGGTGCAGTTGTCGGTATTTACGTTGCACGTAAAGTTCAGATGACTCAGATGCCAGAGCTTATTGCTTGCTTACACAGCTTCGTAGGTTTAGCAGCTGTATTAGTAGGCTTTAACAGCTACATCCACATGCAAGAAGATCCTGCCGTATTCTTAGCAACTCCAGTTGCTGAGTTAAATACTGAGTTAGTTGAAATCTTCTTGGGTATCTTCATTGGTGCTGTAACCTTTACAGGTTCTATCGTAGCTTACGGTAAATTAAACGGTACTTATAAGTTACGTATCTTTAAGTCAGCTCCATTGAGCTTACCATATGGCAATGCTCTAAATTTAGGTGCTTTAGTTGTTTCATTCCTGTTATTGATTTGGTTCTTAGCAGCTAATGAGGCTCCTGCATTCCCATTATTAGTAATGACAGTGATTGCTTTACTATTTGGTGTTCACTTAGTTGCTGCTATCGGTGGCGCTGATATGCCAGTAGTTATCTCAATGCTGAATTCATATTCAGGTTGGGCTGCTGCAGCATCAGGCTTCATGTTAAACAATGACCTTTTGATCGTAACTGGTGCTTTAGTAGGTTCTTCAGGTGCTATTCTGTCTTATATCATGTGTAAGGCTATGAACCGTTCATTCATCTCAGTTATTGCAGGTGGCTTTGGTAATGCACCAGCAGCTGCTAAGAAAGATGAAGAAATGGGAGAGTATCATGAGTTAAAGGCAAATGAAGTTGCTGACTTATTAAAGAACTCAAGCTCAGTTATCATCACCCCAGGCTATGGTATGGCTGTAGCTCAGGCTCAGAACGCTGTTGCAGCTTTAACTGAGAAGTTAAAAGCTCGTGGTATCGAAGTTCGCTTCGCTATTCACCCTGTAGCAGGTCGTCTACCAGGACACATGAACGTTCTGTTAGCTGAGGCAAAAGTTCCATATGATATCGTATTCGAAATGGACGAAATCAATGACGATTTCGAGAATACTGATACTGTATTGGTCATCGGTGCTAACGATACTGTTAACCCAGCTGCAGCTGAAGATCCATCAAGCCCTATTGCTGGTATGCCAGTACTTGAGGTTTGGAAGGCTCGCAATGTTGTTGTATTCAAGCGTTCTATGAACCCAGGCTATGCTGGTGTTCAGAACCCATTGTTCTTCAAGGACAACACCTCAATGTGCTTCGGTGATGCTAAGAAGACTGTTGAAGATATCGTTGCAAACTTATAATTTAACTTAAAGCTAATTTCATAATATAAGAGGTCTTGCCCTAATCTGGGTAAGGCCTTTATTTTTACCTAAAGGTAAAAATAAAGAAGACTGTTAAGTGTATAGATAACTATACATAGGGGAATACTTATGGATCTTTTCTCTTTAGATGCAAGTCCTGCCAAACTTGTTAAAGGCAGACCAAAGTAAATTACTCAAAGCTTGACCCTGAGAAATTACGTCAGAGTGTAAAAGCTTTAAATGAAAGTAAGAATTTAAGTGATTCTGATTAGGTAATGGGCAAACTTGACACATTCATCTAATGAATTATTGCAAGATAGTAAAATCTCTCATGTCTCACATAGAGGCTTAAATGCTTTTTTTGTGAAAAAAATTATTTTTTTATTAAAGTTTTTAACTTGATTGACCGATAATAGATCGAAAGGCAGAAGAGTAATAAAACTAATCTTGCCAAGGAGAGAATTATGGCTATAGATTCAAGTGCACTGACTAGCATCAGAAATGCTATTGCAAGTTATTCTGGCAGTGAATCTACATATAGTGATAAGCTAAAAAATGACGCTAATAACAGTGTAAATTCATTAGCTCAGAAGGCATCTTCATTTGCAACCAAGAGCCGTTATAAAGCAGCTTTTGAAGAGAAGATGAAGATTGCTAATGAATCATCTGATACTGTTGAAATCAGCAAAGAGTCATTAGCAGCTTTAAAGAAATACAATCAGACTGAAGTAAGTGTTGCTGCAAAGAAAGACTCATCAAGCTCAAGTGGCTACACTTATGATTATCAGGCTATCAAGAAAAAGAATCTTGAGAATATAGCTGCTATCGAAAAGGAAGTTGCTGAAAAGTACGGAAAGAAGACTGATGTTGCTGATAGTACCTCTAAGACTGCAGATGATAAATCAACAGTAAAGTCTGATGATACAACAAAGACAGAATCAACTACTGACAGCGCATCTTCTGATAAGACAACTGACAGCAAGAAAACTGAGAGCACTACCGATACTGAGAAGAAAACTACTTCATACAGCTATGATTACAATGCTATGAAGGCTAAGGATGCAGAGAATGCATCTAAGATCGAAACTGAGGTTAAAGCTCAGTATTCAGGTCATAACAGCCCAGATGACATTGTAAATTAGTCAGTTATTGATTTTAGTATGAGGAGGGCAGAGGCTCTCCTCTTTTGATTTATAGGTAGGTGATTTGACTTAAAGCCTATCCGCTTTAAATCTTTAGGAGATATGAGGCAACACCAAGAAACTACTAGTTTTATTGCTCATCTTGCAGAATTACCCAAGAGCAAGGATCTTTTCCTGCCTCTGCATTACCAGAACTGCTGATTACTTTAGCAATGGATGCTGAGCTTTTAACAACAATTAAAGAGGTCACTGTAGATTCAAGATCTTTTGAGACCTTGTCTATATCCAGTTTTAAAACAGGATCACCTGTAGATACCTGTTGTCCTAACTTGGCTATTGCAGTCATGCCCTCGCCTGTAAAGCTACTTGTGCCAATACCAAAGGTTACGTAAACCTCAACGCCCTGTTCGGTTCTTACAGCAAAAGCATTATTTGAAGCAATAAGTCTTGAGATAGTGCCAGAGCAAGGGGACACAATAGTATCAGCTCCTTTGTCTGGTACCACGGCAACTCCATCGCCAATCAGTCTTTCTGAAATTACCAAATCAGGTACTTCTTCTAATGAAATTAAATTGCCACTAATTGGAGTATATAACTCCAAGTCTGCTTCACCTTTTACTTCCTGACTTACTGTTTGCTTTTTTTGAAAAAAAGAAAAAAGTCCCATTTTTATTCCTTGATAACTGTAAGAGCTTTCTATTTAACTTACTTGTTTTCTAAGATTCAATCTTTATAGTGAGTTAACAATGTCAGAAAGCTCAGTTCCTGAATAAGTTGTCATTATTTTATTATACAGATCTTTGTCAAAAGCAGGTTGAATGTCTTCTTCTAGATTTAATCTTTCAACTACAGCCTTGATCTTGTCAATGTTATAAGCACCTGTCACAAGATATGTCACACCCATTCTATAAAAGAAAGGAATAAGCTCAGAGCGTGAGGCAAAGCGTCCTGCTACTCCTAAGGTAGCACCTGATTCAAAGGCAGCTTTAGCTGCCATTACAATCATTTTTGCTAAAACAGGTGTAAAGGTTTTATCAGGAGGACATGGAGCTGATGCGTACTCAGCTAGTGAGCTAGTACCTATGATCATCATAGATCCTTCTTTAGCGATAGCAGGAGCTAAAAGTACGGCAGCTGGAGTCTCAATCATAAAACTAATCTCCATATCGCCATGATCAATCTTTTCACTATCAAGTTCGTTCAAACTGTCATTTGCTAATTTTAAAAGGTAGTCTTTTTCTGAGATCTTGGTTACCAGAGGGAACACAATGGTAATGGTTCTGCCTTTTGAAGCTCGTAAAAGCGCTCTAATTTCCTTTTTCAAAAGATTAGTACCAACATAAGCTCCATAGCCTTTTAAAGGACCTGAATCATCTAATCTGATATTAAATAAAGGCTTTTTATCATCAGCAAAGTCAAAGGTTCTTGCTGTAATTGGAGCTCCTTTTTTAATAGGAGAGATGATCTTATAAAAACAGTCGGTCATTTCATCTTCAGATGGTTCATAACTTGAAGATAAAAACAAGAATTCAGATCTTAACAGTCCTAACCCATGGTTTTTAATCTGTTCATTACTACCTTTGCTAATAGCGCCTACTGCACAGGCAATGGTTAGATTTAATAAAGACTCATCATTTATCTGATCCTGATAGAGATCTTGCATTGTAAGCAAGCTCTCTTTGATGTCATCTGATGGCTCTACAATCACAACCGATGAATTACCATCAACTAGTACTGTAGTTCCGTTTTTTATAGTGGTTGCATCAAAAACACCAAACACAGCTGGAATTGATAACTCTCGTAACACTACACCTAAATGTCCTGAGTCATGACCTCCTTCTAAGATCACGCCCTTGATGCACTTAGTATTAAGAGATAATAATTGCGCAGGTGAGATATTAGTAGTTATTAGGATCACGTCTTTAGTAAGTGTAGGCAGTTCAATTTCATCTCCATGAGCATGCTCAAGAGTATGAATGAACTCATTCATAAGTGAGGTTAACTCTTCTTTATCAGCCTTTAAATCATTATTATGCTTATAAAACGCATCAAGATTGCCTAAAAGTACGGTTCTTGCTGCCATACATGAGGAACAGCCTTGATTTATAAGATCGATAACCTCTCTTTTGTTGTCATCAGAGGTAATAAAGCCTGCAGCTGCGCCTAAAAGATCACGTACTGTGTCTTTGGCTGGATTTACAATTTGACGCAATTTTTGGGCAAATTGGCTGGATTTTTTAATATATCTGTCAATTTCGCTTTCGCTATCAAAAGTAAAGAGTTCTTCTTTACTGTATTCTGATTTCTGCCTTGCTATGACTAAAGCGGGTGCTACTGCAATACCAGCTCCTACAGAAACGCCTGAGAGTGTATACATAAAAACCTCTTGCTTTTATTGCGAAAAAACTAGTTTCTGACAGTTATGAATCTCTAGTTTGTGATAATTACTTATAAACTAGTTAATCCCGCTAGTTCATAACTATGATTTTATTACTATAAATTCTTGCTATTTCAAAGAATTAACTTTTTGCATCTCTACATAATACTTAGTGCCAGCACATACGGCAGCAGGGGGTATTAGAATATTTAATACAGGAATACCTAATAAGAACGCTACGGTAGCGCCTATAGTAAATGTGGGAATAGTATGTGTCTTTAAATCATTCATCATCAATGTAAAAGAGATCTTATGGTTATCATAAGCATAGTCAGTGTACTGCAAAGCTCCCATCCAGGCTGTCAGCAAGAACCAGGCAATAGGTGAGAACACATTGATTACAGGAATAATAGAGATCACAAGACAAATTAGAGCTAAAGGTAAAAAGAACAACTGCTTTTTAAATTCTCTTGCAAGAATTCTGGGGATATCTTTTAAAAGATCAACAACACCCATGTCATCGCCATGAGTGCCGTTAATTAAAGCTTCTACTTTGTCAGCTAATAGCCCATAGAAAGGTGATGCAATAATCGTAGCTACAGTTGAGAAAAAGTAACCACAGACAAAGATGATCATAAGTCCTAATAAATAGGAAAGTACATAGGCTACAAAAGATAAAAAGTCAGGCAAACCTTCAAATAATGAGAAAATTAAAGCTTTGATGTTTGTAAACAAGAGGTATGAGCAGGTAGACATAAAAAGAACATTCACAATTAAAGGAATGATGATATACAGTCTGCACTCTTTACTCAAAGCTAGTTTTAAACCAGTAAAAATATAGGTAATCGCCTCAGAAATGGTGATCTCGTGAGGTGGTCTTAAGTTAGTCTTTAGATTCTCGTTCATAACTATAATCCTATGCTCTTTTGGCAATGATACCATTTTGACGGAGCGCTTTGCTTAGAGTTCATTGCAAAAATGCACAATTTGCACAAATAGTTCTAAAAGTCCTTTTGGGCACATGTTAAAAGCTTCATTTTGAGCTTACTTTGCTCCTTACAAAATTTAGCTCTTATAAAAGACTTAATCGTGCGATAAAACAAAGAAAAAATAATACATTTAGTTTAAAATAAGATGATTTTGTGAAGACTAAATCCAACCTTCTTTGAAGTTAAAAGTAAGATAAGTTAACAGGAGCAAAAAATGTCACTTAACGATTCAAGTTCTTTAATTTTAATTGTTGGTGCCATTGCCATTTTAGCCTTTGTTGTTCATGGTTTATGGTTTTCTGGCAGAAGCATTAACCGTAAATTAGTTAAAGGCTCAAAAGAAGATCAGGAAATTGCTCTATCAAATGCTGTAGGCAAGGTTCGTATTGTTAAGCCAAAAGAGATTGGTGCTGAAAATGATTTTAATGCTTTAAATGTAAAGCATGAGAATTACTCAAGTCAGAATAGCAATAATAAAGTTGAACCTGTAGTCTCTTTGTCTACTGATTTTTCTCTGCAGGAAAAAGATCCTAGAACTCCTGAAAATACCTATGAGTTAAATCTTTTTGCATCAGAAGGTCGTCCTTACAGAGGACTTGATCTTGAAGAGCTGTTTAATAACTATGGTATTTTAAAAGGCGAAAAAGACATTTACTGTGTATATGAGAATCCACAATTAAAAGACAGAATTGTGTTCAGACTCTGCTCACTAGAAGCTCCATATGCATTCCCTGATAATATGGAATCCTTTTCAACCTCATCTTTAGCTTTATATATGCAGTTACCTCCAAAAGGTAAAGCATTCTTATACTATAGAGCAATGCATATTGCAGCAAAGTGCCTAGTAGAGCATTTAGGTGGTGTCATTAAAGACAACAATAACAAAGAAATGACCGATGAGTCTTTAGAACAGACTGAACTTCTCTTAAAGAAATATGACAAATCTGATGCTGAGGAGTAATCGTCATGACTGGTACAGCTGTTACTTCTAAAAATGTAGAGGCTTTAAATCCTGATGAACTAGAAAAGGAATACCGTAAACTTGTAGATACTCTAAATTCTTATTCTAAAGCTTACTATGTTGATGACAATCCTGTAGTTCCTGATGCTGAATATGACAGGCTCTACCGTCAATTAGAGTTAATAGAGCAAAGTAATCCTAATATCATAGCTGATGATTCACCTACAAAAAGAGTAGGTGGTGCTACCTTATCAGAGTTTGAGCAGGTAACTCACCGTGTCCCATTGATGTCTATGGGAGATATCTTTAATAATGCTGAACTTATAGATTTTGATGCAAGAATGAGTTCATCCTCAGGTCAGAGTGTCGTTGAGTATTGTGCTGAGCCTAAATTAGATGGTCTTGCTGTATCTTTAATTTATAAAAAAGGTAAGTTAGTTCAAGCTGCAACCCGTGGTGATGGCAAGATAGGAGAGAATGTCACCTCCAATGTCATGACCATTAAAGCAATTCCTTTAAAGCTAACAGGAGATAAGGTTCCTGATTACATTGATGTAAGAGGCGAGGTGATTATGACCCGCTCAGGCTTTAATCAGTGGAATGAAAGAGCTAGAGCAACTGGAGGTAAAGTCTTTGCCAATCCTAGAAATGCAGCAGCAGGCTCTCTAAGACAGTTAGATCCAAAAGTTACTGCTAAACGTCCTTTAGCTTTCTTTGCCTACTATGTAGGTGAATGTGAAGGTTATGATTTACCTCGTGATCAGTACCATCGTCTTTTAGCTTTAAAAGAATTAGGTTTCCCTGTAAATTCTAATATCAAATGTGTAAAAGGTCTTAATGGCTTAAAGACTTTTTATGAGGATATCCTTTCAAGGCGTGAAACACTAAACTACGACATTGATGGTGTTGTTTTAAAGATAAATTCTTTAGATACCCAAGAAGAGATGGGCTTTACAGCCAAAAATCCCCGTTGGGCTATAGCCTATAAATTCCCGCCTGAAGAGATGATGACTAAACTTTTAGATGTAGAGTTTCAGGTAGGAAGAACTGGAGCGATTACTCCTGTTGCTAAATTAAATCCTGTTTATGTAGGCGGAGCTACTGTATCTAGTGCAACCTTACACAATGCTGATGAAATTGAGCGCTTAGGCTTAAAAATTGGCGATATGGTGATTGTTCGTCGAGCTGGTGATGTGATCCCTCAAGTATCAGGTGTCGTCAAAGAAAAGCGTGATGGCACTGAGAAAGATATTGTTTTTCCTAAATACTGTCCTGAGTGCGGAAGCTTAATTGAGAAAGTAGAAGGTGAAGCGGTTGCCCGTTGCACCGGTGGACTTGTATGCTCTGCTCAATTGCGTCAGTCAATCATCCATTTTGTCTCTCGTGATGCGATGGATATTGAAGGCTTTGGTGACAGAATCATCGAGCAGTTGGTTGCTACTAAAAAGATCTCCTCAGTTGCTGATCTTTATACTTTATCCGAGAATGATTTAGCAACTACTATTCTTGATAATGGTTCAGAGGACAGAAAGGTAAGATTTTTAGGTCACGTGGTAGCTAAAAAGCTGATAACTGCTATTGATAAATCACGTGTAACCCCATTAAATCGTTTTATCTATGCTCTGGGTATCCGTGAGGTCGGCTCCTCAACAGCAAGGACTCTAGCTTCTAACTTTAAGACTATCGACGATTTAATAAAAGCCTCATATTCAAAACTATTAAATCTGCCAGATGTAGGTCCTGTGGTGGCTCGTCATATTGCTGATTTCTTTGCTGAAAAGCATAATCTTGAGATTATTGATAGATTAGTTAAAAGAGATGATGGCTTCTTATTCTCAGCTGGCATTGAGTTAACTACACTCCCTCAACAAAGTGAGCTAAATGTAGACAATCAGCCTTTCTTAGGTAAGACCTTTGTGATCACCGGTACTTTAGATTCTATGGACAGAAATGAGGCTAAAGCTAAGCTTTTATCATTAGGCGCAAAAGTCTCAGGATCTGTTTCTAAAAAGACCTTTGCTGTAGTCTGTGGTAGTGATCCTGGCTCTAAGCTTACCAAAGCTACAGAGCTTAATGTACGAGTGATCTACGAAGAAGAGTTTTTACAGCTTCTAAAAGAAAACGGCCTTTCTTAAATCAAAGATTGGTACTAAAAAGAATTAATTAGTGCTGATTTTTGGAGCTACAGAGCAAGGCTCTGCAGTCCATAGGAGGTGTATTATGTTAGACAATACAAAGATATTGTATAGCTATTGTAAGATTAAGACTTACTACTTGATCACAACTAAAGGTGTATCTGTAACTTGTGTATTTGATGCTACAGAATCCTTATCTGATATTGCCTTTTCTAAGACTTCAGCATGCTCAACAGGCATATACAAGCCATGGTGAGAGTCAATCTTATCTCCTGTGTAACCAGAATTTAGTTTTCTAATCACCTCAATTCTAGCTCCAGACAGTCTTGCTGCCTCATTTAAGCTGTTTAATCTACCAGCAATATCAACTCTTCTAAAAGCAGGACGGTTCTTAATCTTAGGTAATCTTACACCGTAGAGCTCAGGGTTCTTTAAAACATCTGAATAAGCTTTAAATCTCATTAGGTATGCTTTAGTTGAACGAGACAGACGGATGTTCTCAGCATTAGGATTTTTTACTCCTGCTTTTGCGGCTCTCTGTAAAGCCTTCTTTACGCCATACTCACCCTGATTGTAAGCTACAGCTACTAATTCCCAGTCGCCTAAATCACGATACAATCTTTGCAGATACTTGATGCCAGCCTCAGTTGAGGCAAAGAAATCATAAATACCGTCGTAGTTTTGTGTTTTGTGTAATCCTAATGATTTACCTGTAGAACGAACATACTGCCAAGCACCATGTGCGCCACCATGATGTACCTTTGCATTCAAGCCACTCTCCAATAAAGGAATTGCAGCTAACTCTAGTGGAACATCATGTTCTTTGAATTTAGTTAAAAGATAATGCACATATACATCATTTCTTTGAAGATTATGTGTAATAGTGCGTGCAAATTTGCGTGCTAAGGCCTTTTCTTGATTATTAAGCTTTAGATTTAAAGTAAATCTAGACTCATCAGCTAAATCTGTTTCCCAAACAGATTTCTGCTCTCTTTGAGCTTCAAGCTCTCTTTCGTGAGCGATACGCTCTAATTCAGATTCATTAGTATTAGCCTGGACATTCGATGAGCACGCATTGATTGACATTAGTGCAGCAGCAACTACACCAACGCAAAGATATAAAGTTTTTCTAATCATCCTACCTAACTTCTTGACTACTGAGGCTAAAGCCATTTTCATCCATATTGTTACTTACGATAATTAGGAGCAAAAACCTTCATCGAGGATTTTGTTATCTCCTAAAGCGGCCGTTCTTGCAAGTTCATCGCAACGCTCGTTTTCAGCATGTCCTGCATGTCCTTTCACCCATTTAAAAGTGATTTTATGTCTGGAACATTCTTTATCGAGTCTTTGCCAGAGATCCTTGTTTTTCACAGGCGCCTTTGTGCTAGAAACCCAGTTACGGCGTTTCCAACCTTCAAGCCATGAAGTCATGCCATTTTTTACATACTGACTGTCAGTAGTAATAGTGACATTACATGGCTCTTTAAGAGATGAAAGCCCTACAATTACTGCCATGAGTTCCATACGATTGTTAGTCGTACGGATGAAACCTTGGGCAAGTTCTCTTATATGTCCCTTATAGCTTAAGATAACTCCATAACCACCAGGTCCGGGATTACCTAAACAGGAACCATCGGTATAGATTAGAACTTCTTTCATAGTCATTAAAAATTTCGATGGAAGAAGCTAACCTTCCTTAAAAAACATAATAGCAGTGTAAAGAAACACTACTGACATTATAACAGATATTTTAGCAAAATAATTTGTCTTATAAATCAATAAGAAAATTGCAAAAACAGCCTTTTACAAATACTAATTAATCTAATAATTAATAGGCAAAAGTGAAATTTGCTATTAATTCTACTTAATCTTACTTAACGCAGAATTAATCTTTAGTTAATACATAAAGTTAAAAATTCACTTTTTTTAAGACTGCATGTTTAAGCTTCAAAAACACACTCTTTAAGATCTCTTTTAATGAGATCTAAAGTAAGAGTTTTTAATGATTCTGTTACACAGTTATTCAAAACAGTACACTTAAAAACTTAGCAAAGACTTAGCTTCTATAAGATTTGTAATGTCGCAACTTAAGCTAATTTAAGCTAAAATTACATCTATGTTAAGGAGAATTTAACTTGAAAAGACAAGTAGCTTTAGATACAGAAACCACAGGTAAATCAGATGATGGTACTCCTGGTGAGCACAGAATTATCGAAGTAGGTTGTGTTGAAATTATCGATAGAAAGTTAACTGGAAGAACACTGCAGTTATATGTTAATCCTGAAAGACCAGTTGATGAAGAGGCTTTTCAGGTACACGGTATTTCTAATGAATTCTTAGCAGATAAACCAAAATTTGCAGAGGTTGCCAATCAGTTAATTGATTTTATTAGAGGCTCTGAGCTTTTAATCCATAATGCAAAGTTCGACGTAGGATTTATGGATAAAGAATGGCAGTTGCTAGGACTTAGTGAAACTACTACAGATATGGCAACTGTTGTCGATACTGTGTCTTTAGCCATGCAACTGTGCCCAGGACATCAGGTTAATCTTGATAACTTATGTAACCTTTATGATGTAGACAAGTCTGCCCGTACTGTCCATGGCGCGCTATTAGATGCTCAGATCTTAGCTGAAGTTTATTTGGCTATGACTGGTGGTCAACGTGATCTTGAGTTCTCTGAGGTAAGTGCTCACGGTAGTGCCAAATGGAAGAGACCTGAAGGTGCTAAACTGCCTTTAATGCGGGTAGAAGCAGACAGACTTGCAGTTCATATTGATAAAATGATTTCTCTATCTCAAGGGCGCCCTTTAAAATGCGAAGAAGGTAAACCTAAGATGGCAGGTTCTAACTGGTCATCTGACTATGATATGGTATTCCTAGAAAAGGGTGAAGAAGAGAAAAAATCAGATTATAAAGCTAGATTAAAAGCTCAAAAAGAAGAGATGATCCAAAAGCTTTTAAATCCTGAACAACAAGCTTTATTAAAAGAATATATGCAAAAAGATCATGAAGCCTACATGGAGTGGGAAGATCGTGTAATGGGAAGAGTTAAAAAGAAGTAGGTAATAGAAAGAGGTAGAGGAGAAAGATTATGACTAAGTTATCTTTTAATGTCCTAGACGATTTAAATCAGTCTTTGAAGGTCTTAAGTGATTTTATTGCACAAAAGGATACTAAAGAGGTAATTGAAAAGGCTATCTCAATCATGGCTGATTCAATTAAAAATGGAGGCAAGATCATGTCAGCTGGCAACGGTGGCAGTATGTGTGATGCTATGCATTTTGCTGAGGAATTAACCGGTCGTTACCGTGACAACCGTCCTTCATATCCTGCTATTGCCATTGCTGATCCTAGTCATTTAACCTGCGTGGGTAATGACTATGGCTTTGATTATGTCTTTTCACGCTTCTTAGAAGGCATGGGCTTTAAAGGCGATGTTTTCTTAGGTATTTCTACCTCAGGTAATTCAAAGAACATCATTGAAGCTTGCAAAGTATGTAAAGAGAAAGGGCTTACAAGTATTGTTCTTTTAGGTAAGGATGGGGGTAAGTTAAAAGATCTTTGTGATTTACCGATTATCGTACCTCATGTTGGTTATGCTGACAGAATTCAGGAAGTTCACACCATGATAATCCACATCATGATAAGAGGCATTGAGGAATTGTTAAAATAAGAGCTGCACTTGAGGCTCATTTTTAGAAAAATTCAAACCTTCATACAGGCATCGGTTAATACACAGCAACGTTGACACCATGCCTGTTTACAGTCTGACAGGTATGCGTCTTACCATAATTTTTTGTATACCTTCAGAACTTCATAATATCTCCTTGTTTTTATTTTAGGAACGTTTTTAGAAGTTCATTTCTGATATTTCAAACATCACTTTAAGTTTTATCTTAAAAAGGCTGCCTCTAATAGCTGCAGCAGTTTATTTATGTTATTAAATCTGAGATTACAGAATTAACCAGTAAAGATACCTGTCTGCACCAATTAATCAATATTCATGATCTAATCTTGAGAATACAGAGCAAAATTTATCTAATAACAAAAAAACAGTTCAAATTTAACTTAACAGTTTTATAATGAAAGTGTAGAAAAAAATGTAAATGGAGTCACATTTATGAAAATATTATCTTTACTTTCGATAATTGTTGTTATGATTACTCCTGTAAAGGGGGTTGCTCAGGAGATAACAACCCTTGAAGTATGGGAAGATGTGTCAAAAGCATCAGCAATCGGCAAGGCAGTTTCTGATTTTGAGGCAATGTACAACTGTCAGGTTAAAATCAGAGAGATTGACGCAATAAATCAGCTTGGCGCATTAAGGGAGCATATAAAGGATAAATCATCGATCCCGGATGTTATGATCCTTGTATCTGACAAGATGGGGGAGGCTGTAAATGACGGTCTGCTCTCACCTCTTGATTTTATGGATACAGACAGAGATCAGTATATGGATAGTGCGGTAGGAGCTTTTGCCGACGGCGGTAAATTCTATGCTGCACCAAGATCAGTCGAGTCTCTGGTAGTCTATTACAATCAGGATATGATTGAATATCCTTTAGAGACACTCTCAGAATATGAAAAGAATGCTAAAGAGAACAAAAAGCAGGGTAAGCTGGGTCTTATAGGCAAGTTTGATGATATTTACTATGCCTACGGATTTATTCGCGGTTATGGTGGGTATATCTTTGGAAAAAATCCAGACGGCTCACTTAATGTTCATGATATAGGTATTGATTCTGAAAAAGCCATGAAAGGCCTAGAAGAGTTAACAGATTACATTAAATCAAGCATTCCTCAGGATATTTTTGAAAAGAATGGCGATGCCCTGATTGCACCTTATTCATGAAAGGAAAAGCTTCTGCCGTCATCAACGGACCATGGGCTCTTGAGAAGTATGCCAAGGCTGGAGTTAATATCGGTATTGCTCCACTTCCAAAACTCAAAAACGGTCAGAGATTGGCCCCATTTTATGGGGTAAAAGGATATGCTGTTCCTGAGAAAGCTCAAAACAAGATCCTAGCAGCCAAACTGATTGAGTTTTTAAATCAGCCTGAATATGCAGAGGACAGATACTTTAAGAAGGCCGAGCTGCCACCAATTAAAAAGTTAATGGATGAATCATTTATCGAATATGATGAACTCGCAAATGCCATGATAAACGAGATCAACATGCTTGATCCAATGCCTTCAGTTGATAAGATGAACGAGGTATGGGGACATCTCAACTATGCACTGAACAGAAGCATAGTTTACGGAATTCCTTACAAGAGTACCTTTAAAAATGCAAAGATTAGAATTGAAAAAATGAACAGCGAGAATGAGTTAGCTTCACTAAATTTCCAGTAACATAAACATAAAGAGTAAGTTCAAAGTCTGGCTTTTCATGAGGCCGGACTTTTTTTATCGTTCAGAGCCTATTTTGAAGGTAGCAGTTTTTCCGGCATCGCTGCCTGAAAATAGTAAAGCTGAGCTTCAAGTTTCTTAAAGGCAGCTTCCTTAGTGCAGTTAGCATCATCAGCTTTTGGTGAAACTAAAAGCTGCTTTCTGTCAGTTATCTTATAAGATACGCCGTAGTTATCAGTTTGCAGTTCACAGGCATAATCTTTACCATAGCCTACAGAAACAGACTGATTGTATGCATAAGGGAAGTTACACTTGTCATTTGACAGCATGTCACACCCAAAAGAATAGAAAGTGTAATCGGATACTGCATGAGAAACTAGAGTTGTGATGATGTCCTTATGAGAGCCCAAGCGCTTAGGATCATATCTTACAGCGGTGTTTCTTATATATTTTTCTGGCATATATAAATAGAAAGGTACCTC
>ERZ773202.1508-NODE-1508-length-14753-cov-61.965097_pt1 | contig 14753 bp, 9 predicted proteins | sample MGYA00580998_ERZ773202 | MGnify/ENA primary metagenome ERZ773202 (study PRJEB29015, sample SAMEA2737803) | human gut metagenome | biome: human gut; feature: human-associated habitat; material: faeces | place: China | collected 2012 ...
AAAATCGAAAGTCCTTTTTTGTGTTCATGGAGCTATTATTTCACAGCCCCTTTTTGCTTTGCTTTCATTTGGTTCAGGGTTCAGGGTTCAAGGTTCATGGTTGAGGAGGCGGCTTCACCGCTTTTTTTATTGGGGCGATGCCTGGAAGTGGCATTTAAGTCACCAGTCACTAGTCACTCCTACGATACGAGGGAAGGAATCGTCTCACATGCGTGGCATGAGATCCTTCGGCTCAGTCCCCACTTGTTCTGGCTGGGGGTTTTCACACATGGGGCGTTTTCGTCCGCTCAGGATGACGATACGGGGGAGCGGGTAGTCTAACAGGGTGGCGGCTTCGCCGCCTTTTTTATTGGGCGATGCTCGAAAGTGGTATTTTAGTCATGGGTTACCAATCATAACAACGATACGAGTAGGCCCTTGGAGACGGAAGTCCCGCAGAGGGACTTCCGAGTTTGGCCTAATCCAAAGAGGCGCCTAGCCTGCCCATTAAGGCGCCTTCCTGTGAGGCCAAACGGCCCGCGCCAAAGGCGTAGGATGGATCCACGCAGCGGTGTGAAAAACTATGTGAGGCTATCCGTCTTCCACCTGTCATCCCGACCGAAGTGGAGGGATCCTTCCTGCAGACCGGTAAACCGTGGGTGAGGGAAAGGCGAAAAAGGAAGCAGCAAGGTGTCGTTTGAGTGAGGGCGCATGTGTACATATGGCGGCAGTGCAATAAAGATCCCTCGGCTGCGCTCGGGATGACGGTGCTTGGGGAGTGGATGGTCTCACGGGGCGGCGGCATCGCTGCCTTTTTAGAAGAGGGGATTCTCGTATCGCAGCCTTCCCCTCTAGGGGAAGGTGCCCCGTAGGGGCAGATAGGGTGACTATGGCATGAAAGACAGCTGAGATAAGGTTTTCCAGTCACTCCTAGGATAAGAAGGTGCGTAAGACGCAAGAGAGAATCTTGTGAAAAAACGAGCGAGCAGTCCTTTTTATGGCTCTTTTTGTCATAGCATCTGTGATATGCTAAAGGGAAAGGCATATAGTCTGTAGGAATGAAGGGAAATACATAGAAAGGGTGTGGGACGGATGATTTGTCCAAAGTGTCATTATTCGGTCAGGGAAAGTGATTTATTCTGTGGGCATTGCGGGTGCTTTTTGGAAAAGGCGGGTCAGGGGGAAAACCAGAGCGGGCTCTCTTCTAAAGAGGAGCAAGAGGGGATGCTTGACAAGTTTATCGGGATCGATGGACGTATCAATCGAAAGAAATATATTTTCCGTTCGCTGCTTTTATGGGGGATGGGATGCATTTTTGAGCTATGTGTCATCATGAGCCGTGTGGAACAGCTGGATTTCATGGCGGGCGATCTGCCGGGGATGGTTTTACTTACGATAGTGGGAATCCCCTGGATGATGCTGATGGTGCGCCGTCTGCATGATCTGAATCATAATGGCTTCTGGTCTTTGCTGGTCTTTGTGCCGGTTGCTTCGTTCTTCCTCTTCCTCTATCTCTGCTGTTTTCGTGGGACGAGAGGGAGAAACTCGTATGGAGAGGATCCGCTCGGAAGGAAAGCGGATACGTAGGGGGCGGAACATTCTTCGTTTTCCTATGGCGCAGTCTTGTCACAATAGGTACAATAGAGAAAAGCTGGCGGCGGGGAGCGTATCCCCGCCATTTTCAAAGGAGCGATTATGATCACAGGAACTATCAAGAATAAAATCGATGCCATCTGGACAGGCGTTTGGACAGGCGGGATCACAAATCCGCTGACGGTCATCGAACAGCTGACGTACCTTATGTTTATCCGCTCGCTCGACGTGAAGGAGATGCAGACGGAGCGGTTGGAGAATGCCATGGGATTTACCGGCGACCACATTTTTCCGAAGAGTGCGGTGGGGCAGGCGATGCGGTGGAGCCATTTCAAGGACAGGAGCCCAGAGGATATCTTTCACATTGTCCGCGACTTCGCTTTTCCTGCCATCCAGCACATGAAGAATGGACACCTTCCGGACTTTGATGCAAGCGGGAAGCTCATTCCTCTTCCCGATGAGACTGGAGAGAAAGGAAATGCGTTTGCTACATTCATGGCCGATGCCTCCTTCGTCATTCCGACGCCGAAAGTCTTGGAGCGCATCGTGACGGGGCTCGAAGACCTTTATACGCATGACATCGAAGACAAGGACATGCAGGGCGATCTCTACGAGTACATGCTGAGCAAGCTGCAGGCCGCCGGGCAGAATGGCCAATTCCGCACGCCCAAGCACATCCGAGAGATGATGGTCGAACTTATGGCGCCGACACCAGCGGACTCGATCTGCGACCCCGCGTGTGGGACCGCGGGCTTCCTGGTGTCATCCGCGCAGTACATTACGGCGCACTACGGGGACACGATGACCGATAGCGACTGGACGCATTATAAGGAAACGATGTTTCATGGATTCGACACCGACCAGACGATGCTCCGCATCTCCGCGATGAATCTCATGCTCCATGGCATCATCCATCCTTGCATCGCCTATCAGGACAGCCTCTCGAAGCAGAACCAAACCGAGAGTGCCTACACATTGTGCCTTGCGAATCCGCCCTTCAAGGGAAGCATCGATGCTGAAAGCATTCACGAAAAGCTGAAGGCCGTGACGAATACGAAGAAGACAGAGCTCCTCTTCCTCGCCCTCTTCCTCCGCACGCTGAAGAAGGGTGGCCGCTGCGCCTGCATCGTCCCCGACGGCGTCCTCTTCGGCAGCAGCAAAGCGCACAAATCCATCCGCAAAGAACTTGTCGAGCATCACCAGCTCCAGGCTGTGATTTCCATGCCCTCCGGCGTCTTCAAACCCTACGCCGGCGTCTCCACTGCCGTCCTCGTCTTCACCAAGACCGATGCCGGCGGGACGGACAAGGTGTGGTTTTATGATATGAAATCCGACGGCTTCTCCCTCGATGATAAGAGAAATCCCGTGAAAGAGAATGATATCCCGGACCTCATCTTCCGCTTCCATCATCAGGACGCGGAGGCAGAGCGCAAGCGCACCGAGCAGAGCTTCTTTGTCCCGAAGGAAGAAATCGCTGCCAATGACTATGATCTCTCTATCAATAAGTATAAGGAAATCGAGTACGTGCCTGTCGAGTACCCGCCGACGGCGGAAATCCTCGGTGAGCTTCGTGCGATGGAGGAAGAGATAGAGGCTGGGCTTGAGCGGTTGGGGGAAATGTTATGAGTGCATTGATTGTAAAGCTTGGTGACATTTGCAATATACAGTCGGGAGGAACACCTTCTCGAGGGAAATCAGAGTTTTGGGAAGGCGGATGCATACCGTGGGTTAAGATAAGTGATATGCATGGTAAGTTTTTAAGTCAAACCGAAGAGTACATCACAGATGCTGGATTGGTAGCTTCTAGCGCAAAGATGTTTTCTCGAGGGACAATTCTTTATACGATTTTTGCTACGTTAGGGGAAACGTGTATATTAAATATTGATGCGACTACAAATCAAGCAATCGCGGGTATTTCCGTGAAGCACGAATTTGCTGCTGAAATCGCAGTTGAATATTTGTATTATTTCCTTATGTCAATTAAAGAACACGTCATGCGTGTAGGACGTGGTGTTGCCCAAAATAATATCAATTTGCGTATTTTGAGAAATGTCAACATTGTTTTGCCCAGTTTGGAAAGGCAGAATGAAATCGTGAGGCGGTTATCTGATGTTGAGAGTATGCTCTCCCTTCGCCAGCGGCAGGCGGAGAAACTGGATGAGCTCGTCAAAGCCCGCTTCGTCGAGATGTTTGGGGATCCTGTGCGGAATACAAAACAATTTCCACTCGTTGAATTGCAGGACCTATACGACGTGAGCTCCAGCAAAAGAGTGTATCAGGATGAGATGGTATTGGATGGGATTCCATTTTTACGGATATCAGATATTGTTGAAAAATCAACCAATGATAAATGTACTCCGCAATGTTTTATTTCACAAGAAATGTATGACCAGCTTTCCAAAAAAGGTTTAACACCTAACGTTGGTGATATTTTGGTAACGTCAAGAGGGACGCTTGGGTTGTGTTATGAGGTGAAACCGGGGGAAAAGTTTTATTTTCAGGATGGAATGATCAGCTGGCTCTATAATAGAAAAGATTGCGTTATCAATACGTACCTGTTGTATGCATTCAGGATGCCAGGTATCAGGAAACAAATTGACGGAAGTAATGATGGTTCTACAGTGAGTTATTTATCAATAGCACGATTGAAGAGGCTTAAAATCGAATTGCCCCCGCTCGCGCTCCAAACCGAATTCTCTCACTTCGTTCACGAAGCCGATCGCGAGAAGGAACGCATCCAGAGGAGCGCGGCACTGCTCGAGACGCTCAAACGCTCCCTCATGCAGCAATACTTCGGCTGATGATACGAGAATGGCGTCAGGCAGTAGGTATGCAAGACAGATGCGCAGGCAGAAACTACCCCCTTCCCATCGGGAAGGGGGGTAGGGGGGATAGGGAGAGCCATGAGCAGGCAGCAGGTCACACCGTATGGGACTAACTACGACTAAGAGCGAACGGTTTTCTGTCTGCGCAAACCGTAGTCAGTCTCATATGTGCCGAGCGACTGCCAGCGCACCCGTCTCCCTATCCCCCGCCCTGCGGGCGGCCCCTTCCCGATGGGAAGGGGCTGACGATACGAGAATGGCGTCAGGCAGCAGGTATGTAAGACAGACGCGCAGGCAGAAACTACCCTCTTCCCGATGGGCAGGGGCTGACGATACGGGTTTAGCGCTTTGTACAATGTTCTTTTTTATCGATCAATAGGAGACAGCATTATGCTTAGACGTAGGCCGCCCGTCGATTCGGCGTTGAAGCAACGGGCGAGGGAGCTTCGGAATCATATGACGCAGGAAGAGAAGAAGATCTGGTATCAGTATCTAAATCACTGTGGATACTCTTTCAAACGGCAGTATGTGATTCCTCCTTTTATTGTGGATTTTTATTGCGCGGATGCGGCTCTTGTGGTTGAAATTGATGGTTCGCAGCATTATACAACGGAGGAAGAGGAGCTGTATGATAGGAATCGAACAGCTTACTTGGAGTCTTATGGACTGATGGTGGTGCGGTTGAATAATCGGCAAATCAATACGCAGTTTCGAGATGTTTGTTGGTATTTGTCGAATCTGATCCAAAGACGTATCGCCGAGCAGAAGAATATGGGGAAAGTGTAAATCTGTGAAATGTCTACCCCCTTCCCATCGGGAAGGGGGGCAGGGGGGATAGGGAGATCCATGAGCAGGCAGCAGGTCACACCGTATGGGACTAACTACGACTAAGAGCGAACGGTTTTCTGTCTGCGCAAACCGTAGTCAGTCTCATATGTGCCGAGCGACTGCCAGCGCACCCGTCTCCCTATCCCCCGCCCTGCGGGCGGCCCCTTCCCGATGGGAAGGGGCTGACGATGCGAGAATGGCGTCAGGCAGCAGGTATGCAAGACAGATGCGCAGGCAGAAACTACCCTCTTCCCATCGGGAAGGGGGGCAGGGGGATAGGGAGAGCCATGAGCAGGCAGCAGGTCACACCGTATGGGACTAACTACGACTAAGAGCGAACGGTTTTCTGTCTGCGCAAACCGTAGTCAGTCTCATATGTGCCGAGCGACTGCCAGCGCACCCGTCTCCCTATCCCCCGCCCTGCGGGCGGCCCCTTCCCGATGGGAAGGGGCTGACGATACGAGAATGGCGTCAGGCAGCAGGTATGCAAGACAGATGCGCAGGCAGAAATTACCCCCTTCCCGATGGGAAGGGGCTGACGATATGAGAATGAGGCTATGCAGCACTCGTGTAAGATTCTACGGAAGAAGGAACTTTTTTTCTCAAGCGGTCTTGCCGCAAAAGAGGTATGATAAGGGAAAGGTTCACGTAGTCAAGAGAGGAGTCAGGCGATGGGGAATTTCGATTTCTTAGAGAAGGATCCGGCTTACGGTATGTTTGCGAAGTCAGCGGAGAAGGCGGAGGGGCTTTGCCGCTCGCATCCTTCGCTCTCGGCGCTCCTTTCGCGCAAGACGTTGGAGCTTGCGGTGAAGTGGGTTTATCAGGTGGAGGGGATCGAGGTCCCACGGCAGGCGAATCTGCAGTCGCTCCTGCATCATCCGGATTTCCGCGATCTGATGGATCATGAGCCGTGGTATCGGTTGCAGTTCATCGTGAAGATGGGAAATCTTTCGGCGCATGAGGAGCGGGAGATTTCTTTCGAGCAGGCGGCGGAGGCGCTGCGGAATCTTTTCGATTTCCTTCTGTGGATTGATTATTGCTATGGGCGTTCCTATGAGGAGCGGTTTTTTTCGCTGTCTCGCATACCGGAGGCGCATGAGGCGGTGAATGAGAAGCGGATCCGTGAGCAGGCGCGGCTTCTGGAGCAGCAGGGGGCGGAGAAGGAGCGGCTGGCAGCGGAGCTTGCAAAGGTGCAGACGGAGCTTCACGCGATGAAGGCGGCGAGTGAGGAAAATCAGGAAAAGCGCACGTATTCACTTCGCCCGATCACGGAGCTGTCGACGCGGCAGATGTATATCGATGTGGATCTTCAGCTCGCTGGCTGGCAGCTTTCTGGTTCGCGGGCGAATGTGGCAGCCGAGCTCCCTGTCCGCGATATGAATGGTGTCCCGGGGGCTGTGGGGAAGGCGGATTATGTGCTTTTCAGGAAGGATGGAAGGCCGCTCGCGGTGGTGGAGGCGAAGCGGACGAGCCGGGATGCAAAGGCGGGGGCGCAGCAGGCCAAGCTCTATGCGGATGCATTGGAAAAGATGTATGGTGCGCGGCCTTTCATTTTTCTGACGAATGGGTTTGAGACGCATTTCTGGGATGATGTGCATGGGACGCCGCGGCAGGTGAGCGGGATCTTCGGTGAGGAGGATCTGGCGCGGCTGATGCAGCGGCGGTCGGAGGAGCCAAAGCCGCTGTCGTCGATCCCGATCGATGACAGGATCACGAATCGCGCGTACCAGAAGGAGGCGATCCGTGCGACGCTTTCGGAAATCGAGCGAGGCAGGAGGAAACATCTCCTGGTGATGGCGACGGGGACGGGGAAGACGCGCACGGCGGCGTCGCTGGTGGATGTGCTTTTGCGCGGCAATCGGATCACGCGGGTGCTTTTTCTGGCGGATCGGACGGCTCTGGTGTCGCAGGCGAAGGAGGCTTTCAAGGCGTATCTTCCGGAGATGTCGCTGTGCAATCTGTGCAGCAATAAGGAGGATGCGAATGCGCGTATCGTCTTCTCGACGTATCCGACGATGCTGAATGCCATCGATGGGCGGCGGACGGAGACGGGCGCGCGGCTTTTCACGCCGGCGCATTTCGATCTCATCATCATCGATGAGAGCCATCGGAGTATTTTCAAAAAGTATCGGACGATTTTTGATTATTTCGATGCGATCCTGGTGGGGCTCACGGCGACGCCGAAGACGGATGTGGATCGGAATACATATGATTTCTTCGAGAGAAAGCTGGGAGTACCGACGTATGCCTATAGTTATGAGGAGGCGGTCACAGCGCATTTCCTCGTGCCGTATAAGAATTATGAAGTGAAGACGCTTTTCTTGCATGAGGGAATCACGTATGATAAGCTCACGCCGGAGGATCGGGAGCGGTATGAGGAGGATTTCATCGAGGATGATGGGAGTCTCCCCACGTATGTATCGGAGTCGAAGATAAATCGGAAGGTCTTCAACCGGGATACGGTGCGGACGGTCATTGAGCGGTTGATGGAGAAGGGCATCAAGGTCTCTGGCGGGGATCGTCTGGGGAAGACGATCATTTTCGCGGAGAATAAAAAGCACGCGCAGTTCATTGTGGACTGTTTTGATGAAATGTATCCAGAGTACCATGGGAATTTCGCACGTCGCATCGTCTGTGATGATTCGTATGCGGAGACGTTGATCGCAGATTTCAAGAATCCTGATAAGGATCCGGTCATCGCGGTGTCGGTGGATATGATGGATACGGGGATCGATGTGCCGGAGTGCGTGAATTTGGTCTTTTTCAAGAAGGTGCACTCGAAAACGAAATTCTGGCAGATGATTGGCCGCGGGACACGTCTCGCGCCGGATCTTGTCGTGACGGACGGCGAGGGGGAGCATGTGGGGAAGCGGTATTTCCTCATTTTTGACTATGGGGGAAATTTTGATTTCTTCCGCGAGCACCAGGAGCCTGTGAAGGAAACGGCGGTGAAGAGTCTGTCGGAGAATCTTTTCGAGAAGCGTGTGCGTCTTATCCGTGCGCTGGAGGGGAGTGAGTTCTCAGGGGAGGGCTACCAATCCTGGCGGGCGACGCTCGTGAAGACGGTGCAGCAGGAAGTGGCGGCCTTAAAAACGGAGCTTGCGGCGGTGCGGCTGCATTTATCAGCGGTGGAAACGTACAAGAAGGAGGAGGCGTATCAGACGCTTTCCGATGAGGATGTGAAGGAGCTGGTGAAAGAGCTCGCCCCGCTCGTCACAGATGAGGAGATGGATGAGGCGGCGAAGCGTTTCGATATTTTTATGTATGGCATGATGCTGACTTTTCTCACGGACCGAAAAGCCTATGAGCGGGCGCGGGAAAGTCTGAAACAGATGGTGCATGCGTTATCGGGGAAAAACGGCATCCAGGCGGTGCGGGATGCACAGCCGCTCATGGAGGAAATCCAAAGTCCCACGTTCTTCCCTTTGATAGATTTGCTGAAGATGGAGGAGGTCCGCATGGGGTTGCGGGATCTCATGCAGTATCTCGAGGAACGCGGCTCGGGACATTATATCGTCACGACATTGCATGATCCAGTCGTCACCGAAGGCTTGGGCGAGCCGCTTGCTGAAGAGCCGCTCGAAGACTACCGGAAAAAGGTGGAGGGGTATTTCACTGACCATGCAGATGATGTGCCAGCGGTCAGAAAGCTCGTACACAATGAGCCTTTGACCAGTGAAGACTATGCGGTACTCGAGCGCATCTTCGAAGTCGAGCTCGGTACGCCTGAAGCCTATCGTGCGGCGTATGCGACAAAGCCCTTCGGCCTTGTGGTACGGGAAATCGCGAAGCTCGATTCGCAGGCGGCGGAGCAGGCCTTTTCTTCTTTCATCAATGACTATAGCTTGAATGAGAAGCAGATCGCTTTTGTCCGGCAGGTCATCCAGTATCTTACGGTGAATGGATATATCGATAGCCCGGCTCGTCTCATGAGTGCGCCTTTTGACAGGTATAGCTGCGGGGATATCTTCAGTACGGCGCAACTTGTGGATCTCAGCCATGTGGTGAATACCATCCGGGATAACGCGGTGAGGATCGTGGACGGTGGGAAATAAGGGATCAGCGTTTCCCTAGTTACAAGTCACTAGTCACTCGAGGCTCATAATTCCAGACCACGAATCCCTGCTTTCAAACTTCAGTGGGGGAGGGGTGCATGATTCATATAGCGCCCCGCCCCTTAAAAAATGGTTCGTTACGCTATGCGACATCTGGACGGGAAGGGTAAGCCATCAAAAAAGCCCCTTTGGCAGGGGCTTTTTTGATGGCTTGTTTTTATTTTGTCTGTCGCACTTCGATTTCCCTGGCGCGTGGCATCGTGAGCTGGGATCTTACAGCGCGAGGCGGTAGATCTCTTCGAGGTCTTTGGCGGAGAGGCTGACGAAGCCGTGGAGGAGGCCGTCTTTGTCGCCCTTCCATGCGATGGTCTTCTGAGCCATTTCGGCAAAGCGGGTGTCGTCGATGCCGATCTCTGTGAGGGTGGTCGGGAGGCGGAGCTGTTTCTTGAAGTATTTCCGCAGGCGTTTGATGCCTTTCTGTGCGATCTTGATGGTGTCCTTGCCTTTGGGGGAGACGCCCATGACGTTTGTGGCGAAGCGGGCGATGCGGGGGGCGGTGGTTTCGTCCAGGACGTAGGTAAGGAAGGCGGGGGTGAGGATGGCGAGGCCGAGGCCGTGGGTGATGTCGTAGTGGGCGGAGAGTTCGTGCTCGATGCCGTGGCAGGTCCAGGAGACGGAATGGCCGCTGTCGATGAAGTCGTTGATGGCCCAGGAGGCGGTCCAGAGGAGGTTTGCGCGGGCATCTTCATTGGCAGGGTCGGCCATGGCGATGGGGGCGTCTTTCATGACGGAGCGCATCATGGCTTCCATGTAGGCTTCGGTGGCGGGGAAGGTCTCTTCTTTCTGGAAGTAGACTTCCATGATGTGGGAGAGGATGTCGGCGGAGCCGCAGGCGGTCTGATAGGCGGGGACGGTGTAGGTGTTTTCGGGGCAGAGGAAGGAGACGGAGGGGCGGAAGGCCTGGGCGGTCCAGCCGTATTTTTCTTCGGTCTCGGGATTGGTGATGACGGCGCTGGCATTCATTTCGGAGCCGGTCGCGGCGATGGTGGGGATGGTGATGAGGGGGAGGGCGGTGTCGATGGCGGCGCGGTTTCGGATGAGGTCCCAGGGGTCGGCGTCGTAGGGGGCGCTGCCTGCGATGACTTTGGCGGTGTCGAGGACGGAGCCTCCGCCGAGGGCGAGGATGAGGTCCAGGCGTTTTTCGCGTACGAGGCGGATGCCTTCGCGTACGAGGCCGATCTCGGGATTTGGCTTGACGCCGGAGAGGCCGTAGCAGTCTACATTGGCTTTGCTGATTTCTGTGAGGACTTTGTCAAAGAGGCCGCTCTTTTTGGCGGAGCTGCCGCCGGTGATGAGGAGGACGCGGCTGCCGAGGCGGCTGATCTCTTCGGGAAGGTGGGTGAGCATGCCGTTTCCGAAGTAGACTTTGGTGGGGTTATGGTAGATGAAATCGTGGGTCATGGGGATGCCTTTCTTGTCATGGGTGACTAGGGAAATGCTGATTGAATCATTTTTTCCTTAAACGGGTTTGGTGGGTTCTATGGGTTCATAGGGTGCAACGGGGGAGGTGTTCCTTTCACTTTTTCGGCAGACTTGGATTCCTTGTCTCGGCGATCCATTTTGTGAAATCTTCGGGGGAGATGCCGAGGTGTGCTTCTGCCCAGGGTTTCCATTTTTCGGATTTTTTACGCGCGGCAAGGATGTCTTCCATGGAGGTGCCGGTGTGCTGTTCTAAGAGGTAGGCGAGGCGGAGCCAGTGGTTCGGGTAGCCGTCTTGCAGCAGGGGGATGGCGCGGTCTTCGGGGATGCCGTAGAAGCGGTGAAGGCGGCGGGCGCGATGGCGCAGGAGGCGTTCTTCGTAGAGCGCAGCGGTGAGACCTAGCTTTTTCTGGATGCATCCCCATGGGTCATCTTTCCGCATGTCGAGGATGGTATCGATGGGGACTTCGGCGAGGATGGAGAGAAGGGCGGCTTTGTCGATTTCAAGGAAACGGAGGCCGCTTGAGAGAAGGGCTTCTACTTTGTCTTGGGGGATTTCGTACTTGTAGTGGATGCTTCGGATCTGGTCGTCTAATGTGGGTTCGCTGCGTTTCATAGGGGCTCCTTTCGGGGAATGAGTGGTTTTCTCTATTGTAACATAGATGAGGGGTTCGGGGTTCGGGGGCGTGTTGCCCTTTGATTGTTTGCGAAAGAGGGGGAGCAGGTTCTATAGGTTCAAGAGGTTCGACGGGGGTGGTGCGGCGCATTTCGTCATCCTGAGCGGAGAAAAACGTCGTATGTTAAAAAATGGCTTATCTGAAATTATGAGAACTGAGTCGAAGGATCTAAGCGCCGCGGAGTTTTAGAATATAGGGTATTCTCGTATCGCCAGCCCCCCTTGCGGGGAATGCTATTAAGTTAAGGAAATCGTTAGCTACGTAACGTTTTGCTTCCCCCTTCGGGGGAAGTGCCGAAGGCAATGGGGGCATGCCAGCGGTATAGTGTACTATGTTGAATAGTCCGATACTATCGATATTCCAACACTTTCATGCAATACCGCTACGTAGCCCCCTCAGCCCTTCGGGCAGCTCCCCCGATGGGGAGCCAAGAACGTTCTGCCGCTTAACTTAACAGCATTACCCTTGCGGGGAAGGTGTCACGTAGGGGCGGATAGGGCACAGGCGGCAGGAAAGACAGATGAGGAAAGCGGAGAGGCGCACGGCACATGTGGGGAAAGCGTGAGTCCTTGAACGCGAATGACAACGATTTAATCAGTGTTTCTTTAAAAATCATTCTCGCCCCTTCCTTTGGAAGGGGCAGACGAGCGAAGCGAGGCGGGGTTGGCATCCCCGCGTGTGAAAATATCGCTTCACGCGGCCAACCTCCGCCCCTTCGGGGCACCTCCTTCCAAAGGAAGGAGGGAGAAAAAAGGGGCTGCATGTATCGTCATAGGTCTATTTGCGGCGAAGTGGGCGCCTTCTCTGCTATATCCGCTACCCCTGAACCTGCTCCTACCATTTCTTTTCCAGAGGAAAGCGGAGAGGCACACGGCACATGTGGGGAAAGCGTGAGTCCCTGACCGCGAAGGTTCAGGGCTCTCGTGGCGGCTTTGCCGCGATCGATGGCTCGGGTCGCAGCTGTTCTGGCATTCGTTATCTCACATACGACGTTTCTCGCCGCTCAGGATGACGAAACGGGGCGATGTCCGAAGGATGGATGATAGAAGTCAGATGTCTGATATCTGATGTCTCCCAGGCTCCCAGTCTCCTAGTCTAAATCCCTAGCTGCTTATCCCTAGTCACCAGCTACAAGCAAAAAGCGCCTCCGTGAGTCGGAGGCGCTTTTCTTAGCTTTCGCGGAGGGCGCGTTTCAGGATCTTGCCGGTGGCATTTTTCGGAAGTGCGTCCATGGGGATGAAGCGTTTCGGGATCTTGTAGCTGGCGATATTTTTCATCATGTATTTGCGAATCTTGTTTTCGTCGAAGGTGTAGCCTTCTTTCATGACGACGTAGGCCCAGACGACTTGGCCGCGGAGGGCATCGGGCTGGCCGACGACGGCACATTCTCCGACGCCTTCGACTTCGTAGATGCAGTCTTCGACTTCGCCGGGGTAGATGTTTTCGCCGTTCACGATGATGAGGTCTTTCAGGCGGTCGACGATGTAGATGTAGCGGTCTTCGTCCATGTAGGCGAGGTCGCCGGTGTGGAGCCAGCCGTCTTCGGTGAGGACTTTCTTGGTTTCTTCTGGTTTGTTCCAGTAGCCCTTCATGACGTTGTCGCCGCGGACGAGGAGCTCGCCGACGGTGCCGGGGACGTAGGGGCCGTTCATTTCGACGGAGATCATGGCTTCGACGCCGGGGATGGCGGGGCCGCTGGTCAGGTACTTGGGCTTCGCGGTCGGCAGGACGCAGACGACGGGGGAGGCTTCGGTGAGGCCGTAGCCTTCCTGTACGGGGTGTTTGTATCGCATGAAGAAGGCCTGCGCTACTGGCTGCGGGATGGAGGCGCCTCCGGAGATGAAGGTGTGGACGGTCTTCATGAGGGAGGGGTCGCCCTTGCGTGCGAGGAGGTTGTACATCGGGGGGACCATGATGGCGATGGTGACGTCGTATTTCACGATGGTATTGATGATCTCTGATGGTGTGCGCGAGCGCAGGATGACGATGGTCGAGTGGGCGTAGAGGCTGCCGTGGACGATGGTGGTCATGCCGTAGCAGTGGAACATCGGTAGGACGCAAAGGACTTTGTCTTCCGGCTTGAAGATGATCCGCGCGGTGAATTGTTCGACGTTTCTGACGAGGTTTTTGTGTGTCAGCATGGCGCCTTTGGGGCTGCCGGTGGTGCCGGAGGTGTAGATCAGGGCGCATACGTCGTCTTCGGTGATGGTTTTCGGGAAATCAGGGGCTTCGGGGAGCGGTTCGCGTGATTTCTCATCCAGCTCTTCGATGGAAATCGAAGGGACGGAGACGTCCATGGGGGTGTCTGTGATGAGGAGAGTGCTTCCCGAGTCTTTCAGGATGTAGTCGACTTCGCGGTCTACGAGGGAGTTGTTCACGGGGACGATGATCGCGCCGAGGCTTACGACGGCCATGAAGGCGTAGACGAATTCTGCGCGGTTCGCGGAGTAGAGGCTGACGCGCTCGCCTTCGCGGACGCCCAGTGCGTAAATGGCATTCCGGTAGCGGTGGATGGCGTCTTCGAGTGCGCCATAGGTGACGTCGACTTCGCCGGTGAAGGCCAGATGGGATGGATCGGCGCCTTTCATGATTTCATGTAGGAACATAGGGGGGACCTTTCTGTGTGTGAAATGTGACTGGTGGCTAGTGGCTGGTGACTAGTCACGGGAAATGGTGGCTATGGTTAGCCCTTGGGCCGTACAGCCCTTTGATGGCGAATGAAAGCTCTGCCCGAAGGAGAAATGGTGGTACGGCGCATAAATCGAGGGCGCATGCCCCATTTGTTCTGGCAAACACAGCCTGACAAGCGACGTTTTCCGTCGGGTGCAAGTCGTGATGCGCATAGGCGTTTTTCAAAACGTTAAACCGGAGGGAGCCTTCTTCGGCAACAGTTTTATTATGAATTTATCTTATCTATTGTAACAGATAACGCATGATGGGTTCAAGGTGGGATGCGGCACGCCCGTGGAGCGTGCTTCTTGATGGCGGATGAAGGCTCGGCTCGGCTCGAATGAGGAATTAGAAATGCGAAATGGTGGTGCGGCGCATAAAAATATAGAAGCGCCGCGGAGTAAAATAATGGCGATGCCCGAAGGGAAGTGGACAGCAGGTTTCCTGTTTGGAATTTCCAAACGTTGATCGCCAGAACGCGAATGACAAAGATTTCTCGCTGGCGCTCGAAATGACGATATGAGGGTCTGACGGCTGATGTCTCCTAATCCCTAGCCACTCATCCCTAGTCACCAGTCACCAGCCACTTCTAACTTAGTGTAAAATTTTACTCGGTAGGGGAATTTTCCAGAAACAATAAAAGAGGA
>ERZ773202.1509-NODE-1509-length-14732-cov-2.903046_pt1 | contig 14732 bp, 10 predicted proteins | sample MGYA00580998_ERZ773202 | MGnify/ENA primary metagenome ERZ773202 (study PRJEB29015, sample SAMEA2737803) | human gut metagenome | biome: human gut; feature: human-associated habitat; material: faeces | place: China | collected 2012 ...
CAAAAGATAAAGCACGACAATTTCTTTCATATTACTTTTAGAGCCGACTTTCTTATTAGCCAGTGCAGCCATAACAAGGAAGAAAATCAAAATTGGTGCAACAGCACGCAATGCTTTAACGAAAATTTGACCCAGTACGCCAAAGCTAGATGCAAGATCAATGCCTGATGAATTCTTAACACTCTCATTCACCAATGCAACAAGGATCCCGAGTACCAAACCAACGGCAATTCGTTTTACCAAATTACCTTGGAACAAAAAATGAAATAAACGTGATGTATTCATAATAGTTTTAAATGAAGATTAAGTTGAACTTCAGATCGTTACGATCCACCGAAACACGATAAAGATAGCTCAAATTTTATTTAAAAGAAAATTTTTTCTTTATTATTTTGCTAAAAAATTGAACTTTTTAAGCTAGGAATGAATTTTTTCTAAAATTTTCGCCTATAAAAAAATTTTTTCTATGCCCTATTGACATACTGTATCTAATAACAGTATATTAATACTGTATAAACAACCAATGATTAAAAACACACTAACTAAAAGGAACACAAGATGATGAACTACGCAAATACAGTTGCACAAAATGATATGACGTTTTCTTATCATCCTATGCCATTTTTCAATGATGTTGAAAGTAAATCGACATTTAATAAAAAATTAGATCTCAACCTTTATTGCATTAAACGCCCACAACAAACTTGCTTTATTCGTGTTACCAATCCGAATATGCTTGCTTGGGGAATTGAAATGGGCGATATGTTAGTGGTTGAAAAAAATGACAGCCTTTTCATTGGTGATCTTGTTGTCTTAGAAAAACAAGATGAATTCCATATTTATGAATTTGCCGGCATAAGTGGTAATGAATTTGTATTCATGGCATTAGATTCTAAAGTGGAAAATATTAAAACTACACAATGGACAAACCTTCCATTAGTGGGCACGGTGACGAATACCATCCATCAAATGAAACCAAGAAGAGACTTAATGAAATTTGCGGCTTAAAGCCAATCATCAAATAATCTAAATAAAGAAAAAGTGCGGTTAAAATTAACCGCACTTTTTTTGAAACAAAATTGTCATTACATCACACGACGAGATTGTGTATAAGTTCTTGACCAGTAATCTTCATCTAATGAACTAATTGTTACGCCTTGGCTTGAACTTGCATGCATAAATTGGTTATTACCGATATAAACGCCAACATGATTGTTGCGACGGAAGAACACTAAATCACCTTTACGTAATTCATGTTTTTGGATTTGGCGACCTAAATAGCGTTGTTCTGAGGTTGAACGTGGAAGTTCCATGCCATAAGCATCGAGAAAAGCAGTTTGCATAAATGCAGAGCAATCAATACCATATTTTGAAGTGCCACCCATTCTGTAACGAGTACCAACCCATTCGTTATAAACTTGAGCAAGCGCTTTATCACCAACTAAACCTGATTTAGGACGGTTAGTTCTTAATTTAGGGTAAACGCCCCCTTTTTTCCCATCTAAACCGGCAATCAGTCCTGTTAACTCAGCATCATCACTTTCACTAATCATGCCGTTCTGTGCCTGCCCCGAGTTGTTAGAGCAGGCTGTTGTCAAAACAGCCAAACCTACAATAATCAAAATCTTCTTTAACATAGCTTTTAAATAATAAAAAAATATAAAAACAAAACTGGTCGGATTTTATCAAAAAGTCATTATGTCCGCCAGTTTTTATTGAATTTTTATGCAATTTTGTGAGTGAGATCTCAAAAAATAAGGACTGCTCAATGAGCAGCCCTTAAAAGGATTTGAATTGATTATTTTTTCTTCGCCTTTGCGTTTGGAAGGTCAGTAATTGAACCTTCAAACACTTCAGCCGCAAGGCCAACAGATTCATGAAGTGTTGGGTGAGCATGAATCGTTAATGCGATATCTTCCGCATCACAACCCATTTCAATCGCAAGACCGATTTCACCTAACAATTCACCACCGTTAGCCCCCACGATAGCCCCACCAAGTATACGATGAGTATCTTTATCGAAGATTAATTTGGTCATACCTTCAGCACATTCTGAAGCAATCGCACGACCTGAAGCAGCCCAAGGGAATTTAGCCACTTCGTAGTTTAAACCTTCTTGTTTACATTCTTTCTCAGTTTTACCTACCCAAGCCACTTCTGGTTCAGTATAAGCAATAGAAGGAATGACTTTTGGATCGAAGTAATGTTTTTGTCCTGCAATCACTTCCGCAGCAACGTGACCTTCGTGAACACCTTTATGTGCTAACATTGGTTGGCCAACGATATCACCGATTGCAAAAATGTGAGGCACATTGGTACGCATTTGTTTATCAACATGAATGAAACCACGCTCATCCACTTCAACACCTGCTTTACCTGCATCAATCAATTTACCGTTTGGTGTACGACCGATTGCCACTAATACGGCATCATAACGTTTAGTATCGTTGCATGCTTTGCCTTCCATTGAAACATAGATACCATCATCTTTTGCTTCAACTGCAGTCACTTTAGTTTCAAGCATTAACTTGAATTTTTTCTCAACTTGTTTGGTATAAATACCCACCACATCTTTATCTGCGGCTGGAATTACTTGGTCAAACATTTCAACCACTTCAACTTCAGAACCTAATGCATCATATACGGTACCCATCTCTAAACCGATGATACCACCGCCCATGATTAAAAGTTTTTTCGGTACTTCTTTTAATTTAAGTGCATCCGTTGAATCCCAAACACGCGGATCTTCATGTGGAATAAATGGTAATTGAATTGGGCGAGAACCTGCTGCGATAATCGCATTATCAAATTTAATTGTAGTTGGTTTACCGTCACGATCACGTGCGACTAATGTATGTGGATCGGTAAACGCCGCTAAACCCTCAACAACAGTTACTTTACGTTGTTTAGCCATGCCTGCAAGACCACCGGTTAATTTCGCCACAACCGCTTCTTTACCTGCGCGCACTTCATCTAAATCAATGCGAGGCTCTGCAAAATACACACCATTTTTGCTTGCATGTTTCGCTTCTTCAATGACTTTCGCTACGTGAAGTAATGCCTTAGAAGGAATACAACCTACGTTTAAACATACCCCACCTAATGTTGAATAACGTTCAACAAGTACTGTTTCTAAACCTAAGTCCGCACAACGGAATGCCGCTGAATAACCTGCAGGACCAGCACCAAGTACCACAACTTGGGTTTTAATTTCTTTACTCATTTTTACCTCGTAAAAACGTTCAAATTTTTGACCGCACTTTGCGATCCTTTCTGTAAGATGTGAGCCTAATCACTCACATCTTACCGTGTTAATTACATCACTAAGCGACGTAAGTCAGCTAATACGCCATTGATATAGCTTAAGAAACGAGCACCATCAGCACCATCGATCACACGGTGGTCGAAAGATAATGATAACGGAAGCATTAAGCGTGGCTCAAATTCTTTACCATTCCAAACTGGTTGCATTTCTGATTTAGATACACCTAAGATTGCTACTTCAGGCGCATTTACGATTGGTGTAAAGTGAGTTGTACCAATACCGCCTAAGCTTGAAATGGTGAAACAACCACCTTGCATATCAGAACCTGAAAGTTTACCGTCACGTGCTTTTTTGGAGATTTCCATTAATTCACGAGAGAGTTCGATAATACCTTTTTTGTTCACATTTTTAAATACAGGTACAACGAGACCGTTTGGTGTATCTACAGCTACGCCAATGTTGATGTATTTTTTAAGTGTTAATTTTTGACCGTCTTCAGAGATAGAGCTATTGAAACGTGGGAACGCTTCTAATGCTTTCGCTACCGCTTTCATAATGAACACAACTGGTGTAATTTTCACATCCAATTTTTGTTTTTCAACAATCTTGTTCTGTTCTTTACGGAATGCTTCTAAATCAGTGATATCTGTGCGATCGAAGTGAGTAACATGTGGAATCATTACCCAGTTACGATGTAAGTTCGCACCAGAGATTTTGTTGATACGGCTTAATTCAACTTCTTCTACTTCACCAAATTTGCTGAAGTCAACTTTCGGCCATGGTAATAAGCCTAAGCCTGTGCCGTTTGCCACATTACCCGCGGCTGCAGAAGATACAGTGCCTGTTTCAAACGCTTTAACAGCGGTTTTCACGTAAGCTTGGATATCTTCTTTTACTACGCGACCTTTACGACCCGTACCTTTTACGCGATCAAGGTTAATACCGTATTCACGCGCTAAACGACGAATCACCGGTGTTGCGTGTGCATAGCCTGCGCTTGCTACAACTTGTTCTTGGCTTAAACCAGATACATTACCTGATTGTGCTGCCGGCGCTGCTGCAGGTGCGGCTTGAGGCGCTGGAGCTGCCGCTGCAGGAGCGGGTGCTGCCCCTGCCACTTCAAATTTCATAATTAATGAACCAGTTGAAACTTTATCACCTGATTTCACTAAAATTTCTTTTACCACACCCGCAAACGGAGCTGGCACTTCCATTGAGGCTTTATCGCCTTCAACTGTAATTAAAGATTGCTCTTCAGAAACGCTGTCACCAACGGCAACCATGATTTCAGTTACGTTAACTTCATCACCACCGATATCTGGTACATTCACTTCTTTAATGGCTGAAGCTGTTGGTGCTGCTGCAGGTGCCGAAGCTTGTTGAACTGGCGCTGCGGCTGGTGCGGCTCCCGCCACTTCAAATTTCATGATTAATTTGCCAGTAACAACTTTATCGCCCACGTTGATTAAAATTTCTTTTACTACGCCAGCAACAGGAGCAGGCACTTCCATTGACGCTTTATCACCTTCAACATTGATGATTGATTGGTCAACTTCAACGGTATCGCCTACTTTCACCATAATATCAGTCACGTTTACTTCGTCTGAACCAATATCGGGTACATTGACTTCAACTACACTTGCAGCTGCTGGTGCGGCTGCCGGCGCAGGCGCTGCTGCAGCTGGAGCAGGCGCTGCCGCATCCGCTGACTCTAAAACAAGCATTGGTGTGCCCGTTGTGACCTTATCACCCACTTTTACTAATACTTCTTTTACCACACCGGCTTCTGGTGCAGGGACTTCCATTGAAGCTTTATCACCTTCAACATTGATAATACTTTGATCAGCGGTAATGGTATCACCTACTTTCACCATCACTTCTGTTACGGTAACTTCATCACTACCGATATCAGGAATTTGAATTTGTTTTGACATGTTATCTTACCTTTAAAAAACGCAGTTAAAATCAACCGCACTTTATTTGTAGATGCTCCTGTGTGCTCTCACACACAGGATGTTTTTATTAAGCGTAAAGCGGATTTAAAATTTCAGTTTTTAAACCAAATTTCGCGATTGCATCAGCCACTACTTTCGCATCAAATTTGCCTTGTTTTGCAAGTTCATGTAATGCTGCAACTACAACATAACGCGCATCCACTTCAAAGTGTTCACGTAAGTTTTCACGGCTGTCTGAACGACCGAAACCATCAGTACCTAATACGTGATAGCTTTGTGCAGGAATGAATGCACGAACTTGTTCTGCGAACAATTTCATGTAGTCAGTAGCCGCAACAGCTGGTGCATCGTTCATTACTTGTGCAATGTAAGGTACGCGTGGTGTTTCTGTTGGGTGTAACATATTCCAACGTACTGCATCCGCACCTTCACGAGCCACTTCAGTGAATGAAGGCACACTATATACATCTGAGCTTACGCCATATTCATTTGCAAGGATTTGTGCCGCTTCACGAACGTGACGGAAGATCGCACCAGAACCTAATAATTGAACATGACCTTTGTTGCCTTTCGCTTCAACGGTTTCAAATTTATAAAGACCTTTACGAATACCTTCTTCTGCACCTTTTGGCATTGCTGGTTGTTCGTAAGTTTCGTTTAATGTGGTGATGTAGTAGAACACATTTTCTTGTTTTTCACCGTACATACGGTTAATACCGTCTTGTAGGATAACTGCCACTTCATAAACGTAAGCTGGGTCATAAGACACACAGTTAGGAATAACAAGAGATTGAATATGGCTGTGACCATCTTCGTGTTGTAAACCTTCACCATTTAATGTTGTACGGCCAGAAGTACCCCCGATCATGAAACCACGTGCTAATTGGTCACCTGCAGCCCACATTAAATCCCCCACACGTTGGAAACCAAACATTGAGTAGTAGATAAAGAATGGAATCATCGGAAGGTTATTGACAGAGTATGAGTTCGCTGCAGCTAACCAAGATGATGCCGCACCTAATTCATTGATGCCTTCTTGTAATACTTGACCATCTTTCGCTTCACGGTAGTACGCCACTAAATCACGGTCAGAAGGTACATAGTTTTGACCATGTGGGTTATAAATACCGATTTGACGGAATAAACCTTCCATACCAAAAGTACGCGCTTCGTCAGCAACAATTGGCACAATTTGTTTACCAATATTTTTATCTTTCAATAAGGTATTTAAAAAACGTACAAATGCCATTGTAGTTGAAATTGGACGAGCTTGAGCCTCCAATAATGGGGCAAATTCTTCTAACGCCGGCACTTTAAATTCAGTGGTGAATTTTGGTAAACGTTTTGGTAAATAACCGTTTAATGCTTTACGTCTGCCGTGAAGATAATTGTACTCTTCCGAACCTTCTGGGAAGGTGATGTATGGATAGTTAGGAATATCTTCATCTTTAATATCTAATTGGAAATGATCACGGAAAGATTTTAAGCTTTCAAGAGACATTTTTTTAGATTGGTGCGCAGTGTTTTTACTTTCTGCTTCAGGAATTTTATAACCTTTAATCATATGCGCTAAAATCACAACAGGTTTACCTGCAGTTTGCGCTTTATGGAATGCCGCATAAAGTTTTTCTGAATCGTGACCACCACGTCTTAATGCCCAGATTTCATCATCTGTCATGTCTGCTACTAATGCAGCGGTTTCTGGGTAACGGCCGAAGAAGTGTTCACGAACGTATGCACCATTCTTAGATTTGAAGGTTAAATAGTCACCGTCAACTACTTCCATCATTAATTGGGTTAATTTGCCGGTAGTATCTTTTGCAAATAACTTATCCCAGCCAGAGCCCCACATGACTTTGATCACTTCCCAACCGGCACCAGCAAATAAACCTTCTAATTCTTGAACGATTTTGCCGTTACCCGTTACTGGACCATCTAAACGTTGCAAGTTACAGCTTACAACGAAGATTAAGTTATCTAAGCCTTCACGTGCTGCGAATGTTAAATCACCTTTTGCTTCGATTTCATCCATCTCACCGTCACCAAGGAAAGCATACACTTTTTGATCTTTGGTGTCTTTTAAACCACGGTTGTCTAAGTATTTTAAGAAACGAGCAGTACGGATCGCATTTACAGGGCCTAACCCCATAGATACAGTTGAGAATTGCCAGAATTCAGGCATTAATTTCGGGTGTGGGTAAGAAGAAAGACCTTTTCCTGGTTCACATTCCTGACGGAAATTATTCATTTGTTCTTCAGTAATACGACCTTCAACAAATGCACGAGCATACATACCTGGTGCTGCGTGGCCTTGGAAGAAGACTAAGTCACCGCCGTTTTTATCAGTCGCTGCTTTGAAGAAGTGGTTAAAACAAACTTCATACATACTTGCAGCAGATTGATAAGTTGAAATGTGACCACCTAATTCAAGATCTTTTTTCTGGCCACGTAATACCGCCATGATCGCATTCCAACGTACAGCACTACGAATACGACGCTCAATAGCTTTATCACCTGGGTATGCTGGCTGTTCAGAAAGTGGGATGGTATTAACATAAGGGGTTGTCACGCCACCTTTTGCAATGTTCACACCACCATTACGTGCCTGATCAATCACCTGATTGATGATGTAATGCGCACGCTCTGCGCCTTCTGCACGAATTAATGAATCAACAGCTGACAACCAATCCTGTGTTTCAATTGGGTCAATATCGTTTACTAAGGTATCTGACATAGTCTTTCCTTATTTTACTGAGTGAAAATAAAGTTTGGTCATGACCAAACACGAAAATCAAGCTTGTTAATCAATGTTACAAACATTTAACAAATCTTGTAAATTTTAGAAGATTTTTTGCAAGAAAGATAGTAGATTTTCACTGTTCTTGTGGTTTTCTTCCTGTTATTTCCATACTTGTGATTAAAAGTGCGGTCATTTTAGGAAGACTTTCTGATTTGAGTTAAAGCATGCTTTACATATTGCATTCAATACCCGCTTTGATCTAAAGTGTTCGTATGCTTTTGAGCTTTTTAGAGGACAAAATATGAACACGACAACTCGCCCAATCTTTTCTCATAAACGAATAGCGCTCGTTGCCCATGATAGCTGCAAACAAAACCTGCTCGATTGGGTAAAGAAACACAAAGATGCACTCGCTCCCCATCAACTTTATGCAACAGGTACAACTGGCCATCTATTGGAAAGAGAAACTGGACTCAAAATAGCCTCACTATTAAGTGGCCCGATGGGAGGCGATCAACAACTTGGTGGACTAATTGCTGAGAAAAAAATTGATATGATGATTTTCTTTTGGGATCCGATGAACGCGGCACCACATGATCCCGATGTAAAAGCCTTAATGCGTATTGCAACTGTTTGGAATATTCCAGTGGCAATCAATCAAAGCACCGCTGATTTTATTTTAACATCAAGCTTATTTGAGCAAGAAATCAATATTGATATCCCTGATTATGACGGGTATTTAAAAGCTCGCTTGGATTAAAAGTTAAATAAGCTCAACCTAATAAAAAAGGAGATAAATTGCTTTATCTCCTTGTGATTGTTTAGCCGTTATTACTTAGCTTGCATTGCTGCGCCCATCATTAGCATAAATAACACGCCTTGAACCTGCTCTTCTGGAATCACTTGACCATTAAGTTTGAGTTCGCCTTTTTCAAGCACTAAGTTAAGCGTCACATTTTTATCATTATTCACCACAATATTTTGTGCTGCAGCTTGTTTAGCTTGCTCTTCAATTTGTGCTTTAATCAACGCTTTATCTGCTTCTGGATCTAATTGTGTCATAAGTTTTTCTGCAGTTGCTTTATCTACATGAATATTCACTGCAAAATCTGTAAACTGTTTATATAAACTCCCCGCCATTAAATCAAATTTCGGATCTTTCGCTAGCGCTACATTTAAATCTAATGACACTTTGCCTTGATCATCTGAAATGGAAACAGGGTTTAGTTTAATTTGAGGTTGATTATTAAAAATAGCCATACCATGATTTTCAACCCATGAACTTAAAATTTCAGATACCATTTCCTCATTCACATTTTTATCATCTCTGACTGACTTGAAGACAGTGAAAACAGCTTCAATCAAAGCATTTACTGCGTTTGCTTCAATATGATTTAACTCGCTATTGTTAGTTAATTTCCCTAACTCTTTTCCATCTAACACGAATGAATCTACTGCACTTTCACTTTTTAAGTTTACAAAATCACCATTAAGTGAAATATCAGATGTTGCTTTTAAGCCTTTTTCAATAAGAGAGGTCGTTTTTCCAGCATAATCCGTGCTCGTCATTTCGAAGCTTTCAGTAGTATAAGAACCTTTCCCCGTATAAATATAAGCCCATTTTGTAGGATTGAATGAAGCGTCCAATTTCATGCCCTTCATCTTTGTTTTTACTGATTTAACCGCAGTAGCATCCTGGCTATCTTCCCCATCTACACTATTCGGTCCTAAATCAGCAGTCACTTCATCCAAGGTCATGTCATATTTACCCGCACGATCTTTATCTACATCAAAACCGATGTTGATATTTGACCACGCTATTTTATTTTGTGGAGAATTTGGATCTGTCACTTCCCCTGCAGCTAGTTCAACTTTACCTTTCGTTGCTAAGCTATAGCTAGTAGATGCCTGATATTGAATAGGCTTATCTGATTTAAGTAAATCAAATAAAGGTTGGGTTGTTTCATTTTTACCAATCACACCTTGTGCTGAAAACATCGTTGGCACAAAGTTGAATTTTTCTAACTGATTAAGCGGAAATGGACCATGATAAAGTTTAGTTGAAAACGGAATAGTAAATACTTGTCCTTCTTTTGGTAAAGAAATAACTACTTCATCTTCCACTTGAGAGGTAAAGAAACTACGATCAAATTGCTTATTTTTATAAACAAGATTCACTGAATCTGACAAACCTAAACTTTGGAATTTTTGGTTTGCTAATTCAATTTGACGTAAATATTCAGTTTGTGCTTTTTCCCCGGTAAACCACGCACCACCGACACTTACTGCACCGAGAGCCACAATTACGCCTAATGCTACAACTGATTTTTTCATTTAGATTCCTTTGTTAAATTAATAGATGATTAAAATTGTCGACAATTTACCACAAAACACAAATTTTTTCTTATTTTTTCAAAATAATTTTATATTTCCCCCTTGAACTTTGTTCAGCTGGACTTATTTTGTAAAACAAGAACGGAAATGACCGCACTTTAAAAGGAAGAAAAAATTTAAATCTTGCCTCTTGAAATGCGGAAAAGTATCCACATCTTATTCATCGTAATGATTTACAACGAATTTAAAATTTACTTAGGAGTAACAAAATGGGAAAAATTATTGGTATTGACTTAGGTACAACAAACTCTTGTGTGGCAGTAATGGATGGTGATAAACCACGCGTAATTGAAAACGCAGAAGGTGATCGTACTACCCCGTCAATTATCGCTTATACAAATGATAACGAAATTTTAGTGGGTCAACCGGCAAAACGCCAAGCAGTGACCAACCCGAAAAATACACTATTTGCAATCAAACGTTTAATCGGTCGTCGTTTTGACGATGCTGAAGTAAAACGTGATATCGACATTATGCCATTTGAAATCACCAAAGCAGACAACGGTGATGCATGGGTAAATGTAAAAGGTGACAAACTTGCGCCTCCACAAATTTCTGCAGAAGTATTGAAAAAAATGAAGAAAACTGCAGAAGATTTCTTGGGTGAGCCAGTGACTGAAGCTGTAATCACTGTTCCTGCATACTTTAATGATGCCCAACGTCAAGCAACAAAAGATGCAGGTCGTATCGCAGGCTTAGAAGTTAAACGTATCATCAACGAACCAACAGCGGCAGCATTAGCTTACGGTTTAGATAAAGGCCAAGGCAACAAAACTATCGCCGTATATGACTTAGGTGGTGGTACATTCGACTTATCTATCATCGAAATTGATGAAGTAGGTGGCGAAAAAACCTTTGAAGTATTGGCAACCAACGGTGATACTCACTTAGGTGGTGAAGACTTTGATAACCGTGTAATCAACTACTTAGTAGATGAGTTCAAAAAAGAACAAGGCGTTGATTTACGTAACGATCCACTTGCAATGCAACGTTTAAAAGAAGCAGGTGAAAAAGCGAAAATTGAACTTTCTTCTGCACAACAAACTGATGTGAACTTACCTTACATCACTGCAGATGCTACAGGTCCTAAACACTTAAACATTAAATTAACTCGTGCTAAATTAGAATCTTTAGTAGAAGATTTAGTGGCGAAATCACTTGAACCTGTAAAAGTTGCATTAAACGATGCTGGCTTAAGTGCATCACAAATTGATGATGTTATCCTAGTGGGCGGTCAAACCCGTATGCCATTAGTACAACAAAAAGTAGAAGAATTCTTCGGTAAAGCACCTCGTAAAGATGTAAACCCGGATGAAGCTGTTGCTATCGGTGCTGCAGTTCAAGGTGGTGTATTAGCAGGTGATGTAACTGATGTATTATTGTTAGACGTAACACCGTTATCTTTAGGTATCGAAACCATGGGTGGTGTGATGACTACCTTAATTGAGAAAAACACGACGATTCCAACTAAAAAATCGCAAGTATTCTCAACAGCAGAAGATAACCAAAGTGCAGTAACCATTCACGTATTACAAGGTGAACGTAAACAAGCATCAGCGAATAAATCTTTAGGCCAATTCAACCTTGAAGGCATCAACCCTGCTCCACGCGGTATGCCACAAATTGAAGTAACCTTCGATATCGACGCTGACGGTATTATCCACGTTTCTGCGAAAGATAAAGGCACAGGTAAAGAACAACAAATCACCATCAAAGCCTCTTCAGGTTTAAGTGATGAAGAAATTCAACAAATGGTTCGTGATGCAGAAGCAAACGCTGAAGCAGACCGTAAATTTGAAGAATTAGTACAAGCTCGCAACCAAGCGGATCATCTTGTACACGCTACACGTAAACAATTAGAAGAAGCCGGTGACAAAGTTCCAGCTGAAGATCGTGCAGCAATTGAAAGTGCATTAAGCGATTTAGAAACTGCAGCGAAAGGCGAAGATAAAGCAGCAATCGAAGCTAAACTTCAAGCGCTTGCAGAAGTTGCTCAAAAACTTGCTCAAGCAGCTCAACCACAAGCTGATGCACAACAAGCTCAAAGCAACAGCAAACCAAATGATGATGTTGTTGATGCAGAGTTTGAAGAAGTGAAAGATAACAAATAATTTCACTTGAACCAAAATCGAAGGGCGTAGCAATACGCCCTTTTGGTGTATTCATCAACCACAATTTTTCCTGACTTTATTTAAAAAGTAAAGTCAGGAAAAATAAACCAGGAGGATAAATGGCGTTAAAACTCTACCCAATCGTACAACAACGCTTAAATAACAACATAGCAGATGAGATAATTCCCCCCCTTTGGCAAAACAACCTCGATAAACTACCACAAGGTCACTATTGTTATGGCATTTATTTTAATTATGCTACGAATTACCAAGCAGACTATGATTTTGCGATTGCAAGTGAAGTAGTATTAGAGACAGATATTCCAGTGATTGAAATTGAAGATTTGAGTTTCTACGAAGTTTTTCGTTGCAAAGTAGATGAAATTTATCAAACATGGCAACTGATCTGGGAAAAAGAACAACAAGGTTTACTTAAGCGGGCTTATTCGGTGGATTTTGAAAAACACCACCCTGATGGTTTGGTAGAAATTTATATCGCTGTTGAACCACATTGCTAAGCTCAAAGTGCATAAAATTTTATAAAAAATGACCGCACTTTATCCCCGAAACAAACACAACAAAGGAAAAAAATGAAATTTGAAACGAAATGCCTCCATGCTGGCTATCGCCCTAAAAACGGTGAGCCACGTGTTCAACCTATCGTACAAAGCACGACTTATACCTACGATTCTGCAGAAGAGATTGGCAAGCTATTTGATTTACAAGCTGCAGGTTATTTCTATACTCGCCTAGCAAACCCAACGACAAATGCAGCAGAAGAAAAAATTACGGCACTTGAAGGTGGCGTAGCCACAATGTGTACTGCTTCAGGTCAATCTGCGGTTTTCTATGCGATGTTGAATATTTTAGAAGCCGGTGATCATTTTATTTCCTCTTCTTATGTGTATGGCGGTACTTACAATTTATTTGCTCATACCTTCAAAAAAATGGGCATCGAGGTGAGTTTTGTGGATCAAGACTTACCGCTTGAAGAAATCAAAAAAGCGATTCGTCCAAATACAAAAGCTGTTTTTGCTGAAACTATTGCTAACCCTGCTTTACGAGTATTAGATATTGAAAAATTTGCTGCCTTAGCGAAAGCAGCAGAGGCGCCATTATTAATTGATAACACTTTTGCCACCCCCTATTTTTGTCGCCCAATCGAATTTGGCGCAAACGTGGTCATTCACAGCACATCTAAATATTTAGATGGCCATGCTATTGCCTTAGGTGGATCCATTACTGATGGTGGTAACTTTAATTGGAATAACGGCAAATATCCGCAATTAAGCACACCAGACCAAACTTATCATGGTTTAGTTTATACAGAAACCTTTGGCCCTACGGCTTATATTGTCAAAGCACGCGTGCAATTAATGCGCGATTTGGGCGCAACCCCGGCTCCACAAAATAGTTTCTTATTAAATGTAGGTATGGAAACCCTTGCGCTTCGCATGCAACGTCATTATGAAAATGCACAGGCTGTAGCCGAGTTTTTAGAAAAACATCCGCAAGTCGCTAAAGTGAATTATCCTGGCTTACCTAGCTCACCAGATTACTCGCTCAAACAAAAATACTTACCGAACGGTTTGTGCGGTGTCATTTCCTTTGAGATTAAAGGTGATAAAGAAACCGCGGCAAAATGGTTAAACGCATTGCAAATGACCTCTCGTGAAGTACACGTAGCCGATATTCGTACTTGTGCGTTACATCCAGCAACCTCAACACACCGCCAATTAAATGGAGCTGAATTAGAAAAAGCAGGGATTTCTGCAGGACTTATTCGTCTCTCTTGCGGTATTGAAAATATTCAAGATATTTTAGCAGACTTAGAGCAAGCATTTGAAGCAGCAAAATAAGTCATAAATTAACGAATTTACCCTTGATATTTCTGACTTCGGCATTATTTTTATTATTAGGTATGTTGTTAACACAATACCATACAATAACAAAATAAAATTTTTTAAATTTATATTTTTAAACGGAAAACGAAAACATTATGGCAAAGAAAGATTATTACGACGTTCTTGGTGTTGAACGTGGCGCAGATGAAAAAGCAATTAAACGTGCTTACAAAAAACTCGCCATGCAATATCACCCCGATAGAACCAAAGGTGATAAAGCCAAAGAAGAAAAATTTAAAGAAATCATTTTGACAAAATTAGATGATATCATTTCTAGATTGGACACGATTATTGCAAATCAAGAAGAATTGGCAAATGAAATAATTCGAAGTAGAAATGAGGCAAATAGGATAGCCACAACTA
>ERZ773202.1511-NODE-1511-length-14712-cov-15.225285_pt1 | contig 14712 bp, 16 predicted proteins | sample MGYA00580998_ERZ773202 | MGnify/ENA primary metagenome ERZ773202 (study PRJEB29015, sample SAMEA2737803) | human gut metagenome | biome: human gut; feature: human-associated habitat; material: faeces | place: China | collected 2012 ...
TGCTGGAACTGTTCCAGAACGTTGCCCACAAAATGAATCTCAAAACTGCTGTGGAGCGTGGCGTACTGGTGCCGATTCGCTGTGTCCGACTATGAGATCATTGACCTTTTCAACTGGCAGAACAGCGTCAAGGATATGATCTCGCAGATCGAGTTCGTTCGGATGGTGGATGTGCAGTCCGAGACAGTGGAGCGTTACATCAAGGACGGAAAAGTCAAACCTGACCTTTCGATTCCCTTTGGTGATAAGCGGATGTTCCACTATTTCCGGGAGGAAAGCATCCGCAACATTGCGAAACAGTATGGCTGGGATCTCATTACGCCGCAGAATATGGCGGACAAGTTTATGAAATTTATCGAAACGATGGATATGAGCTACTCCTACAAGCCGGTGCTGCTCAAGGCAATCTATGAGTATATGGACACCAGCGGCAGAGTCGCTCTGCCGGACGTGGTGGACTACTTCATCGACTTCTACGAGGACCGCAAGGCGCACGGGATGATCGCAGAGAAATCCACCAGCATTTATCAGAAGGGTGGCTATACCCGGAAGGATGTGGAGAAGAACATCCTCTCCAATCCCTTCAAGCGCTTTGAGGATATGCGATTCTTGATGCGCTGCAAGAACGTGGAGACTATCGAGGTAAACCCGATCATCTTCCGCAAGCTCACACGGGAAGATTGGCTGCATATTGTGAATGTCTGCGATAAGAGCCTTGAAAAATATTATCTGCGGATAAAAAAAGTGAGTGGAAGAACTTTTTATTGAACACATATTGGTGTAAAATATAGATGAAAGCGCCCTCGGCATAAATCAAACTGAAAGCCATTGTGTAAGATGAACGAAAGGAACGGACCGGTATGGAGAACTTGTCTTTATTTGATGAGCAGCAGACCATGGAAAATCTGGACGGTGTAAAGGATTCCAATCATCTGGATGTCGTGAAATTGAATTATGAATCCTGTGAATCCCTGACGTGGCAGGATCTTTTTTCCGGATTTGACGATCTCTATGCGATTACATATTCTTCGGGAATCAGTTTTGTGTGTAAGCTGCTGGATCATTTCGAGCAGGCGGAGATCATCTTTGGATGTGAAGATGTTATGGATTATTCCATGCAGAGCATTATGGCATACCAGTGCAAGCTGATCGAGCGGATGCGAAATGGAGCATACAAAGAACTGAGTGATCGGGTCGAAAACGGGATGCTGCATCTTTATGTTGCAAGAGATGTTCTTTCCCATGAAAAAATCTATTTACTCTCTGCCAGAGACGGCAGAAAACGTGTGGTAATGGGGTCGGCAAATATGTCGGCATCTGCGTTTGAAGGACGTCAACGGGAGAATATCTGCTATATGGATGGCGATGAAGCGTTTGATTGGTACATGGAATGCTATCAGACGCTGAAAGAAAAAAGCACAGATGAAATTGGAAAGAGTTCGATCCTTTTTGCGGATGATGGGGAACATCTGGATGAACTGCCCATCGCCAAAACGGTTCGGGTGAAGAAAGCAGTCGTGATCCAGCCGGTTTCGGAGAAGCAGAAGGAGGAGGTCCGCTTTGCGCTGGATGTAAAAGGTCTTGCGGCGAAGTTTAAGCCGTGTGTTCCCAAGCCGGATAAAAAAGGAAAAATTATGTTGTCCCCGGATAAGGTCAGAATCATCCGAAAACGCATGGTCGAATCAAAGACCCTGGAAAAAGAACAACGCAGTGAATATCCGCAGCTGGATGTGGAGCCGGAGGAAGGTTGCGTGACCTTGAATGAGCAGCGAATGGACTTGATGCCCCCGAAAGCAGAGGTTGAAAAGGATGTGGAGCTGTTTTTGCGCTATATGGATGGTTATAAGAAGTTCCACGGAGATCATGCAGGAATGCAGCTCCGCTACTATGAATTTGCAAACTGGTTCTTCTGTTCTCCATTTATGGCCTGTATGCGGGATATGGCGGTTCGATATAATCAGAACACCTTGCCGTATCCAGTGTTCGGCTTGGTTTATGGACAAAGTAAGGCTGGAAAAACAAGCTTTCTGGAAACGCTTCTGAAAATGATGATCGGGCAGAAAACGAAGATCTCTGCCCCGGATTTTACACGCTCCAGTATTGATAGCCTCAAGCAGACTGTACATGGGGCACCGATCATTGTGGACGATCTGACGAATACAAGATTTAATCAGCACGCAATTGAAACAATCAAAAATGATGACTTTGGCATTGCAGAGCATCTGGTAAATTATCCGGCAGTTGTGATCAGCGCCAACGAGGACGTTAAAGCTGTTGCGCCGGAAGTGATTCGCCGGACGGTGATCTGCCGTGTTCAGGCAGGTCTGACCAATACAGAAGTGATGAGCAGCAATATTGTACGCACTGTTCAGCGAGAGATTGGAACCGCGTTTTATCGGGAGTATCTGCGTCGGATGCTTGATCTTGTTCCGGAACTGCTGGAGCAGATGAAAGATGACGAACAGGATTCTGCTCCTGATATTTTGAAGGCATCGTCCCAGGTGCTTATGGAAATCTTTAAGGAGTATGGACCGGAAAAACTTCCGGAATATATTCGCACGCTGAGTCTTGAGGATTATTTCAGCGAAAGAGTGACCGGAAGTTACGCAATCAAAACGATTCGCGATGCATGGAAAACAAGCAGAGATTCGTTTGAAGTTTATCCTCGCACAAATGAACTTTGCTATAACGCTGGTGCAACGTATGAAGCGGACCGAATTTTGAAAGAACTGCCGGAAACACTGGAGGTGCGAAAGTCCAGAGACTGCCTGATGATGAATCTGGACGAAGCGCAAAAATTCTTCGGGATCACCTTCAAGAAACCGCTGATTCCGTGGCTTTCAAAGTTTTTTTCGTAAAGAGCCAAGAGACGTTTAATGGACACATCTTCCTGTAAAATGACCTCAGAAGAAGCAAAACACACTTCAGGAGGTGCGAGGAATGAACTTCTGGAAAAAGTTGTTTGCCGGTATGGGCTTTGTGTGCGGTTTTCTGGTCTTTGAAGCCATATCGCTGGCGTACCACAACTCCAGCTGCCGCCATAAAAACCGTAAGGGGCGCTGTCGGCGCAACAGTTTTTGGGACACGCTTACCCGGTACATGATCTTTGCGTGGATCTACGATGGCGTGAAGAAAAGCAGGGAACAGGTGGGTAGATGGTACTACCGCCGCACCGGGAACGAGTTCCGATCGTCCTACGATTCCGGCACAAGAAGCAATCCCTCTGAACCTGCAAAAGCCGCCCCGAAAACCGCAGATGCAGCACAGCCCAAAACGCAGCGGTCGCCTCCGTCTGTGCCGAAAACGACAGCAAAGACTGCATCGGCATCTGCGGCAGATGGGGTGAAAACCTCTGCTGCGGCGACAAAGATGCCCCGTGAAGCAGTGGAGAAGCCTGTCGCTGTACCGGAAAAGCCCTTGCCGGACATCGTACCGGATGCAACTAACGCACCCACGGCTCCGGAGCCAGCCCCGAAAACGCCGCAGGAGGTGGAGGCAGAGCGTCAGCAGATGCTTGCCCGGCTGCGCACCGAGCTGCGGGAGCAGGTCGGTGCTATCCATGCAGACGTGCCCCTGCCGCCCGACAGGGAGCGGGGAAGCGAGGCGGCAGAGCAGCAACTGCACATTTTGCTGTACCAGACCGATGTGCCGGAGGCGGAGCTGAACGCCGCCCTGTCCGACCTGCGTGCCCAGCGCAGGCGGGAAAAGCGCAGTATCAGGGCGCACCCTTTGCGGATGTTTTTCAGGTGGAGCTGATTCTTTCGGAGGAGGACAGCGACCGGGCCTGCATCGTGGATGTGGGGGACACCGGTAGGAGCTATGTGATCCCGTGGAGCAGCATTCCGCAGGAGCTTCAGCAGCCGCTGCGCCGCTATGTAGCACAGGCGGACGGAAAGCTCTGCGGCTATTGCAATGAAGATCTCTGCAATACCGAAAACGGACGGATGATCGTGGAGCTGTATCTGGGTAAACCGGAACATCACGTTTCGAGGATCTTGTATTGAAATAGCTGCACAACCGCAGCTATTGGGTTGAAAATAAGGCTGAAGCCCCAATTGCTCCAGCCAATGTCAGAGTTTCTTAATTGTTCATCAAAAATACGTTGGTACGTTTTACACTGTGACGATTCAAAAAACAGAGGAGAGATATTTTACTATGATCTACAAAAAGCAATACGGTCAACCGTTTGATACCGAAAGTGTAGTGGGTTCTTTTTTGCCCATGATGGAAACGATACCCTATCTGACCAAGGAGCCGGATGGTTTCTCCTATGCCATGGAGCCGCAGGATATTCTGTATGGTCTTGGCGAAAACGTCCGTGGTATCAACAAGCGCGGGTGGGTGTACGAAAGCAAATGCTCCGATGACGGCAACCATACCGAGGGCAAATCCTCGCTGTACGGTGCTTATAATTTTATGATCGTGTCCGGCAAGGATACATTTGGCTTTTTTATCGACTACCCGGGCAAGGTCACCTTTGACTGCGGCTACACCGACCTGGATACCTTACGCATCACGGTGGCCGAGGAAAATTACGATTTCTACATCATTGAGGGCGAAAGCCTGACCGATATTGTACACCAGTTCCGCCAGTTGGTGGGACGCAGTTATATTCCGCCCAAATGGGCTTTTGGCAACGCCCAGAGCCGCTGGAGCTACATGAACGAGGACGAGGTCCGCGAGGTGGTGGCAAATTACCGTGCCAATCATATGCCGCTGGACGCTGTGGTTTTGGATATCGATTACATGGAGCGTTACAAGGACTTTACGGTGGATGCGCAGCGCTTCCCGCGTTTTGCAGACTTTGCCGCCGAGATGAAAGCGCAGGGCATCCATCTTGTCCCCATCATCGATGCAGGAGTCAAAATCGAAGAGGGATATGATGTGTACGAGGAGGGCGTGAAAAACGGCTACTTCTGCACGAATCAGGATGGCACCCCCTTTGTAGCCGGTGTGTGGCCGGGACGGGTACACTTCCCCGATATGCTCAACCCGGAAGCCCGTGCTTGGTTTGGCAGTCAATATAAAGTTCTGCTGGATCAGGGGATCGAGGGCTTCTGGAATGATATGAACGAGCCTGCTATCTTCTACGCAGAGGAAAGACTGAAAAAGACCTTTGCTAAAATTGGGGAATACGACAAGCAAAACCTGGATATTTCCAGCTTTGCTGCTTTTACCGGCATGGTGGCAGAGCTTTCCAACAACGAAAACGATTATAAGCTGTTCTACCACAACACCAAACAGGGGCGTATGCGGCACGACAAGGTACATAATCTTTTTGGTTATAACATGACCCGTGCTGCAGGCGAGGCTTTTGAGCGGCTGGAGCCGGACAAGCGCATTTTGATGTACTCCCGTTCTGCCTGCATCGGGATGCACCGGTATGGCGGCATCTGGACTGGCGACAACCATTCTTGGTGGAGCCACATTCTGCTTGCGCTGCACATGATGCCCTCCCTGAATATGTGCGGCTTCCTGTACGAAGGCCCCGACATTGGCGGCTTTGGCAGCAATACCACGGAGGATCTGGTGCTGCGCTGGTACGGCATGGGCATCTTCTCTCCGCTGCTGCGGAACCACTCTGCCAACGGCACCCGCCGGCAGGAGCCCTACCGCTTTAAGAACAAGGCTGCCTTTGCCGGTATTTTACAGCTGCGCTACCTGCTGCTGCCCTACATTTACAGCGAGTACATGAAAGCTGCCCTGCACGACGGCATGTACTGTATGCCGTTGGCGTTCGCCTTCCCGGAGGATGACTTTGCCCGCCGGGTAGAGGATGAGGTGATGATCGGTGAAAGCCTGTTGATCGCCCCGGTATATGAGCAAAATGCCCGAGGTCGGTATGTTTATCTGCCGGAGGAGATGCTGCAGGTGCGGGTAAAGTGCAGCGAAAGCAACCGCATCGAAACCAGCGTGCTGCCAGCAGGCCATCATTACATTCCGGTGGAGCTGGATGAAGTGGTGTTCTTTTTGCGCAAGGGACACCTTCTGCCCCTTGCCAAGGACGGCAAAAAGATCCAGAGCGTTGCCGATGTGGATTTTGCAGATCTGCGCCTGCTTGCCTATGCTCCCGATGGTGCATCCTATGAATACTATACCGATGACGGCGAGACAAAGGATTATGATAAGCCGGAACATTTTGTGCATATCACGCTGGATGCGGATGGAAACGCAAAGAGCGATCGTGCTACGGTCAAAGTAGAAGGATAATCGTCAGTCATTACGCAGTTCCTACAGAGTGACAGCGTTTCAGCTTGAAATGCTGCCACTCTTTTTTGTTGTCTATATCACAGATAAAATAGCGTTCCATCTTGAAAACAGCGTAAAGATTTATTATAATAAGATAAATAGTTGTGACTTTTGCAAAGGAGGGCTGAATCATGGCAGCACAGCGCACCTATCTGGCAATCGACCTGAAAAGTTTCTATGCCTCGGTGGAGTGCGTAGACCGCCATCTGGACCCCCTGACCACTAATCTGGTGGTAGCAGACGCCTCCCGCACCGAAAAGACCATCTGCCTTGCGGTATCGCCCTCCCTGAAAGCCTACAAGATACCCGGCAGAGCGCGGCTGTTTGAAGCCGTCCAGCGTGTCCGGGAGGTCAACGCCCAGCGGCTGCAGACTGCCATCCGGCAGAAAAAGGCAGTCCGGGGAGAGGACGGCAAATATCACTTTGCCAGCACCTCTTTCGATGCCAACGCCCTGAACGCAGACCCTGCACTGGGGTTGAGTTACATTGTTGCGCCGCCCCGGATGCAGCGGTATCTGGATGTGTCCACCCAAATCTACAAGACCTACCTCAAATATGTGTCCCCGGCGGATATCTACCCCTACTCCATCGACGAGGTTTTTATTGATGTGACGGGCTATCTGCCCTATTACCACATGAGCGCCCATGAACTTGCCATGACCATGGTGCGGGAGGTGCTGTACAACACCGGCATCACCGCAACGGCAGGCATCGGCACCAACCTCTACCTTGCAAAGCTGGCGATGGACATTGTGGCAAAGCACATCCCGGCAGACAAAGATGGTGTCCGCATTGCGGAACTGGACGAGCAGTCCTACCGGTATCTGCTGTGGAACCATCGCCCGCTGACGGATTTCTGGATGACCGGTCCCGGCACCGTCAAGCGACTGGAAGCCCACGGCATTTATACGATGGGGGATTTGGCACGGTTTTCTATCCACGGAGAAGATCGACTGTATGAAATTTTTGGCGTGGATGCGGAAATTCTCATTGACCACGCATGGGGATATGAGCCCTGCGGTATGGAGCAAATCAAAAGCTACAAGCCCAGCACCAACAGCATCAGCGAGGGGCAGGTGCTGACCTGCCCTTACCCTAACGATAAGGCAAAGCTCATCGTCCGGGAGATGGCAGAGATCTTGATGTTCCGGCTCACCGAAAAGAAGCTGGTGACGGAATCCATCACCTTGGAGATCGGCTACGACCGGGAGAACGTGGACAAGGGCGGCTACCGCGGTCTGACCCAGACCGACCGCTACGGCAGGGTCATCCCTAAGGCTGCTCACGGCACTATCCGGTTTGATGCCCCCACCAATTTGGGCAGTACCCTCATCAACGAAAGCGCAAAGCTGTTTGAGCGCATCACCGACCCGGCGCTGACGGTGCGGCGCATCACCATCAACGCCAACAAGGTCACGCCGGACGAGGGCTTCTATCAGGTGGATTTTTTCACCGACACCAAGAAGCTGGAAAAGGAGAAAAAACTCCAGCAAGCCATGCTGGGCATCAAGAACAAGTACGGCAAAAACGCCGTGCTGAAAGCCAGCAGCTACGAGGAAGGTGCCACCATGCGCCAGCGCAACGCACAAATCGGCGGGCACAGTGCAGGAAGTTCGGCGGGAGGTTCAGATGGAAAACTACAAAAATAGCAAAATCGGGCTGGAGACCGCCCAAAAGTACGGGGACATCCTGGAGATGGAACGACCCCAGACCGAAGAATCCCTCCGCAAGCACCCCCGCATGACCCTTCAGAACCGTGCCAAAATCTTCTCGCCCTTCTCTCCGCTGCGGGGCTATGACGAGCAGCTTGCCGCAGAAAAGCAGCGCACCGAGCGGGTGACCAAGCGCATTCTGACCGAGGAAGAAATGTCGGCTCTGTCTGATCGACTGATGCAGGTCACCAAGGGTATGACCATCACAGTGCGGTACTTCAAGGAAGACACCACCCACCCGGAGGTTCCGGCAGTGGGCAACTACATCACACTGACCGGAAAAGCGGACCGCATCGACCCGGTGTTCCGCACCTTGCAGGTGAGCGACACCGTGGTGCCCTTTGAAGATCTGGTTGAGATCAGTGGGAAAAGCATCATGGACATTGATGCGTATCTGGGCATCAGGGAAGAATGAGATTGCAAAGGAATGCTGAAAGAGATGTTTATGGGACAGCTCTTTCGCTAAAATGACCTCAGAAGAAGCAAAATACACTTCAGACGGAGGAAAATACCATGGCAAACGGTGATTACGGCTATTTCGGCAAGGGTTCCACGGGCTACGCCCAGTACATGACGGCCTTCAACCGCAACTTTAGCGGCTCGTCTGGTGGCGGTGGCGGCGGCAGCCACAACAATGGCGGCGGTGGTGGTCGTGCTGGTGCTCATCGCCATGGGAAGCTGATGGCATCCCCACAGTACAGGGATGCTTGCGGCAAATGACAGAAAGAAAACTTATTGAAAAAAGCACTTGACCCTGACGTTGCGTCATAGCGTATACTGAGCTTGTCGCAAGGGAGGAAAACGAAATGATGACTGTCAAGGAAGTGAGCAATCTGACCGGGGTGAGCATTCGGACGCTGCAATATTACGATAAAATCGGTCTGCTGCATCCGGCGCATCGAACGCAGGCGGGGTATCGCCTGTATGATGCTGCTGCACTGGAACGATTGCAACAGATCTTGCTGTTCCGAGAACTGGAATTTTCACTGGAGGATATCCGAAAAATTCTGAAAAACCCGGAGTTTGACCGGGAAAAGGCGCTGGAACAGCAGATCACATTGCTGACCCTGAAAAAACAGCATCTGGAAAAGTTGATCGCTCTTGCGGAGAAGATTCGGACAACAGGAGGAAATGTTATGGACTTCAACGCATTTGACACACAAAAGATCAGGAAATACGCAGAACGTGCAAAGAAAGAGTGGGGCGCAACCACAGAGTATCAGGAATTTGAGGCAAAAAACGCCCGTTGGACGCAGAAGGAATCTGGCAGCATCAACGAGCAGTTGATGGAGATCGTAGCGGCATTCGGAGCGCTGCAAACCAGAGAACCGGCAGACCCCGCAGTACAGGCACAGGTGAAGAAGCTGCAGGACTTTATCACGGAAAATTACTATACCTGCACGAAGCCCATTCTGCATCAACTTGGACAGATGTACGGTGCTGGCGGCGAGTTTACGGAGAACATCAACGCTGCCGGGGGAGAGGGCGCGGCAGAATTTGCTCAGAAAGCCATTGAAATTTATTGCCGGTAAGCAAAATTGTCTTGCGTGACCCGGTCACAGAAAATCTAACTAGGAAATGTTATCATATAGTCACAGAAAACACCAACAACATTCCGATGGAGGATTTGAATATGAAGGCAAAGTTTTATATCTGTGAGCACTGTGGCAACCTGGTCACCACCATCCACAACGCAGGCGTTCCGCTGGTCTGCTGCGGCGAAAAGATGAAGGAGCTGCTCCCCAACACCGTGGAAGCCAGCGGCGAAAAGCATCTGCCGGTGGCAGAGCTTTCCGGCAGCACCCTCACGGTTACGGTGGGTGCGGTGGAGCACCCCATGGTGGATGTGCACCACATCCAGTGGCTCTTTGTGGAGACCGAAAACGGCGGACAGCTCCGCTATCTTACCCCCGGGCAGGCACCCAAGGCGGTGTTTGAGCTGGGCAGCGAAAAGCCGGTGGCGGTCTACGCCTACTGCAACCTGCATGGTCTGTGGATGACGAAACTTTAAGAAATAAACGGGCTCCTGCCAGTGGTTAAACGCTTGCAGGAGCCTGTTTTGCGTGTAGACGCTTTTCCGTGGAAAGGAAGCATGACACCGTTATAATGGTTGTATGGACAGCAAAATAAGCGCAGCCCTTGCACCGCCCTGCCGGATGTGATAGGATGAAGAAAACCGTGTAAGGGAGGAACCACCATGCCGTTTCTGATGATCCGCAACGACATCACCAAGGTGGCAGCGGATGCCATTGTCAACCCGGCCAACCGGAACCTTTTGCAGGGCAGCGGCACCAGCCGTGCCATCTATCAGGCGGCAGGGGAGCAGGAGCTGACCGCCGCCTGTGAAGCCATCGGGCACTGCGAGCCGGGCAGGGCAGTGTGTACCCCGGCGTTCGGACTGCCCGCAAAGTATATCTTCCATGCGGTCTGCCCGGCATGGCACGGTGGATTTTTTGGCGAAGCAAAACAATTGGCCGGTGCGTACCATTCTGCACTGGAATTAGCCGCAGAATACCACTGCGAGAGCGTGGCTTTTCCGCTGCTGTCCAGCGGAAACTACGGCTACCCCAAAGAACAGGCCTTCCGCATTGCGGTGGACACCATCACGCAGTACGTCATGGAGCACGACCTGACCGTGTATCTGGTGCTTTACGACCGGCACTCGTTGGCGGTGAGCCGCAAGCTGTTCGCCTCGGTAGAGGAGTACATCGACGACCATTATGTAGCCCAGAACGATGAAAGCTATGGGTCTGGCCGTCGGCGCAGAGAATACGAGGAACGCTGGGAAGATGCTGCGCCTGCCGACCGGGAGTATCCTGCGCAAGAGTGTGCGCCGCCGGTCTTTGCTGCTGCGCCGCCTCCGCCTGCCGCCCCCATGGCAGCCCGCAGTCTGGAAAACCTGATGGACAACTTGGGCGAGAGCTTCACCACCCGGCTGCTGCGGCTCATTGATGAGCGCGGACTGAAGGATTCCACCGTGTACAAGCAGTCCAATATCTCCCGGCAGCACTTCTCCAAAATTCAGTGCAACCGGGACTACAACCCCAAAAAGAAGACTGTGCTTGCCTTTGCGGTGGGGCTGCATCTGTCGGAGGATGAGACCATCGACCTGCTTAAAAGCGCAGGCTATGCCTTCTCCGATGGCTCCAAGCGGGATTGGATCGTGCGGTACTGTCTGGAACAGAAAATTTATAATATCAATCAGGTCAATACGCTGCTGTTTGAATACGATCAGGAACAGCTGGGTGCGTGATTTGTCGCCTGCCCGTTGACCTTTTGCCCTCCGGTTTGTGGTATCCTTTTGCCAACGAAAGCGATACACCACAAAACGGAGGGCATTGTTGTGAAGAAAAATCTTACCGAGCTTGTTTTCATTCTGGACCGCAGCGGCTCCATGGGTGGGCTGGAACCGGACACCATCGGCGGGTTCAACGCCATGCTGACCCGGCAGAAGGAGCAGGAGGGCGAAGCCAACGTGACCACCATCCTGTTTGACCACGAGGTGCAGTTGCTGCACGACCGCTTTCCGCTGCACGCCGTTGCGCCGCTGACCGAAAAGGACTACTACGTCCGGGGTTGTACGGCGCTGCTGGATGCCATCGGTTACGGCGTGGAGAAGATGGTAAACATCCAGCGCCATCTGCCGGAGGACGAACGTGCCGAAAAGGTCATCTTTGTCATCACCACCGATGGGCTGGAAAACGCCAGCAAGCGGTTTGGCTACGAGAAGATTCGCCGGATGATCGAGCGGGAAAAAGAACGGTACGGCTGGGAATTTCTGTTTCTTGGTGCTAACATGGACGCCGTGCAGGAGGCTGCCCGCTTCGGCATCTCGTCCGACCGGGCGGTGCGGTTCGAGAATGACGCGCAGGGCGTGGCAGTCAATTACCATGTGGTCAGCGAAACGGTCTGCCGGATGCGGCAGGCAGCCTGCCCGGCATCCATCGGCGCAGAGTGGAAAGAGGAAATTGAAGCCGATTTTCAGAAGCGGCATCAGGGGTAAAGGAGAAAACAGCGACACCCTTGCCTGCATCACCGGCGGCATTGCCGAAGCCTTTTACTGGATGCCGTCTGAATTGCAGCAGGAGACCTTGAAGCGTCTGCCGGAGGAGATGCGGGCAGCGTATAAGCTGTTCCGGCAGAACCTTGAGCGCAGGATGTGACACCGTCGGCGCTGAGAGCTAGAGAGCCGCTGCACAGGGATCTGTGCGGCGGCTCTTTTGTGCGCAGGTGCTTTTCCGCAGCGGCAAGCCCTCGTCAAAACTCCGGGTGCCATTCGTCCCGAATGCCAATGTCGGCACAGACGATCTTTCCGCACAGGTGCGCAGAGATTTTTGCGATATGCAGCGGTTTATAGCTGTCGAAGGTTACGGTCAAATCTGCATGGGCAGCACCGTCGGCAACCTCGCCGGTGTCCGTATTGATGCCGCTGGGCAGGTCCACGGCCAGCACAAAGGCACCGCCCTTGTGCAGATGGCGTATCAGTCCGCAGGTAGCAAGGCCGGAAGGCCGCAGTTCACCATGGAATCCGGTGCCGTAGAGGGCATCCACAACGGCAGCAAAGCTCTGGGTTTCCAGTACAGAACCGTCAGTGCAGATGTGCACCGGCAGGGAGTGCAGACGCTCAAAATTGCGGATAGCGTCAGAAGTTTTCGGCTCGCCCTCGGCCAGAAGAACGGTTACATTCCAGCCGTCTTTTGCAGCGGCACGGGCGATCACGAACCCATCGCCGCCGTTGTTGCCCTTTCCGCAGACCACCAGCAGCCTGCCGGGATGCGGGAACTGCTTTTGCAGTTCAGCGTAAGCCGCCAGCCCGGCGTTTTCCATCATTTGCAGGTAGGGCAGACCGTGGGCATCCCCGGCTTGTTCAATTTCCTTCATCTGCGCAGCCGTCACAATGCGATGTTTCATGTTGGCACCTTCTTTCTATCTCTATTATAATGGATGAGAATGTTTGGAACAAGATGAAAGATACCGGTGCATAGAATCTGTCCCCGGAGAGTTGGAACAAGCCCTCCGGGGGCATTTTTGTTTTTCACTATCTTTTCCGCAGGGGAAAACCATGGTATACTGAACGCAACGAATCCAAAGTAATAAACCGGGAGGTACCGTTATGAAGTGGGGAATTTTAGCGACCGGCACCATTGCCAAAAAGTTTGCATCTACGGTGGAACAGATGGGCGCAGAGGGGGAGCAGCTTGTTGCCGTGGGGTCACGGCACATGGAAAGCGCACAGGCGTTTGCACAGCAGTACGGCATTCCCCGCTGCTATGACTCCTACGAAGCCCTTGCCGCCGACCCGGAGGTGGAGGCCATCTATATCGCCACCCCCAACACCCTGCATTACGAAAACTGCAAGCTCTGCTTGGAGCAGGGCAAGCACGTTCTGTGCGAAAAGCCCTTTACCATCAGCCCGGAGCAGGCGCAGCAGCTGTACCGTCTGGCAGAGGAAAAGCACCTCTTTCTCATGGAGGCGTTCTGGATCTGGCTGCTGCCGCTGTACGACCGCCTGCGCGAGATCCTTGCGGCTGGCACCATCGGGGAACTGAAGCAGATCACCTGTCAGTACGGCTTTGTTGCCTCCGGTGCCCGGAAGGACCGCAAGTTTGATTCCGGTCTGGGCGGCGGTGCGCTGCTGGATATCGGCATCTACAATCTGGGCTTTCTGCGCATCCTCACCGGACAGGACCCGGAGAAGGTGGAGACCAAAGAGGTGCACATCAACGAGTACGGCACCGACGATTACAGCCGCCTTGCGCTGACCTACCCCGGCGGCTGCAAGGCGGAGTCGGTCCAGACCATCGGGCAGGAGCTGGAGCGCAATGCCCGTATCGTTGGCACCAAGGGCAGCATTTTTCTGCCGGATTTCCAGCACGCCGAGACCATGACACTGGAAGTGGAGGGCAAAGAGCCGGAGGTCATCCGCTGCCCGGTGGACATCAACGGCTTTGAGTATGAGATCCGGGAAGCAAGCCGCTGCGTCAAGCTGGGGCGCACCGGCAGCGACCGCTACACCCCGCAGGACAGCCTTGCCCTGACCCGTCTGATGTACGACACCCGCATGAGCTGGGGCATGAAGTTTGCAGGCGAGGTGTAAGTGCACACCTTGCACAGGGGGTGCGTGCGGAAACTATGGTATACAGAGAGCGACAACAATGTTATCGTCTGGGATGCGCCGGCACACATTCTTTTTTGTCCGGAAGCGTGGTATACATTGCACATAGACGCCCTGAGGGAGGAACGAAAAATGGATCACAGCGCACAGGATGCCCTGCTGTTTTTTGAACAGCACCCGGCAGTGTACCCTCTGTATAAGGCATTTCAGGAGAAGCTGCTTTTGCGCTATCCTGAAACAAGGATCAAGGTGCAGAGATCACAGATCTCGTTTTACAACCGGCATCTCTACGCCTGTGTGTCCTTTTTGAGAGTAAAAAGGAAGGCGGAGTTGCCGGAAAATTACTTTGTGCTGACTCTGGGCCTGCCCGCACCGTTGGAATCGGAGCGGGTCGCAGCCAAGACAGAGCCTTATCCGGGGCGGTGGACGACCCATTTTATTCTCCACTGTACCGCAGAGCTGGACGAGGAGCTGTTTGACTGGGTCGGGCAGGCGTATCAGTTTGCACAGATCAAATGAGGGCGGAAAAAGCAGCCTATTACACACCGACAGAGAATGCGGTATAATCCTTGAAAAAACACTGTATGGAAAGGACAAACACGATGAACGCTCTGGATATTATGAAACGCCCTGCCG
>ERZ773202.1515-NODE-1515-length-14703-cov-6.038230_pt1 | contig 14703 bp, 16 predicted proteins | sample MGYA00580998_ERZ773202 | MGnify/ENA primary metagenome ERZ773202 (study PRJEB29015, sample SAMEA2737803) | human gut metagenome | biome: human gut; feature: human-associated habitat; material: faeces | place: China | collected 2012 ...
TGCTTTTTCGGCAGAGCGCCCGCTGCGCCGTCTTGTATTTTCCGCACAGGTTTGGTATCATAAGGGGCATGAGATCGACAGCTCCGCGCCAGGAGCGGGAGGGAACGGACATGAAAACAGCCATCGTGACCGACGGAAAATACCGGTCGTCCATCGCGGCGGTGCGCGCGCTGCACCGCGCGGGCTATCAGGTGATCGTGACGCAGACGCGTGCCGACGTGCACGCTGTGCCGGCGGTTGCGTCCTCGCGCTGCTGCGCCGCTTTCCGGTGGATCGACGGCGCTGCGGCCGACGCCGACTACGCGGACCGGCTCGCGGCGCTGCTGGAGACGTATGACCGCCCGGTGCTGTTTTGCGTCGGCGCGGTCACGCTCAATACGGTCGCCGCGCAGCGGGAGCGGTTTGGCCAGGTCGCGGATTTTCTCATCGCGCCCCGGCCCGTGCTCGACGCGCTCAATGATAAGGAGACGGTGCACGCGCGCGCGCAGAGCCTCGGTATTCCGGTGCCGCGGCAATATGACGGCGTGCCGCCGGAGCACTATCCCGTTGTCATCAAGCCGCACTGCGGCGAGAAATTCGGCCTCAAGGCCGCCGACCGCTATGCCGTCGCCGACACGCCGGAGGCGTATGCGCAGCTCCTTGCGCGCATGCAGCGCTACGATCCGGCGCCCATCGTGCAGGACAGGATCACCGGCCCCGGCATCGGCGTGAGCCTGCTGCTGGACCGGGACGGCCGCCTGATCTGCGCGCTGTGCCACCGCCGCATCCGCGAATACCCGGTCACCGGCGGCCCGTCGACCTGCTGCGAGAGCTTTTACGATGCCGCGCTCATTGACCGCGCGTACCGGCTGCTGCACTCGTTCGGCTTCACGGGCATGGCCATGGTGGAGTTCAAGGGCGACTGCCTGCTGGAGGTCAACCCCCGCGTCTGGGGCAGCTTCCCGATGACGGAGGCGGCCCAAAGTCCGTTCACGGCGCACTATGCCCGCGCCGCGGCGGGGGAGCGGGTGACCTATGCCGCGCAGGATTATCGCCCCGGCGTGCGCATGCGTTTTCTGCTCAACGACACGCTGGCCGCGCTGCACTATCTGCGCGCCGGGCGCATCGGCGTGTTTCTGCGCAGCATTGCCGACCTGTTCACGGCGAAGGAGGCCCTGCGCTGCCGGGGCGATAACCGCGTGTTCTGGGTCTATCTGAAAAACAGCCTGTTTGCGCGCGGGTGATTTCCGCGCAGAGAGGAGTCCTGTCCATGGAGGTCAAGCTTGACCTGCACATTCATTCCGAGCACTCGCCGGATGGGCGCATGTCCCTTGACGAGATCGTCTCGTGCGCGCGTGCGCGGGGCCTGCAGGGCGTCGCCGTGTGCGATCATGACCGCGCCCTGACCGAGACGTGGGACGCGCCGGATTTTCTGCTCATCCCCGGCATTGAGCTCTCGACGGATCAGGGGCACCTGCTGGGCCTGTTCGTCACCGAGCAGATCGACGCGCGGGAGCTGGGCGCCGCGATCGACGCCGTGCACGCCTGCGGCGGTCTTGCCGTGATGGCGCACCCGTTCGAGCGCAGCAGCGACGCGCAGCGGCTCGATGCCTACCTCGACCGGCTCGACGGCATCGAGGTCTGGAACGGCCGGGCCGACCGCAAGAACCAGCAGGCCAACGCCATGGCGTGCGCGCTTGCGCAGCGCGCGGCAAAGCCGGTCACGGCCGGCAGCGATGCGCACCTGCCGGAGGAGATCGGCAACGGCGTCGTGACGCTGGAGGCCGACGCGCTGACGCTGCCGGCCGTCCGCGCGGCGCTGCTGCGCGGGGCAACGGCCGTGGACGGACGGCGCGGGAAGGCGCGCTGTGTCGCCGAGAGCCAGCTGACCAAGCGCAGGCGCACCCATGCCGGTGCGGCCGCCTACGTCAAATGGGCGCTCTTTGCCGCAAAGTGCTGCCTGCAGGATATCACTTGGAAAGGGGAGACCTATCATGTCTTGGATCGTTAAAGTCGGGAAACAGGGCAAAAAGATCGTCAAGAAACTCATCACGCCCGCAGAAAAACACTATGTCGGCTACACCCGGCGCATTGAGCGCGTGCAGACGACCCGGCGCATCTGCGCCATGACATTTGACGACGGGCCGATGGGCCTGCCCGCGTCGCCGGACCGGTTTGACGGCCGCACGCTCACGGACGTCCTGCTCGACACGCTGGCGCAGTACGGCGCCAGAGGCAGCTTTGACGTCATCGGCGATACGAGCGCCAACTACCCCGACGAGGCCGGCAAGCTCGGCAGCGCCGCGTGGGGCGGCGTGCGCTTTGACCATTATCCGGACATTCACTGCGACGAGCAGGGCGGTGCGGAGCACAACGACCGCCTCATCCGCCGCATGCTCGCCGAGGGCCACCAGATCACGAACCACGGCTACCGGCACATCATTTTCGGCAAGAAGCCGTTTGTGTACGGCGCGCGCGAATACCTCCCCGGCTTTGACGCCGCGGTGGAGGATCTCAGCCGCCTGCACACGCTCATGCAGACGCGCTACGGCTATACGATGACGCTCGCGCGCCCGCCGCACTATGTGGACAAGATGACCGGCGGCTTCACCAGCTACGATGTCTATGACCATATGGGCTATCAGTACATGGCGGCGTCGTTTGACGGTGCGGGCTGGCTCCCGTCTACGGAGCCGGATCCGGAGGCGGCGCTGCAGGCGGAGATCCGCGCCATGGTCGAGCCGATGCGCAAAGCGCTGGAAAAGGACCCGGACTTTTTCTGCGGCCAGATCATTTTCCAGAAGGACGGCTACAACATGGCCAAGCGCACGCCGGTGGCCTTTGCGCTCGGCGAGCAGCTGGCACTGCTGCAGGAATACGGCTATCAGGTCGTGCCGGTGGGCGAGCTGCTGGCGGAGAGTCCCTTTGCGGACGTCGGCCGCGACGAGCCGCTGTTTGACCGCCTGACGGCGCTCGCGGAGCAGCGGGCGATCGTCTTTGCCGATAACCGCCTGCGGCTCGACGATCCCATGACGGTGGGCGAGCTGGCGATGCTGCTGGCGCCGAAGGCGGAGGCCATCACGCGCCGCGTCGCGCAGCTGCGCCAGACCGGCCGCGCCGGCGCTTACGACGGCGCCATGGCCTGGTGCCGGGAAAACGGCCTCATCTCCGAGGCGGCGCACCCGGCGGATCACGTGACCGCGCTGCCGGAGGCGTGGTTCGTTCCCACGGACGGCTTCACCCGCCGGGATGTCTATGCGGCGTTGCGCATGGAGCGGCTCTGAGCGATGCAAAAACAAACGGCGCCGGACGGAAGCTCCGTCCGGCGCCGTGCGCTTATGGAATTTGGAATCCCGGGAAATACTTCTCCGCGAAGGCTACCTGCGGCACCCGGAATGTCTGCCCGCGCAGGTATTCGAGGATGCCCGCGTCCGTCGGCAGCGTGAACGTGAGCTTGTAGGAGTAGAGCATCTGCCCCGTCTCGCCGTAGGTGCGGTTGATGCGCTCGCGGCCGTACTTCCCGTCGCCGAGCAGGGGGCAGCCGGCGGCGGCCATCTGCGCGCGGATCTGGTGCGTGCGGCCGGTCAGCAGCCGGCACTCGACGAGTGAGAGCCCCTGGCGGCTCTGCAGCGTGCGGTATTCCGTTACGGCGGTCTTGGCGCCGGGCTGCGGCTTTTTCGTCACATAGACCTGGTTTTTCACCGCGTCCTTGAACAGATACCCCTCCAGCCGGCCCTCGGCGGGCTTCGGCCGGCCGGAGACGACGCAGAGGTAGGATTTTTCGATCTCGCGGTCGCGGATCTTGTCGTTCAAAATGCGCAGCGCCTCGGCATTTTTCGCCGCGATGACGATGCCGCCGGTGTTGCGGTCGATGCGGTTGCACAGCGCGGGGGTGAAGGCGTTTTCGGCCTTCGGGTCCCACTGGCCCGTCTGGCGCAGGTAGGCCTGGATGTTCGAGATGAGCGTGTCCCAGCTCCACTCGCCGGCGCTGTGGCACAGCACGCCGGGCTTTTTGTCTGCCAGCAGGATGTTTTCGTCCTCGTAGACGATGTCGAGCCGCGGCGTCGCGATCTTGAGCCAGGCATTTTGCTCCGTGGGTCTTTCAAAAAACTCGTCGTTGATGTATAATTGCAGCACGTCCCCCTCGACGAGGCGCACGTCGCGCTTGGCGCCCTTGCCGTTGCGCTTGATGCGCTTGAGGCGGATGTATTTCTGCAGCAGCGATTCCGGCAGCAGGGGAACGGCCTTGCCGACGAAGCGGTCGAGCCGCTGGCCGGCGTCATTTTTGCGTATCTGGATCTCTTTCATGTCACACACCATCTCCACGCAACGATTATCGCGGATTTTCAGCGCATTGTCAACACAAATTCCTGTTGACAATTGGGGTGGATATCATCTATAATACTAAAGCGATTGTGCGAGGTGCGCTATGAAGCTGAATCTGAGAGAAATCATAGAAATCCCCGGCGGCAGTGTTCCGTTTGCGCAGGAGCTGGACATGGCCCTGCTCGACTTTCCCTCCGTCCGGGCTTACACCGCGCCGATCACGGCCGAGGGCAAGGTGGTCAATACGGCCGGCATCCTCACGCTGCAGGGCAAACTGCACGCGGAGATGCTGTGCGTGTGCGACCGCTGCGGCGCGGAGTTTCCGCGCACGGTCGACCTCGACCTGCACGCCGACATCACGGCGGATGCGCAGGATGACGATCCTGAGGTGTTTACGCTCGACGGAGACTGGCTCGATGTGGACGAGGTGCTCTCCACCTGCTTCATCCTCAGCATGGATACCAAGTGCCTGTGCAAGCCCGACTGTGCCGGACTGTGCGACCGCTGCGGCGCGAACCTGAACCTCGGGCCGTGCCGGTGCCAAAAACCCCGCGATCCAAGAATGGCTGTATTAGAGCAGCTTTTGGATAATAAAACTGACGAAGAAGAGGAAGCTGCTCATAACAGCGACTGACGAGGAGGTGTCATCATGGCAGTCCCGAAAGGAAAAGTGTCTCGACAGAGACGTGACAAGCGTCGTTCGTCCCACTGGAAGCTCACCGCTCCTGCGGTTGTGAAGTGCCCGAACTGCGGCGCATTCGTCATGCCCCATCACGCCTGCAAGACCTGCGGCAAGTACAACGGACGCGACGTCATCAAGGTTGACGACTAAAAGAAGCTGAGAAGAGGAGCGCTTGCCCCTCTTCTTTTGCTATGTGCCGGAGTTTCCCGGCGCGCAGCAAAGGAATTCTGAGCAAAGGAGGCGCGGCGTATGCATCGCTGCACGATCAGCCACATCGACCCCGACAGCCCGCTGCGCCATGCGGCCCATCCCGGCGACCGGCTGGTGTCCATCAACGGCAACCCGATCACCGATGTGCTGGATTATAAATACTACGCCTATGACCCGGAGCTGGCCGTGTGCCTGCGCCGCCCGGACGGGACGGAGCACACCGTGCACGTCTCGAAGCCCCTCGGCGGCGAGCTGGGGCTGGACTTTGAGACTTACCTCATGGACAACGCCCACTCGTGCGCCAACCACTGCGTGTTCTGTTTCATCGACCAGATGCCGCCGGGCATGCGCCCGACGCTGTATTTCAAGGACGACGATGCGCGCCTGAGCTTCCTCATGGGCAATTATATGACGCTCACGAACCTGTCCGAGCGCGAGGTGCAGCGCATCATCCACCTGCACATCAGCCCCATCAACGTCTCCGTGCACGCGACGGACCCGGAGCTGCGTTCGTTCCTGCTGGGCAATCCCCGCGCGGGCAAAACGCTCGAGATCATGCGGCGCTTTGCCGACGGCGGCATCACCATGAACTGCCAGATCGTCTGCTGCCCCGGCCTGAACGACGGCACGCAGCTGCAGCGCACGATGCACGACCTCGCGGCGCTCTATCCAAAGGTGCACAGCGTGTCGATCGTGCCGGTCGGGCTGACAAAGTTCCGCGAGGGGCTCTATCCGCTCACGCCGTTTACGCCCGAGCACGCGGCCGAGACGCTCGACCTCGTCAACGCCTTCGGCGACGAGTGTGTCGAAAAATTCGGCACGCGCATCTTCTTCTGCGCCGACGAGCTGTATCTGAAAGCGGGGCGCGCGCTGCCGCCGGAGGAGTTTTACGAGGAATTCACCCAGCTGGAAAACGGTGTCGGTATGCTGCGCCTGCAGCAGACGGAGTTCCGCTCGGCGCTGAGCCTGTCCGACCCGCCGGACGGCGTGCCGTTTTCCATGGCGGCGGGTGTTTCGGCGGCGCCGTTTCTGGAAAAACTTTTGTGTACGGCGCAGGAAAAGTATGCTACAATAAAAGGACACGTCTACGCGATCGAAAATGACTTCTTCGGCCGCAGCATCAATGTCTCCGGCCTCATCACCGGGCAGGACCTCATCGCGCAGCTGCGCGGGAAGGACCTCGGCGAGCGGCTGCTGATCTCGAACAACATGGTGCGCCACGACGAGCTGGATTTTCTCGACGACATTACGCTCGAGCAGGCCAGCGCCGCGCTCGGCGTGCCCATCTACCCCGTGGACGCCGACGGCTTCGCCCTCTGCGACGCCATGTTCGGCATCCTGCCGGAGGTGCACCTGCCCGACCGGGGCAGCGGCAGCACCGACGGCGCGGAATACTACAAATACAATCCCCACAAGGAGGGATAATCATGTCCAGACCCCTGGTTGCGATCGTGGGCCGGCCGAACGTCGGCAAGTCCATGCTCTTCAATAAGCTCTGCGGCCGCCGCCTGTCCATTGTCGAGGACACGCCCGGCGTCACGCGCGACCGGCTTTATGCCGAGTGCGAGTGGTGCGGCCGCACGTTCGACATCGTCGATACCGGCGGCATCGAGCCGAGCACCGATAATGAGATTCTGCTCTTCATGCGCGAGCAGGCGCAGCTCGCCATTGACGCGGCCGACGTCGTCGTGCTTGTCACCGAGATTGGCACCGGCGTCACCGCCGCCGATCAGGAAGTGGCCAATATGCTCCTGCGCTCGAAAAAGCCCGTCGTGCTGGCCGTCAACAAAATGGATTCCACCGGCGCGGTCGATCCCGGCATCTATGAGTTTTACTCGCTCGGCCTAGGCGACCCGATCGCCGTCTCCGCCGTACACGGCCACGGCACGGGCGACCTGCTCGACGCCTGCCTGGAGCACTTCCCGCCCGAGGATGCGGACGATGCGGACGCGGACTATACCCGCGTCGCCGTCATCGGCAAGCCGAACGTCGGCAAGTCCTCGCTCGTGAACCTCATCCTCGGCGAAAAGCGCGTCATCGTCAGCAACGTCGCCGGCACGACGCGCGACAGCGTCGATACCCGCTTTGAAAACAAGTACGGCAAGTATATCTTTGTCGACACCGCCGGCATCCGGCGCAAGTCCCGCGTGGACGACCGCATTGAAAAATTCTCCGTCATGCGCGCCAAGCTCGCCATCGAGCGCGCGGACGTGTGCCTGATTATGATCGACGCGCGCGACGGCGTGACGGAGCAGGACACGAAGATCGCCGGCCTCGCGCACGAGGCGGGCAAGGCGTCCATTATCGTCGTGAACAAGTGGGACCTGGTTGACAAAGAGACCGGCACCATGGAGAAAATGCGCAAGGACGTCCTGCGCGACCTGAGCTTCATGTCCTACGCGCCGGTGCTGTTCATCTCGGCCCTGACCGGCCAGCGCACCGAGCGGCTGTTCGAGCTCATCAACTTTGTCAACGACCAGAGCGCCATGCGCATCACCACCGGCATGCTCAACAATGTCCTCGCCGACGCGCAGGCGCGCGTCCAGCCGCCGACGGACAAGGGCCGCCGCCTGAAGATCTATTACATGACGCAGACGGGGGTCAAGCCGCCGTGCTTCGTCGTGTTCTGCAACAGTCGGGAGCTGTTCCATTTTTCCTACCAGCGCTATCTGGAAAACCAGATCCGCGCCGTATTCGGTCTGGAGGGCACGCCTATCCGCATGGTCATCCGGCAGAAGGGAGAGCAGGAATGATCCCCGGACTGCTCGCGGCCATTGCCGTTTTCTCCTACCTGCTCGGCGGGCTCAACGGGGCGATCATCGCATCGAAATACGTCTTTCACCGCGACGTGCGCGATTACGGCAGCGGCAACGCCGGCCTGACGAATTTCTACCGCACGTTCGGCGCGCCCGGCCTCGCCATCGTCATCGGCACGGATGTGCTCAAAACCGTCATCGCCGTCGTGGCCGGCGGGCTCATCATGGGCACGCAGGGCGCGGCGTCCACGGGGCAGGTGTTTGCGGGCTTTTGTGTCATGCTCGGCCACATCTACCCGGTGTTTTACGGCTTTCGCGGCGGCAAGGGCGTGCTCTGCGCCGAGACGATGCTGCTGATCGTGAGCTTCCCGACCGGCCTTGTCTCGCTGCTGATTTTTGTCGGCATCGTCTGGGCCACGCGCTATGTGTCGCTCGGCAGCATCTGCGGCGCGCTCATCGCGCCCATCGGCGTGCTCGCCGCCTGCGGCAAGCTGCCGGCATTGCTGAGCCTGTTTTGCGTGATCCTGCTCGTGGTCAAGCATCGCAGCAACATCGGCCGCCTTATCCGGCACAAAGAGTCCAAACTGTCTTTTAAGAAAGACCTGTCCGATAAATTTGACGACGAAGATTTTTGAAACTAGAGAAGAGGGAATGAAACCAATGCTTGAACTCAAACACCTTTGCTTTGAGGCCGAAACGGACGACGGTGTCCGTCAGATCCTCAAGGACGTGAGCCTCACGGTCGATGAACGCATGGTCGTCATCACCGGCCCGAACGGCAGCGGCAAGTCCACCATGGCCAAGCTCATCGCCGGTATCGAGCAGCCGACCTCCGGCCAGATCCTGCTCGACGGCGAGGACATCACCCACATGTCCATCACCGAGCGCGCCCGCCGCGGCATCAGCTTCGCTTTCCAGCAGCCTGTGCGCTTCAAGGGCATCACGGTCTTTGACCTTATCAGCATCGCCTCCGGCAAGAAGCTCTCGACGAACGAGGCCTGCACCTACCTGTCCGAGGTCGGCCTGTGCGCGCGGGATTATGTCAACCGCGAAGTGAACGCCAGCCTCTCCGGCGGCGAACTCAAGCGCATCGAGATCGCGACCATGCTCGCCCGCGGCACAAAGATGTCCATCTTCGACGAGCCCGAGGCCGGCATCGACCTCTGGAGCTTCCAGAACCTCATCAGCGTGTTCGAGAAGATGCACGAGACGATCCACGGCAGCATCCTCATCATCTCGCACCAGGAGCGCATCCTCGAGACGGCCGACAAGATCGTCGTGCTCGTCGACGGCGAGATCCGCGCCATCGGCAGCAAGGACGAGATCATGCCCGTGCTCATGCAGGCGTCGAGCGTGTGCAGCCGTCTGGCTGACAAGGTCTGAGGGAGGGAAACACCATGGATGCAATTGAGAAAAAACTGCTCGAAGAGGTCGCCGACCTCCACGGCATCCCCGAGGGTGCCTATAACATCCGCGCCGACGGCAAGCTCGCCGGCCGCAACACGACCGCGCACATCAACATCGTCACGAAGGAAGACAAGCCCGGCATCGACATTTACATTGCCCCCGGCACGAAAAACGAGAGCGTGCACATCCCGGTCATCATTTCCCAGACCGGCCTCAAGGATATGGTCTACAACGACTTTTACGTCGGTGAGGACTGCGATGTGACCATCGTCGCTGGCTGCGGCATCCACAACTGCGGCACGCAGGAGTCCCGCCACGACGGCATCCACAGCTTCTTTGTCGGCAAAAACGCCAAGGTGCGCTACATCGAAAAGCACTACGGCGAGGGCGACGGCAACGGCGAGAACGTTATGAACCCGACGACGATCGTCGACCTCGGCGAGAACGCCTACATGGAGATGGAGACGACCCAGATCAAGGGCATCGACTCCACCTATCGCGACACGCAGGCCCACCTGTCGGACGGTGCCACGCTCATCATCAAGGAAAAGATCATGACGCACGGCCACCAGCACGCGGAGACGAACTTCTCCGTTGATCTCGACGGCTATGACTCCAGCACGAACGTCATCTCCCGCTCCGTCGCCAAGGACCACTCCAGCCAGATGTTCAACTCCAACATCCGCGGCAACAACAAGTGCGCCGGCCACTCGGAGTGCGATGCCATCATCATGGACGAGGGCACCGTCGGCGCGCGCCCGGAGATCACGGCAAACTCCGTCGAGGCCAGTCTCATCCACGAGGCCGCCATCGGCAAGATCGCCGGCGAGCAGCTCAACAAGCTCATGACCCTCGGCCTGACCGAAAAGGAAGCCGAAGAGCAGATCATCAGCGGTTTCCTGAAGTGAGGTGCGCGGCGTGATCGAGATCCTCTGTTTCGGCGACAGCAACACCTATGGCTTCACGCCCGATTGGAAGCACCGCTACGGGCGCGACATTCGCTATCCCGGCGTGCTGCAGGCCCTGCTCGGCGACGGGTATTACGTCGCGGAGGACGGCCTGGTCGGCCGCACGGCGGCGTTTCCGGACGATAACCGCGCGGGCCGCTCCGCGCTCGAGACGCTGCCGCTGAGCATCGAGAGCCACGGCCCGGTGCAGTATATCATCCTCATGCTCGGCACGAACGACTGCAAGATCGACAAGTCCCGTTCCGCTGAGGACGTGGGCGCCGGCATGGATAAGCTCGTGCGGCTCGTCATCGGCATGCTGCCCGCGTGGACGAAGATCCTGCTCGTGGCCCCGCCGCCGCTCGGCCCGTCCGCGCCGCAGCGCGACCCGGAGTACGACGCGCAGTCGCTCGCCGTTTCGCAGGGCGTGGCGGCGCAGTATCAAATGATCGCCGAGGCGTATGGCCTGCGCTTTCTGGACGCCGGCACGGTCGCGCAGATGAGCGCGCTCGACGGCGAGCATCTCGACCCCGACGGCCACAAGAAGCTGGCCGCCGCCATCGCGGACATCGTCCGCCGCGACTGCGAGGCGTGAGCGCGCGGACGCACATACAAACGGAAAAAAGAGCTCTGCGCGGCGGTCCGGCCGCCGCGCAGATTTTTTCGCCAAAATGCAAAAACGTTCTTGACATTCGTGTCGTTTTCTGATAAGATACACCTTGCCTGTGGGGGTATAGCTCAGCTGGGAGAGCGCTTGAATGGCATTCAAGAGGTCAGCGGTTCGATCCCGCTTATCTCCACCACGAAAAGAGACATCCGATCGGATGTCTCTTTTTCATTTTAAAAATTTTCGGATTTCGGCAGGGCGTAGCTGCATTTGTTTTTCCTTTTCTTTTGCACAGTCCTGTTTATGGGACTGGCGCTCGGATAGTATGAAAGCGCAGAGGAAAACCGGCTTTGGGAAAGAAAAAATGATATGTGGTTTTTTGCGCTCATATATCGCTCATATATATTATTGTTTGGCTGGTTCGTGAGAGCTATCTGGAGTTTGTTGCTGCGCAGTACGATTGCGATCAATGCAGACGGATGGCGGAGTGTAAGCGCAATGGGCAGCTGCCTGCAGACTACAAATGGTGGGGGCGCTGACGCAGGACATTGGCACCGCCGAACAAGAAAAATAAACGGAGCATGCGGGCGGTGCATCAGCACCACCCGCATTTTGCGCGTTGCCTTCTGCTCGTTTGACAGGCAGTGCGCTGGCATGTATACTGATACTGCTAGGAATGAAATGTGAGCGAATATAGATATGCCAAGGAAGACCATATCAGGTGGAAGTATTATGCTGAACACTTTGCAAACAGAGGGTAATGCGTGATGATTAAGATAAAGCCAGTACTTGTAAATGTTGTTGTTATGTATAGTCTTATGCTAGGCATGATGGTGCTGAACTACTTGGACGCAATGGATAGGGGGGCGCATCTGTCAGCCGTATCGAATTTCCTAGTATGGATGTCTGGCGGCACATTATGTGTGATTTGCACATGCCATACCTATAAAATTGATGAAAAGGGAGTGCGCCAGTCATGGCTGTTTATCCCGAAATTTACACCTTGGTCCGCTTTTACCGAGGTGTCGATCGAGCCGCTGTTTCCCGATCAACCGTCCGATACACGAGACCGATATGTGATATGCCTCAATCGCGGCGTCAGCAGAATCAACCAGTCCTCGTCAGCCGGAACGCACCTGATGCGCTTTCTTGTGTTTGAGCTCTTAGATGGGCCTCCGACCAAGCGGCAGAACTGGCGAGTTTTTCGTTATCCTTATATCCAGAGAGACGAAATTCTTCAATTGTTAGAAACGGTGGGTGTAACTGTGATTGAGCGTGACTACAATTGAAGGGATAAGCGATGAGGGGAAAGAGAAAACGCACGAAAGGGAAACGTGTGAACGTAGCCGTGATACTTGTTCATATTGTGTGTTTGGCGGTTGCCATATACATTCTAAAAAATGCGGTAGATTTGCACTACTGTACGCCAGATAGCCTTGTGGAGCGCACCATCGCTGTTGACGATGTTTTATGTGATTATATGTCCCGGCCGACCCGGAATTGGATCGTGGATTCCAACGGCAATACATACTTCATTTCTTATCGCTATTTTGATCCGGCAGGTCCCTGTTGGCAGACTGGGGCGGAAGTGACGATACAAGTGGATTTTGAAACGCCTGTTTCCAGTATGTTTCTGGATCTTCACAATGCACCGTCCATTGTTGGGGCCAGTTATGAAGGCTGTGACATTTTCGACTACGAGGATGTAAATCGTACCCGAAGAAGTTCCAAAATTGTTTGCTATGTTGTCTCCTGCTTGTTTCTGTTCGTTTGGACCTGTATTGTCTGCATTGAACTTTATTTCATGAGGTCTGACTGGAAAGAATCCCCTAAATATAAGCGTAAGCATAAGCGAAAGCGGCAGTGAGAAATCCCCGGCGTGCGGTGAATACCGTCGCCGGGGATTTTGAATGATGCGTTTATTTGAAAACCGAGTCAGGTTTTGGCCGCGGACGGCGGAGATAGAACCGCTGCAGTTCTTTGATCGTGTAGTTGGTGCCGAATTGGCGGTTGATGAGATTGCGCGCCATACCCCAGTTCCAGCCGTGCTCGCCAACGAGCCGGTACAGGACGTCGAGTATTTCGGGCTGCATATCGGGTCATCCTTTCTGATTCTGCAAGTTTCCCGGCCGCGTGATCCGCGGCGGTACAGCGCCGACAGGAAATGTCCCGAAATCCGGCGTTGCCGCTAAGAGACAAGATAGCATATTTCGGGAGAAAATTCAAGGAAATAACAAGAAATCCTGTATAGGTGAGATAAAGATTTGCAAAAAATCCCCGGCTGACGGCGAGAAGCGTCGGCCGGGGATGCGGTTTTTGCGGTTAATTGCCGAGGGACTTGACCCAGTCGGCAACTTCCTGCTGCGTGACGGCGGAGGCAAAGCGCTTACCCGTCTGCCAGTCGCCGGTGCCGGCGAGCGCCGCGAGCTGCGTGCCGCTCTCGCCGATGTCGCTGCTGCCGGAGGTGCAGAAGGGGATGACCGTCTTGCCGGTGAAGTCATTGGCCTTGACGAACGTATCCACCGGCCACGCGGCGATGCCCCACCAGATCGGGTAGCCGATATAGACGGTGTCATAGTCGGCCCAGTTCGCCACGGTCGTGGTTTTGAGTGCCACGTCGCGCAGAGACGCATCGTCGTGCTCGCGCGAGACGCGGCTGTCGGCGTTGTTGTAGTCCAGGTCGGCGCTCGTGTACGGCTCGGCGGGTTCCAGCTCCAGCAGGTCGCCGCCCGTCGCGGCGGCGATGGCCTCGGCTGCGGCTTTCGTGTTGCCGGTCGCGGAGAAATAGACGACGAGCGTCTTGCCGCCGCTGGCGGCGGGGGCCGTGGTGGTCTCGGGCGCGGTGGTCTTGCTGCCGCAGGCGGCGAGGCTCAGCAGCATCAGCGCGCTGACCAGCAGGGGGATGATCTTTTTCATGGCGATGCCTCCTCAGTCGTGGATGGCCGCGATCCAGCGGTCAATGGTCTTGTCCGGCGTGCGCAGCGTTGTGTCGTCGAAGTGCACGTCGAGGCCGGGCTTCACGTCCGCACCCGGGCACAGCGCCCGCATATCCCGAATCGAGCGGCCGAGCCAGCCGCCGTTCGTTGCGAAGGGGTAGACGGTCTTGCCGCTCAGGTCATGCGCGGTCAGAAACGCGCGCGTGGCCGGGGCGCAGGTGTACCACCAGACGGGCGTGCCGAGCACGATCGTGTCGTAGCGGCTCAGGTCGATGTCCATTGCCTTGAGCTCCGGCAGAAAGCCCTGCTTGACCTCCCGCTCGCCCTGTGCGACCACGTCGTCATACGAGCCGGTGTAGGGCACGACGGTGTCGATGCGGGCGATGTCGCCGCCGATGGCGGCGTGGATGCGCTCGGCGATGCGCTGCGTGTTGCCGCGGTAAGAATAGTAAAGGATCAGGGATTTCATATGGCTTACCTCCATTTCATGTTCTTTATGGCCATCTTACTCCCTGAAGCTGACTTTAGGTCAAGATGGTGAAATGTAAATTTTTCTTGAATAAGGCGAAAGAGCGTAAAAAGCCCCGCACCGGTATGGTGCAGGGCTGTGTGATTTTTATCCCAGCTGGTCAAGCTCCGCCTGCCACACGGCAGCGCAGGCGTCGCTTGGCATGCGCCAGTCGCCGCGGGGGCTGAGCGTGACCGAGCCGATCTTCGGCCCGTCGGGCAGGCAGCTGCGCTTGAACTGCTGCGCGAAGAAGCGGCGGTAGAAATTCTTCAGCCAGTGCAGCAGCACATCGTCCGGATAGCGGTCGCCGAGCGCGTGGCGCGCGAGCCGGTAGATCTTCGCCGG
>ERZ773202.1526-NODE-1526-length-14618-cov-11.527982_pt1 | contig 14618 bp, 9 predicted proteins | sample MGYA00580998_ERZ773202 | MGnify/ENA primary metagenome ERZ773202 (study PRJEB29015, sample SAMEA2737803) | human gut metagenome | biome: human gut; feature: human-associated habitat; material: faeces | place: China | collected 2012 ...
ATAAACAATGGCCATTTATCTATGTCCTTGATAAATCATCGTAGGCGTAGTGCTATATGGCATGGAGCGAGCCAAAAAGTGGGACAATCAGCGACCCCTCTTTTCTTAGACCGAATAGATATACAATGCGAGATTACTCCTGTGCCATTCAAGGATATTTCGCAGGCAGCTCCAGGCGAACCAAGTGCAACGATAAGAGAAAGGGTTATTGCAGCCCGCCAAATTCAAGAACAGAGATACAATGATATAAAAGGCATACATTGCAATGCACAGATGACGGAACGCATGATTCATCAATATGCCGAACCAGATGCTGATTCGGTAGAAGTATTGCGCTCTGCTATGGAACGTCTATCTCTCTCTGCACGTGCCTACAGTCGTATTCTAAAGGTTGCCCGCACCATCGCTGACCTTGATGGTAGCGAAAAGGTACAGCTTCCTCATATAGCCGAAGCCATAGGCTATCGCCAACTCGACCGAGGCGACTGGGCTGAGAGAGGAATGTATTCTTAAAAGGTAAAAAAGTAAAAGAGTAAAAAAGTAAAAGAGAGAAATGTGAGCTTAGATTTTGCGATTAATTTTTACCATATAAAAAGAAGAAAAGTATGAATAATCCAATAGAAATATATCGTTCACAAGATGGAAGCATACAACTTAATGTAAAGTTGGAAAATGAGACAGTTTGGCTGACACAAAGCCAGATGGCTGAACTATTTGGTCGCGATAGAACTGTAATAGGCCGTCACATAAACAACTGTTACAAGGAAGGTGAACTTGACAAAGATATCACATGTGCAAAATTTGCACATATGGGTAAAGAACAAGATCAAATGTACGAAACTGCAATGTACAATCTCGACGTTATCATATCTGTAGGTTATCGTGTAAAGTCGATACAAGGCACAAGGTTTCGTCAATGGGCCACCACCATCCTCAAGCAATACCTTATCAAAGGCTATGCCATCAACCAACAGATAAAACTCGAGCGCTACAACGAACTTAAAGACGTTGTGCGCCTTATGTCTCGTGCCATTGGCTTACAGGAAAAAGTTAGTTCTGACGAATACGATGGATTATTCAACGTTATCTCAGACTACGTCTATGCTCTCGACACACTCGACCACTACGACTACCAGTCGCTCTCAATATCGAAAACAACAAAAGAAGAAGCATTCCGAGCTACATACGATAACGCCATGGAAGCTATTAACGCACTGAAAGAAAAATTTGGTGGTAGTCAATGGTTTGCAAATGAAAAGGATGATTCGTTCAAAAGTAGCATAGGCCAGATTTACCAAACCTTTGGTGGCGAAGAACTCTATCCTTCTGTTGAAGAGAAAGCAGCTATGCTTCTCTATCTTGTCGTAAAGAACCACTCGTTCAGCGATGGAAACAAACGCATAGCAGCCATGCTATTCCTTTGGTTTCTGAACAATAATAAGGTTCTTTATGCAGAAGATGGACATAAGCGTATTGCCGACAACACTCTTGTAGCTCTCACTTTGATGATTGCAGAAAGCCGGACTGAAGAAAAGGACGTTATGGTGAAGGTGGTGGTAAATCTTATCAATAAAGATAATCAATAAAGATAATCAATAAATACAACCAATAGATACACATAGAAAAATAATAAAATATGAAATCTTCAATAGAAAATCTTTATTCTCTCGATGGCAGAGTGCCTGTAGGCAAAGCATTGCCATTCGGTCTTCAGCACATCCTTGCGATGTTTGTTAGCAACATCACCCCAATCATGATTCTATCGAGCGCCATTGGCCTCGATAGTGCTGTTAGCGCTATGCTGATACAAAACTGTATGATTATAGCAGGTATCGGCACATTGGTACAGCTATATCCAATATGGCGCATAGGCTCACGCTTACCTATTGTAATGGGAATCTCGTTCACCTTCCTTTCGCTATCCATAAGCATAGCCAGCGCATATGGCATGGGCACGCTGATAGGAGCCGTCATTATTGGTGGTTTGATAGAAGGTGTGCTCGGACTCTTTGCCAAATATTGGGTTAAGCTTATTCCACATGTTGTAGCAGCAACGGTGGTAACAGCCATCGGCTTTTCGCTTCTTCCTATTGGGGCCAACTCTTTTGCTGGTGGTCAGGGCGCACCCGACTTCGGTAGCCTCAACAACTGGATTGTAGGCACCACCACCCTATTGGTATGCCTCCTATGCCAAGTCTTTGCCAAAGGTTTCCTTCGCTCGCTCTCCGTTCTCGTTGGTCTTATCGTAGGCTACATCCTTGCTTGCGCCATGGGAATGGTAAACTTCAGCGGCATAGCAGAACAACCAGCAATAGCATTGCCAACATTGTTGCCGTTCACTCCAGAGTTTAATATTGGTGCCATACTTTCGGTTGCAGCCGTTTATCTTGTATCAGCAACAGAAACTATTGGCGACACATCAGCACTTTGCAATAGCGCTTTAGGCAGAAACCCTCATAAAACAGAAATGGGAAAAGCCATCAGCTGCGATGGTTTCGTGAGTAGCTTATCAGGAATCTTTGGTTGTACTCCTATCACCTCGTTTAGTCAGAACGTAGGACTTGCAGCCATGTCGAAAGTTGTAAACCGTTTCACCATTGGCATTGGAGCAATAATAATGATTATTGGTGGCGTATTTCCTGTTATCGGCTATGCGCTAACGACGATTCCTCAGGCTGTACTTGGTGGATGCACCATCATGATGTTTGGCAGCATTCTCTATGCAGGCTTCGGCATGATGGCTCGTAGCGGATTCTCTCAGCGCAATATGATCATCGTGAGTCTTTCGCTCAGTGTAGGTCTTGGTTTCACCCAAGCCACAGGCATGTTCAACATCTTCCCTGAGATTGTTCGTACCGTCTTTGCCGACAACTGCGTAGCCGTAGTATTCCTCTTAGCAGTAGTGCTCAATCTACTCTTGCCAAAGAAAGATTTGGAGTAATCAACAAATAACAATAATACCGACAATTAAAAACAAATCCTTGCTTATACAATAGCAAAAAGCGTATAAGAAGACAAAAAATAAATCGTGTGTACACGCTGTCGACAATATGTTGCGACAAACGATGTACACACGATTTTTTATATTTACCGTTAGGCTCCACCTTATTATATATATATATAAGTGGTGAGCCTAACAGATTATTTCAATTTAGGAATTATTCCCAAATATTAAACGACTTAGAGTAGCCCTCAGCCTCATGTCCAGGCTGAACATCGTCAGCCGTAGAACCCTTTTCTGAAGAGATACCTGCAGTAGGAAGACCTTCACCTTCACCTCCACTAAATAATGGCGATGCAGCTATCATGTTAGTAAGTTCTATCTTTTCTACTGTGATTGTTGGAACAATATATTTTTTCATTGTTATAAGTTTTTTATTTGTTATTACTTCTTAATGATTTTCTTACCATTCTTGATTATCAATCCCTTATAGCTATTAGCTACACGCTGACCAGCGATATTGTAGGTTTCACCCTCGATGTTGCCATTTACGGTATTGAGCTTCAAACCTGTGGTCTGACCATCGATAACGAGGTTCAACTGCTTGGCAGCTGCAGGTGTATTAGCCTTGATATAAGCACGGAAAGCCTTAATCGTGTATGTATCGCCAGTCTCTGTCTTCCACCACTTGTCTGCATAGAGCATATAGTCGTCGTTATCGAGATTGTATGGATTATAGCTACCTACGAAGCTATAGTTTGTACCCTCAGCCTTTGGCTCTGCAAATTGAATATTTACGTTTTCGAAGCTATATGTATTATCTGCATTTACAGAAGCAAGCTTAATCAATACAGGCACATTAGCCTTAATGCCATTGGTAGAAGTTGTGAAATTGATATTTACATCCTCTGCATTGCTATATTCTACGACCTTTGCGTCATTACCAAATTTAGCCTTTACATCTTCTGCTGATACTGCGAATGGCAATACCAATGTGTTCCACTTATTTTCAACAAATGTGCGCTTCAAAGTTACATTAGCATCCATTGCCTCGATATTATTGTCTGTAGCCTCATCAAGGGTAACATCAAGATTGCCAAGACGAACAAGACGGAAGTTGTTGAAGCTAAACCATGCATGGCTTTTATTTGTCTTACCTTCAATCCTTATATTTAGATTTCCACTATTATCTACTATAGTTTCTATAGAATAATCATCCCAATTGTTTCCAAATATATTATTAGGAGTCTGAATAGGAAGATTAATAGAATTAGAGCCTGCTGTCAATGTAAGGTTATTTAATGAAGCCTCGCCGCGAGCAGCTACTGTCAAAAGATATTTTCCAGACTTTAAGCCAGATGCGTTTTGCGTCATTTGAGCTTTCAAATTATCACTACCCCAAAAAGTACCATTTGTATCATAATATTTATTCGTCATATTTCCCTCAGAATCCGTAGCACCTTGACCCGAATTTATAACAAGTTCTGCATAAGAAACACCAGGCATGTTTTCACCAGCAACTGTCACCTGCAAATTAGATGTACAATCCACAGCGTCCTTTACACCTTCAGCCATACCATTGCTCTCTACGTAAGCACGGCGAGCAGAGATAATAGCATTAGCCTTAGTTTCAGCATCTGCAGCAGTTGTAGGAGTTACCTCCTTAGAAGCTGTGAATTTTGTATACTTTTCCTCTGATGCATAAGCAAGTTTCGCCTGTTCAAGCGACTTTGCATCTACGAGAGCCTGATATTTAGGTTGTGCAGCAGTGAAAGCTGTTGTGCATTCTTGGATATTTTTTGTTGCAGCATCTATACTTTCCATAGTTGTGCCATTATCAGCACTTATAGCTACATTAAGATTAGTACGTTCCTCACCTGTTACAACTTTATTTGCTTCTGCTGTAAGAGCGGCTTTGGCATCATCAACAGCCTGATTGTATGCTGCTGTACTTGTAGCGACAGAAGGTTTTGCCATTACAGTATAGTCGCCAAAACTTGCCCAATTAGATTTTGCATTAGCACCTGCTTCAATATCAAATGTAATCTCTGTATCTGCATCCAAAGTAAATGGGACAAAACGCCATTGCCATCCCCATCCCTTATTTTCGTTTGCGAATTGATCATTAGAGTCGAAGCTTGCCTTGCCATCAGTAGTAATACCCAAACCTGTACTACCATTAGGGAAATTAGATACTTCACCTACAACAGTCTCACCACTCTTTACAGAAAGCTTCATAAAAGCATTTGCCGACTTACGACCTGCAGCCTTGAAAACATATTCGCCAGCAGGCAAAGTCAAAGTCTGCTTACAAGTCATAGCCCATTTATCTGAATTATAACCCAAGTTTTCTCCATCAGTTTGATTTAGATAACTGCGAGTTTCTCCACTCCAATGTTGATTACTAAACTTACTTGCACCAGTAGTTGTCCATTCGCCAAGTTTAATAGCTGTAGGATAGTCTTTTGTTGCAGCATTATATTCTGCAACATTAAGAGTCTTCAATGCCTCTGTAGCTGCAGCTGCAGTAGCTGGAGCTTCAACTTTCAAGCCAAACTTTTCAGCAACAGCAACCTCTTCTGCATAATTATCATAAGCTGATTTTGCAGATGTAAATGCAGATATAGCAGATTCAAGATTCTTTATTGCAGCTTCAAGCGCACTCTTTGTTTCTTCAGGATTCTGATTCTTTGCGTTTTCAAGTTCTGTTTTCTCATTACCTGTAATGTTCTTATAATCCTCATTTTTCAAGATAGCTTCTGCATTACTCTTCAAGTCTTTTATTTGCGAAAGCAATGTAGTTGGATCATAACCGAAGTAAGACAAAGTCCAATTATCGCAAGCTATCCAGTTTGCGAATGTTCCCAACTGATTGCCACCATCAAGTGAACCAACACCCTTAAAACCAATAGTAAGATTACCATCATCAACTTTTACAGTAGCTGTTCTATATTCAGCTCCTGCCGCTGATACAAATGCATCATTTTCAGTATTAGCCCAATCCATATCGGTATTTTTGCCTGACGTACCATAGAACCAAACACCATGTTCATTATCAATATAGTAAGGGCCTCCATGTTTCTTATTTTGATAATTTGGTTTAGTTTCTTTTTCTCCCTGTATAGTTTCTTTTCCTCCCTGCATAGTTGCCATAATAGCAGCTTTTACAGTATATTCACCTTTAGGTAGATTTGTCAACTTCTGAAAAACATCAAAGTTCTTTTGATTAAAACTTCCATTCCAAGATTCTCTCCATTTCTCTAAGAAGCCACCATTAAAGTTCGTTCGCGAAGATGTTTGACGTTGGAAATTATTTCCATCACCACCCTCACAAGTCCATCCATTAATATTAGAATCAAAATTTGGATTAACAATCTTTGCAGTAACGTCAACAGTATTAGCATTCTTAAAAGTAGCCATAGCATCCGCTATAGCATCTATGGCAGCATTTATATCAACAATTTCTGTTTTACCAGAATTTGCAGTTATAGCAGCGTTTAATTCTTCTGCCTGTTTTGCCCAATCCTTATTCTCGTTATAAAGAGATGTTGCCTTACTAATAAGAGAAGGATAATAAGAGCTACCATCATAAGTCAATTTAAAATCATCAATACCGATCTTAAAATTATCATCCTTTCTATCTGCAGTAATTGTTATTGTTGCATATTTTTGACCTTCGGCAATTTCAAAATCTATATTATAGTCAGCCCAATCTGCATTGTCTGTAGTTGAAAAATTGATGTCTGCCCTTTTATCAGCAACTGTCACATAAAAAGAGCCTGAACCTTTTGCCTTATAACCTGTGGCAGAAAAAGATAGAGTATATTTACCAGGCTTTAAATCTCTAAGAGTCTGACGAAGATAAAGAGTTGAATTAGCCCAACGCATACGAGCAAAATATGACTTTCCATTCTTTGCAGCCCATTTAACTTTATCTTGATTCAGATTGTCTGCGACATAAGTCATTCCGTTGTTATCAGCATTATCTTGATACCACTCTACGCTCCAACCTTCAGGTTTTTGTACACCACGACCATCTTTATTTATTTGTAAGAACTGAGTAGACGTACCCTCAAAACCTGGGTTCTTGATGTACTGTCCCGTTACATCTGTTTGTGCCACAGAATTACCCCCCCCCTATAGCCAATAGCAGGGAAGCCATCATTAGTTTGTAATGTTTCATAATCAATAATTTAGGTATTATTAAGTATTGTTAGTTATATTAATTTTCTTATTAAGTTATTAGGTAGAATGTCTATGTGTATATTTACACTATAAAGGCATAATGAATAGTTATTTGGTGGCAAAGTTATATAAAAGTTTATTTAAGTCCAAACTTTTATTGGATTTTTTTTAATTTTATTTGTGTATTTGGTACATTTATCGTAATCGTTTGGGTATTAAAAGGATAATTATACGCTTACATTTCTTTCCAAAGAGATTTTATAATCGAAACTATAAACGCAAGCAGCAGAACAGAGTTTGGCGAAACTTGGAACATAATTGGCTACACCAACGCCCTCCTTACAAAAAGAGCTTTCATATTGCTATATTTTTACCCACCACTGCAAAAATATTGTTATTTATTCTAATTATTTAATAATAATATGTAACTTTGCAGCATTACCCAGCAATTAACACAATTACCACATAACAACAACACTAAAATCAGAAAGCTTATGAAAAGACGTTTACTCTTTACATTTGCCACTCTTCTCGCCCTATTGCCTTACGTAGGGCTGGCAGCCACAACAACGTGGTCGTTTGAGTGGAACACAAGCAAGAAAGATGGTGGACAGGGTTTCTACAACTTTGGCTCAAGCAAGGTTGAGAAAGATGTATACACCACAGAACTAAACGGAGTGCAATGGAACATTTCGTCGGAAGGCACCTATATCTACGCCTATACTTCGACTATGGGACAGTATATCGGTAGCGCATCGGAAGTTCCAAGTAGCTCTACTCTTTGGACAACGGGCTTTGCAGGAAAGATTAAGGACGTGAAGGTTACTGCTCGCGTAAAAGATGACGCAAAAGTAGGCAATGTGTCTGTTGCCGTGAATGGCAAAGACTATCTCTGCGATGGCAAGGCCAAGGCATCACTAACAGGTACTCTCGCTGAATATGCATTTACCATCGACGATGCCGATATGCAAGAGGGAAAACTCGAGATAAAGCTCAACCAAACGAGCGAAGAGAAGGGACCTCTGTATATATATAAGGTGGTGGTAGACTACGAGGTTGCCACATCTGGCGTTCCTGCTCCTGTATTTACTCCTGCTGCAGGCACCTACGACAAAGCTCAGCAGGTGGCTATTGCTGCCGAAGGTTTGGATGCAGGCACCTACACCATATATTATACTACCGATGGTAGTAACCCACGCCTTGCCGACGGCACTCGCAAGGCTTATACCGAACCTATCGACATTGCCGAGACCACAACCCTGAAGGCTATCGTTGCCAAAGGCGAAGAACAGAGCGAAGTGGCAGAGGCTAACTACGTGATACGCAAAAATCCACAGATTAAATTCAACGAAAAAGAGATTACTCTGCTTTCGGGCGACGAGGGATATTCCGACTTGCTGAATCCTAACAAGCTGTCGCCAATCACCTATAAGTCGTCTAACTGGATGGTATGCTCGGTAGACAAATATGGTGCTTTGTATTCATCCTACGTTAAGGAAGATTCAAAGGCTATCATCACCGCTACCTTTGCTGGCGACGACACCTATTATCCTCTTACCGACACCCTTACAGTATATGTAAAGGCTCGCACTCCGCTAAAGACTCCTGAGGTGACACCTCTTGGTGGCACTTTCTCAGAACCTGTAGAAGTGAAGATTACTACCGACGACGAGAACGCTGTAACCATCTGGTATTCAACCAACGCCAAGAGCGCTGAGGAGTTTGAAGAGAGCGACAACACACAGAGCGTGGTTGTTGAAGGTCATGAGGCTACAGTCACCATCGACAAGTCGTGCACACTATATGTGATGACTCGTGGCTACAACGTAAATAGTGAAGTGATATCGGCAGAATACACCATCAACCTACCATTAAAAGCCGACTTCACTACCGACCGTGCTTCCGTGGCTTACTACGACCAGGAGTTTGACTCACCTGAAGAGGTGGAAGATTGGACAGTAGGCAATGGTTGGAAATTGAGCGACAAGAAGTTCAAGTCTATCAATGCCAACGACAAATATTCAGCTTTCGTTAGCTACGGGGGAGGTAGCGGAACCACTCAGCTCGCAAGTCCTGAGCTTACCGTGAAAGAAGGAAGCAAGGTAGAGTTCTATGCTTACTTCGCGCCAAACTTCTTGATTTATGGTAAATGGACTTTCAACATCACCGATGTAGAAACTAACCAGAGCGAGACTCTGCTCGATGCTTTCAGTTGGGCACAGGAAACAGCATACAATGCTACTAACTGGAACAAGTTCTCGTTCGACCTTGCAGCATACGCAGGCAAGAAGGTTACATTCTCGTTCGACTATCCTTTCGGAGGCGAAGACCTTGCCATAGATGGTTTCCGCCTTGTACAAGACGACCCTACAGCTAAGGACGCCATCCATATCTTCGAGGGCGAAGAAATTGCATTCAAGAACCTTTCAGAAGGCGAGCCTAAGGCTTACGAATGGGCATTCCCAGGTGCTGATACCGAGACTTCGACTGAAGAAAATCCTGTAGTAAGATACAGCAAGGCTGGCACATACAACGTTTCGCTCACCATCAAGCGTGGCGAAGAGAGCAACAAGGTAGAGCGCACCAACTTTGTAGTGGTTACTAAGAAGGCTCCTACTGCCAAGATTGGATTGCCAGAAGAAGGCTATGAGTCGCCATACGTAGGCACCTTCATTCCGCTCGACGTGCCTGTAACATTCCGCGACCTTTCAGAAGGCAACCCTACAGAATGGAAGTGGGTATTCCAAAATACCGACAAGACAGAGAGCAACGAGCAGAATCCTACCGTTACCTATACCAAGGCAGGAACCGTGAGCGTGGGTCTTACAGCCAAGAACGATGCTGGACAGACCAACGACATCTTGCAATGGGCAATCCAGGCTGGTGGTGCACAGAATGTTTGGAACATCAGTCTCGACGAAAATTCCGACCTCAAACAGGTGAACCTTGGCTACTATGGATACTATGGAGGTACCAACTGGCTTGGCATGGAGAAGTTTGCCGAACTCTACAAGGCTCCTCTCGCTGATGCTACAGTAGATAGCGTGAGCGTATTCTTTGCTTCTGTAGGCACCATCGACCCAGAGAAAGAAATCACCATGACAATGAATGCCGTGGCTGAGAATGGTGAACCAGGCGAGGTGATGGCAACAGCAACCAAGAAGGCTGGCGAATTGCAGTATAGAGATGACGACTATCTTGCCACAATCTTCCATTTCGACAAGACTGTGGAACTGAAGAAGGGTACTCCATTCTTCATCGTTATTGGTCCATTCCCTAACGGCACTATGGAGGAATCGCCATATACTGCCGACGATATCTCAATATTCTGCCACCGCAGAAACCCTGGCGAGAAGACCACCACATGGCACTATCTTGCAGAAGAGGATGCTAACTATCAGCCTACAGGCGAATATAAGTGGTACGAGAATTCCGACGACCCTCTGTCTATGGCTATAGCTCCTGTAATCTCTTACGCAACAACATCTACAGCCATCAACAACCGTGGCATCAACACCACCACATCGGCTCACTCTGTTGCCACCTACACCCTTGGTGGTGCTAAAGTGCAGGATCCACAGCGTGGCAGCATTTACATCGTGAAGTATTCTGATGGCACAAGTCGCAAGATGGTAGTGAAATAACAACAATGTCTACATGATATTGTAGACTGCAATAATCATAAAAAGCAAGTTAGCTTCTGACATCACTCACAGAAACTAACTTGCTTTTTTATTTCAGCACATACTTAATATCCATATAAATAGTAGATATCATCTATATTTTTGTTAATCATAACTAATAAAAAGTACTTTTCGCACGGATTTATAAGTTATGATTAACAAAATCGTTATATTTGCAGAAAGTTTTAAGTATAACTTATAAAAAACTGCCTTATGATACAACTTATCAACCGTCCTAACTACATAGAACGTATATCTCCATTTATAAACAAAAACATCATAAAGGTGCTCACAGGTCAACGCCGAGTGGGCAAAAGCTGTATACTCAGACAAATTCAAGTACATATTGAAGCTACGGAGCCTAATAGTAATATCATTAGCATCAACAAAGAGTTAGAAGAATTTGCCTTGATTCGTAATCATGAAGACCTATCACAATATATATCTTCACGATTAAAAGATGGAGTTGCCAACTATCTATTTATAGATGAAGTGCAAGACATTACTGGTTTTGAGAACACTTTGCGTAGTTTGCAGGCTCAAGATGCCTGCGATATATTTATCACGGGCAGCAATGCCACAATGCTATCGAGCGAATTGTCAACATATCTATCTGGTAGATATATAGAATTTCATATCCACAGCCTTACATACAACGAATTCTTGGTTTTTCATAAGCAAGAAGCCTCAACACAGAGCTTACGAAATTATCTAACCTTTGGTGGACTACCATATTTGTGTAATTTGCCATTAGAGCAAGAGATAATTTTTGAATATCTACGCAATGTATATTCCACCATCATACTCAAAGATGTAGTAAAGCGCGAAGGCATCAGAAATGTTGATTTTCTTGAAACTTTAGCTATCTATACTGCAGATAATGTAGGTAATCTATTCTCTTCAAACAACATTAGCCGCTATCTGAAATCACAACATGTCAACATTTCTCCTATCCAGGTAATCAATTATCTAAAAGCCCTACAGAATGCTTACCTTATCAACAAAGTGAGAAGAATAGATGTTAATGGACTTAAAACTTTCGAGATTGGCGACAAATACTATTTCGAAGATTTAGGACTACGAAATTGCCATTTCGGCTTCACTATGCAAAAAGATATTCATAAACTGATGGAGAATGCTATTTTCTTACATCTCTCACAAAAACACTACGAAGTATTCACAGGGCAACAAACAGGAGGAAAGGAAATTGACTTCGTTGCTCGTAAGGGTGACGAGGTGGTATACATACAATCTTCGTATTTTATGGCTGATGAAAAAACAAGAGAACGAGAATTTGGTAACCTACAAGCTATACGCAATAACTATCCAAAGTATGTAGTTAGTCTTGACGAATGGACAAGCGGAAGTTCGATAGATGGCATTAAACATGTGCATCTGGGTGAATTCTTGCAAAACATATAAACAAGCGAAAGCCCTCGCTTTGTTTCCTCTTTAAGAAGATACAAAGCGAGGGCTTAAAGTGTTTATACGTTTAATTTATTGTTTTGCTGTTCGGCAAAGAATTATATCAACTCTGGAGGCAGAGTTGGCATTGCACCATGCTGGGTGCAGACATAGGCGCTAACTTCTACTGCACGCTTATGAGCCTCAGCTATGGTCATACCCTTGAGGATGCAAGCGCAGAAGGTGCCTGTGAACGAGTCGCCAGCACCAACAGTATCTGCAACCTCAACCTTTGGAGTTTCTTGGAACGACTTGCTGCCTGGAGCAAATACATAGCTACCATTTACACCGCATGTCAATACAAGCATATCGAGATTGTATTTACCCAAGATAAGCCAACACTTGTTTTCGATATCCAAACCAGGATATCCAAAGAGGCGACCTATGGTAATAAGTTCCTCGTCGTTAATCTTCAGCACATTGCAACGCTTCAAGCTTTCGCAGATAATCTCCTTTGTATAGAAATTCTGACGTAGGTTGATGTCGAAGATTTTTAGGCAATCCTTTGGAGTATGGTCAAGGAACTGATAGATGGTGTTGCGACTAACCTCGTTGCGCTGAGCCAACGAGCCCCAACATACAGCACCTGTATATGCTGCTATCTCCTTAACATCGGTAGTGAAAGGAATGTTGTCCCATGCCACATCGGTCTTGATATCATATGTAGGTACGCCCTCACTGTCAAGCTCTACTTGAACTGTACCAGTAGGAAAGTTTACCTTTGGCATAACGTGTTTCAATCCCTTCTCGTCGAGCTGGCGAAGAGCCTCTTCGCCAAAGGCATCGTTGCCCACAGCACTAACAGCTACAGAGAGCAATCCATGCTGACCTGCATGATAGGCGAAGTTGGCAGGAGCACCACCAAGTTGAGAACCTGTTGGGAATACATCAAACAATATTTCACCCAAGCCTACGCAATATTTCTTTTTCAAGTCTGTATTCATAGTCATCTTTAATTATTAGTTGTCGAATTATTGGTTATAACTTACATTTTAACCTTTCCGATGTATGTAAACAAGTATACCACACCTACTGCCATTACCAATACTGCACCGATCTGACCGATAGCATCGCTGGCAAAGCCCATAAGCAATGGGAAAACGGTTCCACCAAAAAGTCCCATTATCATGAGTCCACTAACCTCGTTCTTCTTCTCTGGCAAGGCAAGCAAAGCCTGTGAGAAAACTATTGAGAAGATGTTAGAGTTGCCATATCCCACCAAGGCTATTGCTATATAGAGCATAAATGTGCTGTTGCCAAAGAACATTACAACCATACTCAAAGCCATCATCACAATGCTGATAGTAAAGAATGTGCGCGACTTCATGATGCGAAGGAAGAAAGAACCAGTGAAACATCCGATGGTACGGAAGATGAAATAGAGCGAGGTTGCAAAGGCAGCCTCATTCAAACTCCATCCCAAACGCTCTATCAAGAGCTTTGGTGCTGTGGTGTTGGTACCAACATCTATACCCACATGGCACATGATACCGATGAAGGAAAGCAACACGATAGGTTTGCCGAGCAACTTGAAACAATCGCTAAATCCAGAGGCACTACCACCATCCTTCTCTTCTTCGATAGGTGTACTTGCCAAAAGTAAGGTGGCTACCACACCTATTATCATATATATAGGGAACAGCACGCGCCAACCAAGTCCGAAAGTAGGAATGCTTGCTACAGCTCCCCACATAGCGATATATGGAGCCATAAACGAGGCGATAGCCTTAACAAACTGTCCGAAGGTAAGGGTTGAAGCAAGGTGCTTGCCTGATGTAACCACAGAAGCCAAAGGATTTAGTGAAGTCTGCATCAAGGCGTTGCCGATACCCAAGAGCGAGAATGATGCGAGCATTACACCGAAACTTTCGTCAAAGATAGGCAAAAGTAGTGAGACCACGGTAACTACCAATGATAAAAGTACTGTTTTCTTTCTACCTATCTTATTCATTAAAATGCCTGTAGGCACAGAGAATATCAAGAACCAGAAGAATACTAAAGATGGAAACAGATTGGCTGTAGCATCGTTTAGGTTAAGATCTTCTTTCACGTAGTTAGAGGCGATACCTACCAAATCTACGAATCCCATGGCGAAGAAACAGAACATCACCGGGATGAGAGATAATTTAGATGACTTATTCATAACTATTACAAACCAAGCTTGTAAACCTTCATGTTCTTAAATTCAGCCTTGCCATCCTTGCTATATAGCTTCAAATTCTCGTATGGAGCTACAGGGAATACGAGGTTGGTCATGGCGATGCGACCACCATCTACGAAGAGCTCAACAGATGACTTATCTACGAAAATATCAACATGATAGGTCTTCTTGCCATCCTCGCAAA
>ERZ773202.1528-NODE-1528-length-14611-cov-2.701498_pt1 | contig 14611 bp, 15 predicted proteins | sample MGYA00580998_ERZ773202 | MGnify/ENA primary metagenome ERZ773202 (study PRJEB29015, sample SAMEA2737803) | human gut metagenome | biome: human gut; feature: human-associated habitat; material: faeces | place: China | collected 2012 ...
GCAGACGATCTGCAGCGGCTCGGGGTTACCTTCTTTATCGACGTTGAGCCCGCCCACGTCGACCGAGCACACCCACATATGATCGGAGTCGGGATGATGCTCCTTTTTAAGGACCTTGGCAGTTACCACATGGTCGAACGCAGCGCCAAGCGTCTCAACACCCTCCACGCCCGTTCCCGTAAGGTCGAGTTTGTCGCAGAACGCCTTGATATCCGTAGGGACCTCAACGTATTCGTTCAGCCATTTCAGCGATACTTTCATGACATTCTCTTTCTATGACATCGGCCAAGGCCGATGAAAATCAGTGGGACGGCCGAGCTTGCCGGAATCGGCGATATCACGGGATCGATTGAAAAGGGGAAAGCAGCCGATCTGATCGTCACTGTGAAGAATCCTCTGGATGATCTGCGTGCACTCCGCAACGTAGATATGGTGGTTGCCAGAGGCACGATCATCGACCATCCGAAGATTAAAAAGAAAAAACAGGTGGAAGCAGAACTGGATAAATTCCTGTAAAATACTTCTACAACAGTCCTGCAAATAACCGCATGAATAATTGTCCCAGACGCAGATACGCACTGCGTCCGGAACAATATTTTTCTGTCACTTCCCTGCTCTCCTGCATTGTTTTCTCCAGATCATGCCGGATAGATAATACAGCAGGATTGTCAACTATGAAACAGCCGTTCTCAAAATGATGATACAGGCTCCTGTAATCCAGATTGATTGTTCCGCAGGTTGCCATACAATCATCTGCCACACTCATTTTCGCATGGCAAAATCCCGGTGTCCACTCATAGATCCGCACTCCATGCTTAACCAATCCGTGATAAAACGAACGCGTAACGTTGTAAATCAGCTTCTTATCCGGAATTCCCGGCGTGACAATCCGTACATCCACGCCCCTCTTTGCTGCCAGACATAATGCATGTGTCATCTCATCCGTGATAATGAGATAAGGTGTGATAAACCAGCAGTATTTCTCTGCTTTATTTATGATACTGATATAGACTTCCTCTCCAACCTGTTCATCATCGGTTGGAATATCTGCATACGGCTGCACGAAGCCAGCCTGTCTTGCCCGGTAGCCGGACGGTGTAAGGTATTTCTCAACATCCACATCATCCGCATCCTTGTCACTCACGGCGTTCCACATCTCCAGAAACGTCACGGTCAGGGATTTTACCGCATCTCCTTCCAAACGAATACCTGTATCCTTCCACATACCGTATGGCTGGGTCATATTAAAATACTCATTTGCGAGATTATACCCTCCGGTAAATCCTACCTTACCGTCAATCACCGTAATCTTACGATGATCCCGGTTATTTAAAAACATATTTAATCCAGGGGTAAATGGATTAAACACTCTGCACCGGATACCGACTTTTTCCATCTTTTTAATAAAATCTGTATTGATAAATCCAATTGACCCCATATCATCATAGAATACGCGGACTTCCACTCCTGCCTTTACGCGGTCTTCCAATACTTCCTGTACCATATGCCACGCTTCCGCATCCTCGATTGCATGATATTCCATAAAGATAAAATGTTCTGCCTTCGCCAGATCTGCAAGCTGCGCATGAAGCCCCTTGATTGCTTCATCATAATATGTGATATCTGTATTCCGGTACACCGGATAGCTTGAATTTCTCTGTATATACGTGGAGATACTTCCGGCTTTGGGGAGTTGCAAACGTAATCTTTCCAGATTATCTCTGTTAGCCGGAATCAATGGGAAAAGGCGGCTGTCGATTTTCTCATACCGTTTGCGCATCTTCCGTGTGCCACCATTTAAACCAATCAGCAGATATAACGCAACACCCATGATCGGGAATATCAGTATCAGAATAATCCACGGCATCTTCATGGATGAGGTCTGATCTGACGCATATAATGCCAATACAAGGATTGTTCCAAGCAAACGTGTCAGAAGATTTACAATCTCTGCATATTCGTTCAGTCTTGTTATCATGGAGACTATAAACATAACTTCAAGCAAAATACACACGGCACAAAAACATAACCGTTTAATCCCGTTTTTTGTTTTGGCTTTCCCTTCTAACGTATTTTTCTGCATAATAATTTCCTCTCATAAATTCCTGGCAAATGCATTAATATCCAAGTGTATCGTTTACTAAAATCACATGAATTCTTCCCTCATGACGTGAGAACCTTGTAATCAGGAACTGACAGCAGAGTGTATCCGGAGACTTACAATCCGAACATCTGCCTGTGACCTTGCACGGTGTCTTCACATCAAACCGCTGGGCGTTCACCGGAGCTGCCACATTTCTGGCACGCTTCATCGCCTCATCAAGATCGGAACAGACCTTGTTCATTCCCACGATAAATAACACCCGCTTCGGTCCCTGTGCGATACAGGACACACGGTTGGAATTTCCATCGATATTTACGATGATGCCATCGTTCGTCATCGCATTGGCGCTCGATAAGAATACATCTGCATCATATGCTGCCAGCAATCCCTCACGCGGCGTCATCTGCGAACGATCTATGTAATTATAATTTCCTGCCTGCAAGGCATCCACCAGACCAATCTCGTGTGCGCTCTGACAACCCCCCAACGGAGCTGCCCTCGCCGATTATCTCCAGTGCCAGCTTCAAAGCTTCTCCCTTATCTGCTGCATAGTAACCGGTCATGTTCCGGGATTCCAATCCTTTGATAACGGTCTGTGCCAGAACCTCATTTCTTTTTTTCATATTCTCGTTCATGCTATTTCCTCCATTCTCTATACGTGTCTTCTATTTTAGCACAATTTTACACATATAGAATCATGCATACCACCAAATTTCCACGAAAATGCATATAAGACACATACAAAATCGATTATAATATATGGCTGCTTTCCGGAATTGTCAACCGCATATTGTCCTATATTCATTTTTCATTTATAATGATTTCGCTATGTTAGACGATCAGCCGATATTGGCTTTGAATACAGAAACGGAGAATTAAAATCACACATGTTAACGCCGGATTATTATAACAAATTTACCTGTATTGCGGACAAATGTCCGATCACCTGTTGTAAAGAGTGGAAAATCGCAGTCGATGCAGACACGAACCGCCGCTGGAAGAAGCTGCTTCCGCCGGATACCGTACCGGAATACCGTAAGAATTTAAGTGCCTACACAACGAAGAAAGACGGGCAGCGCGTAATCGGATTAGACGCGATGCATCGCTGTCCTTTCCTAGACGAGGCAAAGCTGTGCCGCTTAGTCTCCGCCTACGGAGATTCTGTGCTCTCAGAAACGTGTACAACCTTCCCGCGGGAATATCATACCTTCCACGACCACAAGGAAGGGATGCTCATGCCATGCTGTCCGGCAGTGATTGATCTGTGGAGAGATACGCTACTGGATTTCCCACAGGTGTCTGATCCGGACGCACTCTTTTTGATCCGCGCTTTGATCATGGATCTGATTCAGGATACGAATATTTCTATCGAAGAAGCTTTATTAGAAAGCTTTTATATTCTGTCTGAACTGGCAAAAAACGCACCGATTACCATAGCAAAGGTAACTGAATATTTCTCACCTGCTTCGCTTGCAGAGCTTCGTGCAGCTATCCACGACGTAGAACTTCCGGCTGCGGACACATGGATGGAATGCAATGAGCTGTTACAGGATCTATCTGTAAATTATATCGAGGAAAGCTTGTACGCATCTTACTTGAATCCACTGATTACGCTCGCAGAACAATTCACTGTGCCAGACGATGTAATACTCGCTGCCTTTCAACGACAATTACATACCTACGATATCCTGTTTCGCAATTATGTGGCAAACGAAATATTCTCCGACCTGCTTATGCCGGAGGATACGATTGACGATATGTTGTTACATCTCGAATGGATTGCCATGGAATATGCATCCATCCGGCAGAGCCTTTTTCTTCTTTACTCTGCCGAAGGAGCGAATCATCTTTCTTATGAAACCGTCCGTGACTACATTGTAATCCTGTCACGCATGACCGGTTATGAAGATGCGGATATCCGCGAATATCTCGAAAATAGTTTTGCATCCCCGATCTGGGATTGGGGATATTTTGCGCTGGTGGTTGGGAAATAATTACTTTTTCTCATCCAACAGCACAACGCCCTGTGCCGGGTTCTCCTTGATGGCTCCAACAACCGGATGTGGCACATACATCTCTTCCAGATAAGCCACGTCCTCTGCGGAAAGCTTCACATCGAGCGCGCCTGCTGCATCATCCAAGTATGCAGTCTTCGTTACTCCGACGATTGGTGCTGTCACGCCCTTTGCCCACTGCCATGCAAGAGCAATCTGTGACATCTTACAGTTGTGTTTTTCTGAGAGCTCATGCACTCTGGCAACCACCTTCATATCCTGTTCTTCCATCCGGTCATACTTTCCACGTGCAACACGGTCGGTCTGACTCCGCAGAGAATCTGTATTCCACACAGGTCTTGACAGATGCCCGGCAGCAAGCGGACTATATGGCATCAGCGCAACATTCATCTGCTTACAGATTGGAATCAACTCGCGCTCATCCTCCCGGTAAAGTAGATTGTAATGATTCTCCATCGTAGCAAACGGTGTCAGTCCTCGCTCTTTTGCGGCAAGCTGCATATTATAAAACTGATATCCATACATCGCAGATGCACCGATTGCACGCACCTTTCCAGCCTTTACAAGACCATCCAGCGCTTCCATCGTCTCCTCGATCGGAGTATCAAAATCAAACCGGTGAATGATATACAAATCCAGATAGTCGGTTCCAAGCCTTTTTAGGGAACCGTCGATTTCCCGCTCAATCGCTGCCTTTGACAGTCTACCCTCATTGAAATACACCTTCGATGCGATCACAACCTTATCACGTGCCACATTCTTTTTCAGTGCCTGTCCCAGATATTCTTCACTGGTTCCTGCGGAATAACAGTTTGCAGTATCAAAGAAATTGATACCAAGCTTCAACGCATGCTTGATCACCTTCTCGCTTTCCTGCGCATCCAGTGTCCAGTCATGCATTGTACCTGCTTTTCCGAAGCTCATGCATCCGATGCAAAGCTTCGATACTTCAATATTGGTATTTCCAAGTTTTGCGTACTCCATGTATAAACCCTCCTGCAATCCCAAATGTTTTTATTTCAACTTACCATATTCCTCATCTGTTACCGGCTCGCACCACTCATTGGATGTCTCCTCGCCCGGTACTTCCACTGCCAGATGGCTGAACCAGCTATCCGGTGCAGCGCCATGCCAATGCTTAACCTCTGCCGGAATGTTGATGCAGTCGCCCGGTTTCAGCTCGATGGCTTCTTTGCCCTCTTCCTGATAATATCCACGTCCGGCTACGCATACAAGAATCTGTCCGCCACCGCTCTTTGCATGATGGATATGCCAGTTGTTCCTGCAGCCCGGCTCAAATGTGACATTGAAGATTCCAACCTGACTGGTGGATACCGGTGCCAGATAACTCTGTCCGATAAAATACTGTGCAAATGCATCGTTTGGCTGTCCGATTGGAAATACCATTTTCTTTGCATGCGCACGCATCGCCGGATCTTCATAAGGCAGGTCGCCTTCATCCACATCCCAGACTTCCTTTGCCAGATTGAATACGGCCCATCCATTTGGCCATCCGGCATAAAATGCTACATGGGTGATGATCGCAGCGATTTCCTTCTGTGTCACACCATGTGCTTTCGCATTCTGTAAATGAAATTTCAGAGAAGAATCCGTGATCCCCTGTGCCATAAGTGCGACTACGGTAATGATGCTTCGTGTCTTGACATCAATATCCTCGTTGTTCCAGTTCTCTCCAAATAATACATCATCGTTAAAATGTGCAAACTGCGGAGCAAATTTTCCGAGTGCATTTCTGCCTGCTGTCTGTGTAATCTTTGCCATGTTCTTACCCCTCTCCTAAAATTCTTTTACCAGTTCTTCGATTTCCTTCTTATTTACATGATTGAGCAGCTTGCCCTCGACAAACTGTGCACCCGGTGCGGATGGCTGCAATTCCTTTATGGTATTTCCAAATCCGCTTCCGCCGGATGTTGCGAACAGCACGATCTTCTTGCCTGTAAAATCATATTTCTCCAGAAATGTGTTAATGATCGTTGGTGCTACGTACCACCAGATTGGGAATCCAAGGAATATCTCGTCATACTCTGAAATCTTCGCGTCAGTGTCTGTGATTTCCGGTCGAATCTTCTTGTCTGTCATCTCTACGCTGCTTCTTGATTTCTTATCCATCCAGTTTAAGTCTGCCTTTGTGTAGGCTTCCTTCGGCGTGATCTCGTACAGGTCCGCGCCCGCTGCCTCTGCTATCATCTTTGCAACGTTTCTTGTAATTCCACTTGCACTAAAATATGCGACTAATTTCTTACTCATTTTTTGTCCTCCTATATGCTCCGCAACACTGTTAACAACCACTAAAAAAGGTGTAGTCTCTTTCTTCCTACACCTTGATTATAATTTTTGTATTGTATTATGTCTAATACTTACATTGAATGTTTTGTTATGCCTGAAAAGCATTGATCTCGTCAATGAATTTGAGGACAGCCTGCGCGTACGGAATGTTCCTGCGCCATGCGATCACAGTCCCTGCCGTGATTTCCGGATACAGTTTTTTCTGCACAAGCAGATCAGATCGCCAGTATCTGCCGGCGCCTTCAATGGAGATTGGATAACCAAGCCCCTGCATCGCCAGGATTGCTGCATTTGTACCGAGATTGCTTGTAAATGCTATGTTCAGCTTCGCAAAGTCCTTGCCAAACCAATTCGCAAGCTCACTTTGTACGCCCGACCGTTCCGGCAATATCAGCGGTAACGGCAATAAGTCCTCTTTCGTAATATATGATTTTTCTGCCAGCGGATCGTCCGGTCGCATGCCTACAACCCAGTGGTCACTCTCCGGAAAACGGATATAATCCAGTCCTTCCAGATTCACCGGCTCCATGTAAAGCCCGATGTCTACCAGTCCTTTATTCATCATCTCATAGATCGTATCTGCTGTTCCGGTATGCACCCGGATCTGAACCATCGGATATTTCGCCCGGTACCGCTCGCAGATCTGTGCCAGCAGCTCCACTGCTGCGAACTCACCGCATCCAATCGTGATTGTTCCATCGACGACCTGACTTTCCTTGAATTCCTCCCGGATCTTATCTTCGAGATCGATGATTTCAAGGGCTCGCCGCTTGAGCAGGATTCCCTCGTCGGTCAACGTAACATTCCGTCCGCCACGGTTGAACAGCACGGTTCCAAGCTCTTCCTCCAATGCTGCAAGCTGTCTTGACAGCGTTGGCTGTGTGATATGTAATTGTTCCGCAGCCTTCGTGAAGCTCTGCTCCTTCGCCACGGTCAGAAAATAGCGTAATACCCGAAGCTCCATTTATCGATTCTCCTTATTGCTTATTTGCATGACAAAATTATTATATCACTATTTCTTCATCACACAGATTTTATTTGAGAAATTTCGTACTGCCGGGATTTTCCCGATCACCTTGTAAATCGGCATCAATACTTTCATCCCCTCAACCAGACTTACATCACGCTTATTCTTAAAACGAGGAATTACCTGTTCCAACGCCGCACCATTTTTTACGCCCCATGAAAACTTCGCCGCACTCTTCTCGATGGATTTCTCCTTGATATGCTTTGCCATGAACGGAGCCATAGTCTCTACGAGCACCGTAGCATGAGTAAATTTCCTGTCTATTATGTCGAATATTTTCTTCACATCAGCTTCTGTGAGATACATCGTAAGCCCCTCTATGATGACCAGCACAGGTTCACCTGCATACTCTACCAGGTCTGCCCATTTGCCGTCCATGGCGGATTCCGCTATCTGGTACACCGGTCCGTCCTCCTGCAGGAACTTTGCCCTTACAGTCATGGTCTCCGGGAGATCAATGTTGTACCAGCCTTTATATTTACCCTCATTTCTATAGCAACGGGTGTCAAGACCACAGGCGATATTCACAACCACAGCACCCTTGTGCTTCTTCAGGAATTCTGATACAAGCTTATCAAGCACTATGGTTCTCGCTATAACTCCGCTTCCCATCGCCAGATCCTTGTCCGCCAGTGAAAAGTCATAATCCAGACTGTCCACTATCTCTATGGCCTTGCCATCGTATATGGCATGATCCGGTTTTCTTGATTCTTTCGCCCTGGCATAGAGTGTCTGGAGCATCGTCTCCGGGACTCCCGTTATGTCTACCTTTGATCTGCTTACTGTATTGTTCTGTGTGCTAACCATTTTCTCATTTCCTCCTGCTTTTTAATTATGCAAACGCATGAGAGGCGCTGCGCGCGGCGTTTACATAAAATATAACATTTGTCTTGTTTTGTTATGTTCGTAAAAATAAGAGGTTCTTCATCGATGAACCTCTTTCTTTAAACTCTCTATCAACTTTTCTGTACCGCCTGTGGCATGAATGCCGATCTTTTCTGTCAGATACATTTTCTTCTCCACATCTACATCCTCGTTCAGTATCGCCATGGCTCCTTCAAGCCGCATCTTAGCCAGCACACGAACCAAAGTCTCATCCGGCTCGCATCCAAGCTGTGACCTGTAATATGCCGCAAATGAATGTCTCATGAACTCCTCAACCCTCTGGTGATAATTCTCATAGCAGCTGCCGTCAGCGCCATGCATGATGATCATTGCCTCTTCCCTGTGTGCCAGAAGAAATTGCATCATGATCCTGTCTGCATCTACGCCCGTGCCGGGGTTCTCAATCTCCCCCTTCATAAGTTTTCCAAGCATGACCTCGTATTGATTCACAAGCGGTTCGAGTATCGCCTTGAACAATGCCTCCTTACTCTCAAATGAAAAGTAGAAGGCTCCAGTGGTAACTCCCGCACTATTGCATATCATTCTAAGACTTGCCCTCTGGTAACCATTTTTAAGGAATTCCTCTTTACCTGCTTTTTTCAGTTTTTCTATCGTTTCACTGCGCTTGTCGTTTTCCATAACATATGTTATGTTAGCACAAACTAACTAGTCTGGCAACATATTTTTTATATGTAATGCCTTTCTTTACGCCCTGGCATTTTTCCTACTATCCACTACACACAACATTCTTTCAGTAACTTTAACGTATTCTTTCTTTCAGGTATTTCCTTACCGTCTCAAGCCCTCCAATCGGCACGCAAAACTTCTGGTCATGGTTCTTACATGCCTCATAGGTTTCCTCCAGATCAAACCAGCTCACGCCGTCCAGTTCTTCCTTCTGGATCGTCAGGTCTGCTATGTCCACCGGTTTCTGGTACACGAACACAAATGCCACCTCATTATCCCTGAACATTTTGCCGTGAAATTCCTTCTCATATTGGATCCTGAATGTCCCCGCAAAGTCAAGGTCAGAAACCTCAGCCTTGATGCCAAGCTCCTCACCGAGCTCCCTGAGTGCCGACTCCAGAGGTTCATATCCCGCCTGTATGTGCCCCGCAGAGGAAGTGTCATACCTTCCTGGAAAAGAATCCTTATCCATCGACCTCTTCTGCAAAAGAACCTTGTATCTGCCATTCTCCTTCTTTGCTATCCAGATATGCGCAGTCCTGTGGCATATGCCATTTGCATGTGCCTCGCTCCTCTCCACTATGTCTCCAGTAGGGTTGCCCTGTTCGTCGCATATATCAAAAAGTTCCATTATAGTGTACCGTCCTTATTCATTCATACATGAACCATTATTGTTTATCAACTCCGATTTGTAAAGCAAACAGCTAACATTTTTCTACTATTCTACACTTTGTATACTTTTATAAACGTTTTATAAAATATCAGTAATTGCACTTGATATTGATCACTTTTTAGGATATTCTCAGATCACTATAAGTTACTAAATAAGTCAGCTCTAATTGACACTAACATTATTGAATGTTAGAATTCTTGTATGATATGATTATGGTAACCTTACCATGCGAAATGGGAACTTTAAGAGATGGGTGTTCTACCATATAAAACAAATGAACAATTTTAATATGGATGTTCTACCATACAAAATGGAACAATTTTATGGGAGCCCTACCATGCAAAAAGGTTTTTAAGAGCTGTGCATTTTAGCACAGCTCTTTTATATTCTCAGAAAGGCGATAATGGATATCCTAAATTTTTACTATATTGATTTAAAATACATAAGAAATCTGTCTCGTGCAGATGACAACGTAATGTCAGTCTCCCCTCAGGTAGGTAAGGAGAATCGACCATTTCTTGGAATAATCATTCTTACAGGTGGTCAGAAATATTGCATCCCCCTTACCTCACCAAAAAGAAATTTGAAAATATGAAAAGCCAGATTGATTTCATCAAAATATTTGACCACAACAGCAGGCATCCTGAGTATTCTTCTAAAATCATAGGAATTCTCAATCTAAACAATATGATTCCAGTTAACAACTCAGTTATATCTAAGGTCAATCTGAAATTAAACCCTCACGATACCCCAGATAAAACAAAACGAAAGATTCTTATTCAGAAACAATTATCCTGGTGTCGGGATCATTCCGATACTATAATCACCAAAGCCAATAAAGTCTACTCTCTCATAACTGATTTTCCCGACAAAAATCGCAACCTTACAAAAAGATGTGTAGACTTTAATAAACTTGAGCAAATTTTATCTAAATACTCAGATGACTAAAATCCCTACACCACCAGCCTCGCCTTCGCCCTGCCGGTTCTGTCCTTTTCCACCACGATCTGCTTGTCAATCTTCTCCTTGAGTTCAGTCACGTGCGATATTATTCCCACCAGCTTTCGTCCCTCGGTCACGCTGACCAGCGCTTTGTATGCCTGTGGCAGAGTCTTTTCTGTGTCCAGTGAGCCAAAGCCCTCATCCACAAACATCGTATCTATCTGTATGCCGCCAGCCGAAGCCTGCACCTCATCAGAGAGTCCAAGGGCAAGGGAGAGTGATGCCATAAATGACTCGCCCCCAGAAAGAGACTTAACGTCTCGTCTGCTGCCGTTGTAATGATCCACAACACAGAGGTCAAGGCCGATCTGGCTTCTCTTGTCACTGCTGTCCGTCACACGCCCCAGCTCATACTGACCATCTGACATCTTCAAGAATCTCAGATTTGCACGCTGAATTATCCTGTCAAAATACGACATCTGTATATATGCCTCAAGGTTTATCTTATTCTTGCCGGATACATTTCCTGAGGCAGTGTCATAGAGCGACTTCACGCTTACATATTTCTTTTCTTTTGCCGAAAGCTCATCGGACTTTCTGCTTATATTCGCCATCGCCGTTTCATTTGCACGGATGCGGCTGTTTCCATCCTGCATGAGAAGTCTGATCCTTCCCAGCTCATCTCTTGCTGCGTTTTTATCTTCCTCAAGCTTGGCAAGTTCAAGCTTCTCTGCTGACTCCAGCGTGTCTGTCAGAGCCTTTATCTGCCCCTCCAGCGTCTTAATATCCTGGATCACAGCATTATATCTCTTCTCAGCGGCGTCAAATGAATTCTGCTGTTTCTTTGCTCTGCCAAGAATCTCGTTCATCTTCGTTTCCGCCTCACTCCGATTCCTGAATCTGAGCCCCGCGGCCAGTTCTGTCGCCTGTTCTCTGTCTGAGACAACCTTTGCCGTGAGCGCCGATATATTTCTCTCAAGCTCCGCCAGCTTCACCTGCATCCCGGCAAATGCTTCTTCCTCCTGAGGAAGTTTTGCAGCAAGCTCATCCCTTCTGCTGACCCTTTTGCGTTCAGCCTCGATCTGTCTGTCAGTCTTCGCAATCTTCTCATTATAGTACCCAATATTCTTCTCAACCTTTTCCGGCAGACCGTCTATATCCTCCGGATCGTCAAATTTCCTTCCAGCCTGCTCAATAATGCTGTTTCTGATCTCCATGACGCTGGCAAACTTTACCTTTGCATCCGTAGCACTGGCATTTGCCCTGTCGCGTGCTCTGTCCGCATCCTTCTTCGCACCATCTAACTGCGCATCTGTCGGAGCCTCCTTTGGCAGCGATGCAAGGAGTTTGTGCTCCGTCGCACCGCACACAGGGCACGCCTGTCCCTCCTTCAGATCCTTTGCAAGGATTCCCGCCTGGGCATTCCTGTAGAGCGTGCTCATATGCTCATACAAATCCTGCTTTCTGGTATACATCTCATTATCAAACAGATACTGCTTCTGTGCTTTGTCCACCGCCTGCTTTCTTCTGCTGTATTCCATGAGCAGTCTGCTTATGCCATTCAGATAGTCAACAGCGTCAGCCATCTTCTCCCTCGATGCCGTGATTGCAACTATTTTCTCCCCCGCATCCGCAAGCTGTGTCTGTTCCAGTCTCAGCTTTTCTATGCTCTTCTGTTTGTCTGTCACAAGCATTCTGCCCTTCTCTGCCTGTTCATTTTGCCTTTGTATGAGCTGTTCCTCGTCTGCAATATTTTTTCGCTTCTCGTCCAGTTTCTCATAGTTTGGAAGCTCGTTATTTATAACTGCTGCCTGCCTTTGGAGCTCTTCCGTCTCTTGGAGCGCTTCCTTTGTCCTGTTTAACTCTGCCTCAGCAGTAGTTCTGTCATTCTGTACATTTGCAAGCTCCAAATGTGTCTTTTCAAGCTGCACTCTGGCTTTCTCTGTCTGCTGTGCCTTGCCTATCAGCGTGTCAAGTTCCCCGACCCGGGTCTCAAGTGTACCGATCTGCTTCTCATATGAATCCGTTCTTGCCTTCTCCGTTACAATAAGCTTTCCGATGAGTGTGATCACCTCATCAATTGGCATCTGGCCGTCCTTTGCCTTCTGGACACTGAGTCCAAGAGGGTCATCCTCTCCGAAGACTATCCCGGATATATACTGCTCTATACTCTTCTTCATATCGTCCCGTTCACTCTGAAGCTTTCTCGTCTCATCCTGAAGACGTTTCTGCAGAACAAAATACCTTGATGTGTGAAAAAGCTTGCTGAATATCTTCTGTCTGTCCCCGGACTCCGCCACCAACAGTTCCTTGAACTCACCCTGGGCAAGCATAGATATCTGCGAAAACTGCTCTCTGTCCACACCCAACAATTCCTGAAGATATGAATTTACCTTCGTTCTGTTGGCAATGACCGAGTCATCCGGCAGATACAATTCTGCAGCCGCATCCTGCAGGGTAGTTCCCTCACCTTTTTTCTTACGTCTCTCATAGGAAGGATTTCTTTTAACTCTGTAAGTCTTCCCCATATGATCAAATGTCAGTTCAACGTAGGTATCTGTGTCCACATCGGCATACGTTGATCTCATCATCCTCGCATCACGGCTCGCTCCGCTCGGTTCATCATACAGCGCATAACAGATGGCATCGAATATCGTGGTCTTTCCCGCACCCGTATCCCCAGTCACAAGATACAAGCCTTCAGCCCCAAGCTGGGCCATGTCAAGCATCTGGACTCCCGCATATGGTCCAAATGCCGACATCGTAAGATTAAGTGGTCTCATAAGCGCTCCTCTCTTTCACAATGTATCGCCCCTCTCGCCTCCGCAAGCGGGGCAGGTCGTCGGAGCGCATTTGAGTTATTCGCTTCGCTCATAAGCGCTCCTCTCTCCATACAGAGTCTATAATATTCTGAACAAAACTCCTCTGTTCATCGCTCATTTCCTGGTTGTTCTGCTTCTCATACAACTCTCCAAACAGATCTATAGGCTTTTTCCCTTCAAGCACAGCGCCATCGTCTATCGTCTGTGTCACACGGGTTCTGGTGTTGTCGTATCCAAGCTTCATCACATTTGGATAAACCGTTCTGAGTTTTCCCAAAGCATCCGGCACGTCATCCTCGTCCGTGAGAACCACATACAGATAATCATCCACAGCCGTCCCCTCATAGTTTCGCCTGTCCATCAGCTCGTCAAATGTTCCCTTTACCTCGCGCAGCTCATGCATCGGAACAAGCGGAACAGTCCTTATCTCTATTTTCTTGTTCTCAGGGATGTCAACAACTGTCACCGATTTGGTGTGGTTAGCCTCCGAAAGTGAATACTTAAGCGGTGTTCCACAGTATCTGACAGTCTCCCTGCCCACCTTCTGCGGCCCATGTATATGCCCCAGCGCATAGTCAAATGAGTCGAATACCGACACATCCACATTGTCCAGACCGCCCACATTCTCCTCCGACTCCGAGCGCACAGCCCCGGTCACGAACTGGTGGGCCACAAGGATATTTGTAACCTTCTCATCAACATCCATGTGCTCCACCGCCACACGGCAGGCATCCGTGTAATCCTTTATATCATCCGCCTCATCAGGGAATACCGCTCTGACCATTGCCGGCTTCACAAATGGCAGCATGTATATGTTCACCATCTGTCCTTTTCCATCCTCCAGCTTATATGGTCTGACCAACCCATTTCCCATCATGGCTATCTGTGCCGAATCATATACCGGCGATATATGGATTCCACTGAGATCAATCAGACTTGATGCAAATGCCAGCTTGGCCGCCGAATCATGGTTGCCGCTGATGATATATACTTGCAGCTTTCTCTTTGCAAGCGAAGTCAGGAAGCTGTCCAGCAGTTTCACCGCCTCCTCGCTCGGCACAGACTTATCATATACATCCCCGGCTATGATGACTCCATCCGGCTGCTCATCATCGATGATGCCCAGTATTTCTTTTAATATATACTCCT
>ERZ773202.1529-NODE-1529-length-14588-cov-38.777059_pt1 | contig 14588 bp, 14 predicted proteins | sample MGYA00580998_ERZ773202 | MGnify/ENA primary metagenome ERZ773202 (study PRJEB29015, sample SAMEA2737803) | human gut metagenome | biome: human gut; feature: human-associated habitat; material: faeces | place: China | collected 2012 ...
CGAGTCCGTTTTGTACAGCTACAGGAGCAAGAAACATTCTACTGTCACGCATGATACGCTCTTGATGTGCCAAAAGATAGAAAGCATTGTCTGTGAAAAGTTTCTTCTGTCGCTCCAATTCTTCTGTTGTTTTTGGTTGTGGCTTACATGGCTTATTGCCAATACTCAGATATGTACCTGTTACATCCAATCGCATTTTATCGGGTGTAAAATCTGTGAGAGGTGATTCTTTTGGGAAGCACTCAAGTACAGTACCATTCATTAGAGTGATACAATTTGAATTGACACGAGTGTCAAGTGAGCGGTTTGAACCGCATGAATTTGATGATAATTTATTCATAATCAGAATTTTATTAGCGTTATTACTAATCGCATATTTACCACCGTTATTCTGAACCGGTTGGCACTGAAAAATTAAATCAGTTCGTAATGCTTAAATGAATCACAATGTCATGTATAGACACGACAAATGAGGCGTATTGACCAATAGAGCCAATACACTTTAGGTTCATCATATAGATGATGAACAGAGATAAATGTTTCTAAATTTGTTTTGATTTCTTTCCATAAATGATTTTCTTTAAAAGTTAATACTTTTCATGTCGATGCTCCACCGTGGCTTTTCTGCTCGGTTGGCATCACCTTGTGCAAGGCTACTCTTGACATTTTCGGCTGCAAAGTTAATACGTTTGTTTGAGAAAAACGAAAAATCAGTACTAATAAAACTTAATACAGATTAATTTGAAAAAATACTAAATAGCGTTTTGTGGATATAGACAAAATGAAAAGAGGCTGCTTCTGGCAGCCTCCATTTAATCTGTTATGTTAATCATCCAATGTGAATGTTATTGTACCATTGATTGTAATTTTCTGCTTGTTGTTTGAACTGCTACTTGTGTAACGTTCAAAATTAAAGTCCTTAAACTCAATGGTAATCTTGTTTCCGTTGATGGATTTGACGGTGGCATTTCCGCTACATTCATCAATGGAGCGTACACTATCATCGCCAAAGAAAATACCACTCACAGCAAGTTTTTGTCCTGCCTTAATGTTCTCACGGCTTTGAAACTGCCAATAAGTGTAGTAGTTATCACCGTCAGTGAATGTTACGTTGAAGGTTGCACCGTTATCATAGTCATAATGCGTTGTTCCCTCTACGCTTTGAGAAAACAACTGAAATGTAGCTTGCTGCACAGAATAGTTCTCTGTTGTGGCACCTTCATACTTCACTGACACTTTACCGTTGTAGTTACCGTTACCGCCCTGTTCATCACCATCATCGTCAGATGAACAACCAACCAATGCCAATGTGCTTACTGACATCAACATGGCAATCAAAAAAAATAAATACTTTTTCATTTGAATGATATATTTAAAGTTTGACATAAATTTCAAATTGATGCGAATCTCGAAATCAATCAGTATACATATTCGATAAGCCACACGGTATAGACCGTGCCATCATGTTCACCGACCTTTTCTGCCTTAATTAAATTATAAGGCTCACTGTCCATAAAGGTATAACGATAGTCTTTTGCTGACACTTTTGACGGTAAACATCTCGAATAGAAATTATACCATTCAGTCAATCTCTCGATGTCATATAGACCATCAAACAGATACCAAAGGTTGATATTCAGGTCGTTATACTCACAAGCGTATTTATTGTTACTCCCATGTCGATACGTATTTCCTCCGATAATATCATACCAAACGTCATATCTGTCGCCTACGACTTCCTTTTCGACCCTCTTGCCTTTGACGAACTCGCCAATAAACGAGTAGTTAGTCTCCTTCACTATCTGTCTTATATCATCCTTATATGGATAGTCATACGTAAATCTTGTTACTTCTTTCAAATACCATTCCTTTGTTCCGGACATATCCTTGTGAATTCTTTCTACGACATATCTGTCACTATCCAAGACATAGGAATATACTGAGTAAGGCTTTCTTTTGCCATACTCATCATAGTCGGTTCTATGCAATCTGCCGTCTTTGTATTCCAAACGTTCGGATAATTTAAAACCCTTGTCTTTTACCCAACCGACGTTCGGATACCATGTTTCACTTTTTACTAGTTCGTCTACCTTTATGAGACGGCATTCGTCATCATAATAAAAGTTATACCTTATTGTATCTTTTCTATTCGGGCTATTCGGTGCAAATGACGTGACACTACGAACCATCTTCTTGCCTTGATGGTTTAATCTTTGCGCACATAATGCTGATACAAACATTATGCAGTATAATAATAAGGTAGTTTTCTTCATAACCAATTTTCTCTAATTTCGTTGCTATCTTTGATTGTGATAAAGTTAGAAGGCGAGAGTAATCTTCGTAGACCACTCTCGCCAATTTTTGTGAATCATCACAAGTCCTTAAGCTGTACGGCTTGAGAACTTAGCGCAAGGAGAGTAAGCCATTTCAACTTTTGAAGCCTTGCTAACTTTCAATTCTGTTTCAATCTTTTTCATATTGTAACAAATTTGATTGTTTTAGAAATACTTTCGGGAGATTTCATTTATCCGCATTCTAATATGTTTCCTCTTTTTGAGAATATTCTCTTTGGAGTCTTCCTACAGAAATAGTAGGAAGCTCTTTTAGCCTTTCTTGTAAAGATTTCCCCCCTAATGGGTCATATTGCTCATACTTCATCTTTTGGGCTAACTTGTGTCTGATTTTTGCCAAGTAACAATTGTTTTCTGCTGCTTTTGTTGGCGTTCCGTGTTCTGAATAATTTATTCCTGCACAAAGAGAGCAAAACGAGCAATATTCATGCGTTCCGCATTCCTCGTAATCTGACATTTTAAGATGTTGCCATTTTTCAAGAATAGGATTGTCGGTAAGTATATCCCTAAGATGATGAAGTTTGAGATTACCGAAATGGAGATGGAATGCACAACAAGGAATCAAGTCGCCATTTGGAGTGATGCAGAATGTATTATATCCTGCACGACATGTATTCTCATCCATATTTATATCCATGCCTCCCCAAAGCGTAACCTCATTGCCTACATACATAGCTGTGTTAGAGTCTCTCAATACAATTTCCAATAACTCGGGATTCAGTCTGAGATAATGACTTACGCATTTGTCGCCATCTATAGAGTCCGTCACATTTAGTTCGTATTGAACGTATAGCCCATATTGTTTAGCTACGTTTGTTACCGTATTGTAGGATTTTACGTTTGGGAGCATCACACAACATTTCAAGACCATAGGGACAGACAATGCCGAAAGGCTATCTATGACAGATATGGTTTTGTTCCAAGAGCCTTTTACTCTTGTAATATTGTCATGCTCGATGGCAACTCCACTATATAACGACAAGCCTACAATACGAGGAAAATAATCCGCAATCAGCTTTTCTTTACCTACAATACTTTGCCCATTGGTGAAAATATCTACAGCGATATCTTTGCTGTAAAGGTAGTCCAATATGTTCCAAACATATTTGTTTGAGAATGGGTCTCCGCCCGACAAGCATACTTTGGCAACACCTTCATCATATAGTTCATCAATGATGCGGATATAATCATTCAAGGACAGCTTGTCTTTGATGTCTCTATGTGAGGTCTCTTCATCGTTTCGTGTCGCACCTATATTATAACAATGTATACATTTCTCGCTACAATTATAGGTAAGCTCAAGCATAACTCCAACGATACCGCCAACTCTCTCTTTATATGCTAATTCTGCATCGTTCAGTTCTATGGCTGAGTCCTCTTTGGTTGCAGCATAGGTTGATGAATTGCTGTTTGTATGGCTGTGTTTTGTCTTTGTACGGTATTCGTTTACAATTTCTTCTGTACAAAATTGGGACGTAAGAAGTCCTATCTCTGCAAGCGATTCCATAAAAGGAACAATACTGTTCTCTGAGATATTTGATACGTCTGAAAGTTTGCTGACAGATATGCTGCCATTTCTCGGAAGAGCAAGTATGAGTCCTATGATAGATGCTGACATACCTTCAAAAAAGTATGCCATACCGTCAATTAGGTTGTAATATATAGCCACAGACTCTTTTGCGTTAAATCTGCCACAAGTCCATACAGGGCGATAATAAATCTGTTCTTCCATATTTTCTATACTTTAAATAACCGTAGGTCTTTTAGACTTTGAAGTCGCCATTGACGAAAACAATATAATTAGTACCAAATTCATCCAACTTACAAAAGCAACGTTCAAAATACTTTCGTCCCAATTTGCAAATTTCATCACGTTCTGTTGTTGAACACTGAAATGTGTTTACAATTGTAACTGCCTCATCTTTCATATGCTTATGTATGTTCTCTATGAATGATTCGCTCATTACTTTTTCTACAATCCTACCACCATTGAACAAGTCAACAAAAATGACATTATACTTATTTCCCGTTTCATTAATGAAATGAAAAGCATCGCCATTTATGATGTTCAATTTGTCCGTTGCTAAACCTTTGAGAAAATATTTTTTCGTGATTTCTATAATCTCAGGCATATATTCTACAGAATCTATATTGACAGAGTTGTCGAAACGTTTTATCATGAATCTTGGTATAGTGCAGCATCCGCCACCAAGAATCAGAGCTGAATCTATATTGTAATTATAATGAAAAGCATCAATAATCTCTTGAACCTCTTTTAAAATTGGTTGATATATGCTTTGGTCTGTATATATACATGAATATCCAACACTACCATTTCTTAGTGCAAGCATATTGCCTTGGCTAATTACAGATAGTGTTCCGATTTTTGTATAAACAGTATCTATGAGTTTATTTTCAACCATGATTATAATTTCAAACTTTAAAACTTTGGTTTATAATCTATCAGTTCTTTCATTCTTTTAACAAGCTTGTTCACCTCTGGATCTAAATTACTCATAAGCTCTCTGTACACCTCTATGTCCTCGTCTTGGAAACCTTGTTTCTTTAGTTCTTCTGTATTGGTTGGAAGGTTGCAAATTCTCTGCATAAGTCGCTTGCTTTCTTCTAAACTTGCCATATTGAAAGTATTTTTATGCACTTTCAGCCCAAACCGTGCCGTTATTAATCTGATGTTAGGGAGCATAAAAAGAAAAGTGAGGCTTTATTGCTCCTTCTCCCTCTGTGTGACGGCTTGGACTCCGTTGGTTTATGGAAAAAGGAGAATAAGCCCCACCTGTACGTATCTCGTCTTTGTATACGAATACACGTCAAGTAGAGGCATATTCTCACTACACTCCAATAAACCATTTTGCGAAAGTGTCCAAGTTTCACACGGATTGGGAGTATGGCGAAATACGCTTCTCTAAATATGTCCGTCAATAAAGCCTATTTTGGCAATATGACACTGCAAAGATAACTAAAAATATTGAGACTAAAGAATTTCTCTTGATGAATTTGCTGTTTTGCGTTTATTTTTAGAATTATTTCACTTTATCCGTAAAATCAGTACTGCATCTGTGTCACAATAACCTTTTAGATTTGATTTATACATTTTGAATAGCATATCAATACCTGTTAGAAAGATTAAATTGATACACTTGATTGTTTGATACAGTTGGATGGTTTTTCCATTTTCAACAATAACATAAAAGTAGAAGAACATAGACGTTATCATTTGAAAATGGAAAATCAGATTAGTTATTCTATCGGCTTTTTGTAAGGCCTTCTCGGAATGTTATTCCTGTCACAAAACTCATATAATCTACTCAAGCCTATCTTTATTCCATTTGCTTTGAGCATAGCAAGATTATCTTTCACAGACAGACTGCAATCATAGAGGTTGCCAATCTCTTCGTCCTTCAACTTGCGCCTGACGATTCCAACCATCGACTTGGGCTTGATGCCTCTTTCAGAACAATACAGTTTATCTACTTTGAACTTACTCGGCTTACGCTTCGTCTTTATGTTTATCTTTTCGTATTCTATATTTAGGGCATTGTTGGCAATCCTCATTAGCTCTTGATTATTCAGAGTGTTGTCTGAGTTATCATAATACCATTGTCGTTCAGCAACCAAGTTATACAATAGATGTTCAAATGTGATGTTTGGAAGTATCTTTCTGCGTATGAGTGCAGACACAAATAGGCATTTCCTCCTGTTGTCACCATCCCTCTTTATTTTCACAGCTGACACTTTGCGAATATCTCCACTGCTATTTGTTACGACATCTTGATACCAACTCCGGTATATCTCTTGATAGTCTTCTGGTACCAACGCATAACCGTCATTATATTTTAGTTCGGAATGGTCAAAGTATCTGTATCGCTCTCTATATTTGATAATCAAATCAGATGGAGGAATTGTTGAAAGGTCATTGATGAAATCCATGTCTGTTATATGATAGGCACACTCTTTGTTATTGGCACGCTCCCTTATTGATGTGTTTTCATTGTGCGCTGACTCAAAAGGTGAAACTCCAAAATCTGATAAGGTATAAACTCTGTCTGTGGAATACACTTCACACCTTGGCGTTCCATTACCATTCATGTATTGTGATTGTCTTGCACCACATGAATCTTGGTCGGGATAAGTTGGGTAATCTTTGCGAATCTCCTTTATGATGCCTCTATACGCTGAGGCTAACGTTTCGCCATTTAAAATCTCCTCACGGAATACATAGCAAAGGCGAAAACGATACTTGTTACCCTTACTTGGACAAAGATTGCTTGGTGTGGTATAATATACCGTTGGCTTCTTCGATAACCCATAGACAAATTGTTTCATTTCCATGTTGAAATCATCAACGTCAACAAACACTACATTAGCTCTGTCGAAATTATCATTCTTCTTCTCGTATATTTTAAAGGTGTCGGCTTTTGTTGTAAACCAATGGCAAAAGCAATATCCTTCTTTGAAGTGTTTTACAAAGTCCTCAATACTTATAGAAGAACGTTTGAAACACAGTTTTTTTATGTCTATACTCTCTTTTGTCGCATAATGTTCGAGAGATAGACTTAGTTTTAATGCTATCACGTTTCATAATCGTAATATCATTATTTTGTTGGACAGGGTTTCGCCTGTCCCTTTTAGTTTTATCTTGGCTCTACATAGCCTATTCTGTTTACTGTCTAAGATAGTTCCTATCTGTTCGTCTTGGAGTCTTTGGATGGTGGTGGTCTCTTTCTGTTTCTCTTCATATTTTATATGGTTTTATTTCTATCATTTATTCTCATGTTGCAAACATACTACTTGGGAGACTACTATTGCAAAATTGAATATTAAAAATCTGAAGACTTGAAAGAAAAGGCATTTTGTATGCCGGAAAATTTTCTAAAAGATGCACGGCAACCCCTTGTGGTCGATGCCTCGCTCCCTCTATAGGGGTAGGCAAATAGAGGATACGGTGGAAGCCCTCCCTATAACTCATATATTTACAGTACTTTAGATTAGCTTGAACAGCTTTTGCTGCTACTGAATGCTACACCTTATAATATAAGGTGGGCAACTATGTTTTCCTTATTTATACATGAAATTACGTGCATTTACACCTTATTATATATATAGGGGTTGCTCTTGATTGTCTTTTTGAGGCTTGAAATCAATTGATTTTAAGTAGGATAAATCGTGTAAGTGACTGATAGCCATGGTTGTGTATGAAGCTCGTGCTGTCCCCGATAAATATCCCCGACAATAGCTAACTCTCTGAATATCAGATATAGAGTATAATTGAGTGGGAATAATCGGAATACCGATAAACAGCCACTCAAATAAAGATGAATTAATTTAAACTCAATAAGTTAGGGGATTCGTTGACGTAACAGCTTGATTGTCAACAAATCCCCTTTCTTGTATAAAATGCTCAAAACCATTATCAACTTTGGAGCCTATAGCAAAAAAAGTGTGAAGCTAAAGGGTGTATAGTCGTACAACTAAAGGGTGTATAGTCGTACAACTAAAAGGTGTTGCTACTAGGCTCGGCTGACCTGCTGACTGCAGTGAACAGACTTGCTGACTAGGCTCAGCAGAGATGCTGAGCCTAGAGGGAACCTTGCAGAAATGGTCTCCGATAAATAACCTAGATAATAGCTAACCTCTAAATATCAGCTATAGAGTATAATTGAGTGGGAGTAAAGATATCAATAAAAAAAGACCATCATTTGGGTTGGATATTCAACTCAGATGGTGGTCTTTTTTTATTGATGAGTACTGAGTACTTTCTGAATGATGTACTCAGTACTTTTTGTTTTTAATAACCGTCGTTCTGCTTCAACTGCAAGTTAGCATCAAGTGCACCCTGTGGGATAGGGAGATAACGGTTGGTGGTCTTGAATACACGATCCTCAATCTTCTTGTCAGCTGCAGAAGCATTTACATTGATAGTGGCACGCATACCAGGAGCCACAGACTTATCCATGCTCACAGTACCAACCTGACGCTCCAATGTGCAGTTCAGCAAAGTCTCAGCCAACATCTTGCCACTGGCATCCTTCCAGCGTAAGATATCAGCACGGCGGATACCCTCACCTGCGAACTCTACACCACGCTCACGACGAATCAACTCGCGAAGCTTCTCCTTGGTATTGTACTTAGCTTCATCTACATCAGGCATACCTACACGGTTACGAACCATATTTAGGTAGGTGTAAACCTGAGCAGAAGGACCGTTCAATTCATTCGCTGCCTCGCAGTAAGTAAGCAATACTTCTGCATAGCGGAAGACGATAGGCTGGCAAGTGGTGTTCCAGATGTCAGGATACTGGTTCATAGGTGCCAAGTACTTACCCCATGTCAAACCAGTCTTTGAACTGTTGTCGGCTGCGGTGTAAAAGTTGGCATTAGAAGCTCCATTTATAGTCTTGTCAAGCGAATTGTAGATAGCCTCTTTACCATTACCATTGATGTAGTCACAACCTGGATAGATGACAGTCATTGCCATACGTGGGTCACGGTTGTTGAATGGATGAGTAGGATCATAGCCAGAACCCGGTTCGTCCTTGGTCAAGCCGTTTGCCATTTCATAGGTGTCGATCAAGCCGTAGCTAGGGACGATAGAAGACCAACCACCATCGGCGTTGTTGTACATACGGCCAATCACATCGTTAAAGTAGTCGTTTTCTACAGCCTGTACGGCAAGGATGATTTCCTTGGAATCCTGACCTGCTACATTGAACAGGTTAGCATAGTCTGGATCCAACTCATACTGATTCAGTGCAATGATCTGCTCAGCACGATCCTTAGCAGTAGCGTAGTCTCCATAATAGAGAGCCTCGCGCATGCGGAGAGCCAGAGCTGCACCCTTGGCGATGCGACCACGGGCTGCAGGAGTTACATTGATATCGTTTACCAACTCGTCGAGTTCCTTCTCGATATACTCCTTCACCTCCTGCTCGCTTTTACGTGGAACCATAGCTTCCTCTGCAGTAGCATAGCTTTCGATGATAGGTACACCACCATAGTTCCAATTCATCAGGAAATAGCGGTAAGCGCGAATCCAACGAGCCTGAGCCATAATGTCTTTCTTGGCAGTTTCTGGCATAGTACACTTGTCTATGTTAGCCAACAGCTCGTTGACGCGACGGATGCGTGAGAAGTCGTACCAGTCTCTACCGCTTGATGCGGTCACAGTTCCATTGCCGATAGGTGTATAACCCTCCCAGGAGAACTGGTCGTAACCAAAGTCACTTGTACCATCCCAATACAGGAGGAAACCATCCCAGCCCCAACCGGAATTGTACTGGTCTTGCCAATTGTTGTAACAGCCAACGAGGAACTTGTCTGCATCGTCCTGGGTTTGCCAGGTGCTGACAGGTGAAAGGGCATCTTTTGGGGCTGTATCGAGGAAATCGGAGCATGAGGTTGCCAAGAGGGCGGTCATGCCGATAAATATATATTTCTTAAGATTTCTCATGATAATATCCTTTTTAAGTTATTAGAATGTTACGCTCAAACCGAATGAGTGAGTGCGGAGCAATGGATAAGAGCTGAGTCGCTGGCTCGTAGCCTCTGGATCCACGTTGATGTCGAGGTCGTCGATTGTGAACAAATTCTCGCAAGAGTAGTAAACACGTAGCTTGTTGACATGCAGGAATTCGAGTGCCGACTTAGGAAGTGAGTAACCCAGCTGCAAGTTCTTCAAACGGCAATAAGATACATTCTTGAGCCAGAATGTAGAAATCACCTGACGAGAAGAGCTAGGAGAGTTTGTATTGGTGAACAATCTTGGCATCTTAGGATTTGACTTGTTGTAAGTCCAGGAGTCTCTCCAGATGGTTGCTGGGTGAGAGCTGTCGCCCACAAAAGCACCTTCTACCTCGTATGCATCGAAGTAGCGGTAAGCCTTAAACTGTCCATTGAAGAACAGAGAGAGGTCGAAACCCTTCCAAGCTGCGTTCAGGTTCAAACCGAAGGTCCAGCGAGGAACAGAACTGCCTGCATAGAAGCGGTCGTTCTCGGCATCAATCTTGCCATCACCGTTGATATCCGCATATTTCAAGTCACCAGCCTTGAAGCTGCCACCGCCGAAAGGACAAGAACCCTTTGAACCGTCTGCTGGCCAGTATTTGTTCATATACTCCTGTGCCTCAGCATCAGTCTGGAAGAATCCATCAGCCTTATATACATAGTAGCTGTTGAACTCCTGACCCGTAGCGTTGCGCTGGTTGTAGCCAGTACCTACGTATCCCTTACCAGGCATGCTCTCAATCTTGTTCTTGTTGTATGCAACATTCAAGCCTGCGCCTACTGTCACCTCACCAATCTTATCGTTGTAGTTGAGGCTCATCTCGACACCCTGGTTGCGCATCTGGCCCACATTGTCAAGATAGCTACCCAAAGCAAACTCGTAAGGAGCATCTACAGAGATCAGGATACCATCTGTAAGGCGGTTGTAGTAATCAACAGATGCAGTAATCTTGTTATCGAGGAATCCCAGGTCAACACCTACGCCCCATGTGGTCGCCTTTTCCCAAGTGATGGTGTTGATCTTGTATGAACTCTGGTAGTATCCAGATGTTACCTTGCCATCGAATGCATACTTGGCATTGATATTGTATGTATTGATAGCTGGATAGTAATCGCTCAAAGCCTCCTGGTTACCCAACTGACCCCATGATCCGCGAATCTTCAGGTTAGAGAGCCAAGACTTGGTTCCCTCCATGAAAGCTTCCTCGCTTACACGCCATCCTGCAGAGAATGATGGGAAGTAACCCCAACGATGACCATCTGCGAAACGGCTGGATGCATCGGCACGGAGGTTAGCCTCGAAGAGGTAACGGCCTGCGAAGTCGTAGTTTACGCGACCAAACCATGAAAGCATATTCAGCTCACGGGTATATCCCTGTGCCTGCTGGGTAGATACATCACCGGCATTGATATCGGTAACACTGTTGTTAGGGAAGTTCTTGCGATAAGTGTACCAGTACTTATAATCGTATGCCTCTGCATGCCATCCTGCCAAAGCACCTATGGTATGCTGTCCGAAGGTCTTGTTGTAGTTCAGCAATGCTTCGAAGGTCTTGCGCTCCCACTTATATACTCGTTCATCGTGGAAATTTGGATCGGTCTTCTTGTTCTCATTGTAAACAAAGTACTTCTGGAAGTAGTCGTAGTTCTGGTTGTTGTTTACATAAGATGCACTCAACTTTGCAACCAGTCCATCGATGATTTTGTAATCAACACCGAAGAGACCTGTGAAGTTGGTATTACGACGATATACCTTCAGATCGTTGTCGAGCCATGCAATAGGGCTACCATCAGAGATAGTTCCCCATGTACCATCGTCATAACGAGCGGTAATCCATGGTGCAATCAAGTTGAGCTGACGGATGATCTGGTCAGAACCACCACCTGCGTATGCAGAAGAAGGGTCGGTATAATCGTTCTTGATATAAGCGAGATTCAAGCGGGCAGTGAGGCGGCTGTTGATCTTCATCTCCAGGTTGGTACGGCCGTTTACCTGCTCACGGCCAGCGTGAGGCAAGATACCCGACTGCTTCAGATAACCTACAGATGCAAGATAGTTTACGCTCTCAGTAGCACCGTTCACGCTTACGTTGTGGTGCTGCAAGGAACCAGTCTTGTAAGCCAGGTCGTACCAGTCGGTATTAGGAAGTGCATTGATTTCCTCTTCTGAGGTAAATTTCTTAGCCTTGCCCTCGCTTTCGAGCGCATCATTCAGCATGTGGGCATACTCGTATGAATCCAGACGGTCAACCAGGCTGGTTGGATTCTGCACACTCACATAACCATTATAAGAAACTTGAGGCTTGCCGCTCTTACCACGCTTGGTGGTGATGAGGATAACGCCGTTGGCAGCCTTGGAACCATAGATGGCAGCAGAAGCAGCATCCTTCAATACAGAGATGCTCTCGATATCGTTAGGGTCGAGGCTACTCATGGTACCAGACTCTACGCCATCAATCAAAATATAAGGAGAGGAAGAGTTGAGGGTTCCCACACCACGTACGTTGATGCTACCAGAGTCCATACCCGGAGCACCATTGGTACCGCTGATGGTAACACCAGGCATCATACCCTGGAGTCCACTCTGCAAGTTCTGGATAGGACGGCTTTCCAAAGCCTTGCTATCCACTGATGATACAGAACCGGTGAGGTTCACCTTCTTCTGTGTACCGTAACCTACAACTACAACTTCATTGAGCTCCTTGTCTTCAGACTTCATGGTAATCTGCATGTTGCTTGCAGCTGTAAGTGTCTGTGGATTGAAGCCGATGTAGGAAATTGTAATCTTGCCATTAGGATTTTTCAGACTGAGGGAGAATTTTCCGTCTAGGTCGGTTACTGTTCCATTGGACGTGCCAACTTCCATCACGGTAACACCGATAAGAGGTTCGCCTTGATTGTCGACAACACGTCCTGTTGCTACTTTCTTCTGCTGTTGGATGCTGGTGGTAGGGTGGTTCAAGTTGTCAGCTTTTACCATAGTACCATTTGCAAACGCAGGAGACATGGAAGTCAGCGCACAAATCAGCAACGCTGTCTTCATTTGGTCTTTAGGTTTCATGTTCTTACTCATATTGTTTATGTTAAGAGTTGATGTTTAATTAAGATTTAGTGTATCTACTTAGATCTTATTTCGGGGCAAAGATACAAAAAAAATATGTAATCAGCAAGGAAAAATGAAAGTATTTTCTAATAAACGTGAAAAAATGTGTGTGTGTTTTCAAAAGTAGGGGAGTTATTGTGGCTCTTTTTCTTTTATACCTTATTTATATAAAGTATTTTTCTTTAAGGAGGGGCAGGAATGGTTGGGATGGAATACTTCTCAAGCCTTGATAGTGGTATTCATATCCTCTCATTCCTGTCTTCTTTTTTTTATTCTGCCATGAAAAAAACAGTGGTTATCCCTTCTGCTCTTTCAGCAAATCACGGATCTCTGCCAGGAGCTTCTCTTCCTGGGTAGGCTCTGGAGCCTTAGGAGCTTCAGCAGGCTTCTCTTCCTTCTTGGCGGTAACCTTGTTCACTACCTTGATGAGCAGGAATACACAGAAGGCAACGATGAGAAAGTCGAGAGTGGTCTGGAGAAAATTGCCATAGTTGATGGTTGCCGCCTGAAGCTTCTCGCCACCGATCACCTCTACTGATGGAAGAGTGACTTTGAGGTCGGAGAAGTTGACGCCACCAATGAGCCATCCGATAGGAGGCATGATGATGTCGTCTACTACAGAACTTACAATCTTGCCGAAAGCACCACCGATGATTACACCGACTGCCATGTCGAGTACATTACCACGCATGGCGAATTGCTTGAATTCATTCAAAAATTTACCCATAGTCTTTAATGTTTATAATGATTAATACTTCCCTTGGAATGATACCTTTTTTGCTTTTCAGTGTACGATGAAGCTTTTTCCCCTTAATATAATAAGGTGTAAGTTTCAGACGCAACTTTCACTTTATCTTCTGGTGTCATATTCTACTTCCTTTTAATAATTGCATTTTGCTATATGGAGTTGTCAGTATGGCATCTTAAAGTGCTAAAAATAGGTAATATTCTAGTTCTATCGCCCTTTTTTAACTTATTTAATACTCTATTCGTGTGCAAAGTTAGAAAATTTTTTGTAACTTTGCGCTCGAAAAGAAGAAAAAATGCTCTAAGGCGTAAAATTTTGAATGTTTCAGCATCGGATGAACGCTCGAAAGCAGTTAAAAAAGTAATTTTTATTAAACTTTTAATTTAAATATTAAGAACAATGATTAAGATTGGTATTAACGGATTTGGCCGTATCGGTCGTTTCGTATTCCGTTCTACAGTTGAGGCTGAGAACGCAAAGGAAGTACAGGTAGTAGCTATCAATGACTTGTGCCCAGTAGATTACATGGCTTACATGTTGAAGTATGATACAATGCACGGTCAGTTCGACGGTACTATCGAGGCTGACGTTGAGAAGAACGAGTTGATCGTAAACGGTAACCACATCCGTGTTACTGCTGAGCGTGATCCTGAGAACCTGAAGTGGGATGAGGTTGGTGCAGAGTACGTAGTTGAGTCTACAGGTCTCTTCCTCGCTTACGACAAGGCTGAGAAGCACTTGAAGGCTGGTGCTAAGTATGTAGTACTTTCTGCTCCTTCTAAGGCTGACGCTAACGGTAACCAGGCTGATATGTTCGTTTGCGGTGTTAACACTGACAAGTACAATGGTCAGAAGATCGTTTCTA
>ERZ773202.1531-NODE-1531-length-14582-cov-5.460109_pt1 | contig 14582 bp, 14 predicted proteins | sample MGYA00580998_ERZ773202 | MGnify/ENA primary metagenome ERZ773202 (study PRJEB29015, sample SAMEA2737803) | human gut metagenome | biome: human gut; feature: human-associated habitat; material: faeces | place: China | collected 2012 ...
GGATGAAGTCATTCATCAACGTTGTGGAAACAAAGAATGAGCATATTATGGCAGCATCGAAAGACCGTTGCCATTTCAAAAGTGGTGATTATTTCAAAGTTGTGTGTGGCGACTTCAAGGGCGTTGTCGGCCAGGTTGTGAGAGCAGCAGGTTAGCAACGCATCGCTGTAGAGTTGAACGGCATCGGATATGTGCTTACAGCCTACATTCCCAGTGATTTTATGGAGAAAATTGAAGATGACTTGATAGAATAGGGATAGTTGCCAACTCAATAAATAAAAATAAGAGAAATATGAATGAAATTAAATGGTTTGACAAAGCAAGAATATACCACATTATGGTGGATAGATTCAATGGGGGATGGCAAACGCCTCCACCTAGTGTGAATGACTTCTGTGGAGGAACACTTCAAGGTGTCATTGATAAACTAGATTATATCAAGTATCTTGGTTTTAATACTATTATGCTAACTCCATTCCTAAAGACTGCGGGTTATCACGGATATCATACTTTGAGTTATGATGAGGTTGAACCTCATTTCGGAACATGGGAGATTTTTCAAAATCTGCTGAATGTCGCTCATGAGAAAGGCCTGAGAGTGATTTGTGACTTCGTTCCTAATCACTGTTTCTATTGGAGTGATGTCTTTCAGGAGGCGCTACTGAACAAAGGAGGAAAACATCGTGATTGGTTCTTTTTTCAGAAGGAGGATAGTGACGATTATGTTTCATTTCTGAATTTACCAGATCTGCCAAAGTTTAACTTGGAAAATCCAGGGGCCGCTGAGTATATGGCTTCAAAAGCTGAAAAACTTGCTCAGATGGGAGTTGATGGTTTCCGCATAGACCATGCTATAGGACAACCGTTTCCATTTTTGAAACATCTCCGTCAGACACTAAAGAACGTACGCAACGACATTGTTGTGTTTGGTGAAGTTTGGGCAGAGGGTATTAGTGAAGATTTGTATGGCCAATTGTACTTTAAGACAAAAGATCGTAGAGAAGAGTTGTTGGCTAATCTATTAAAACTAAGTCGTAAATTGTTCCCATTCTTAGGTGATGTAGAAGAAGAGAAAGAAAATGACGATGAGATTAAGGTCATCAGTCAAGAGCATATTCAGGCAGACTATACCGATGTGCTTGACGGCGTTCTCGACTTCACATATCGTGGCATTCTTCTTGACGAGATAAAAGCGGGACGACGCGTTAACATGCAGAACCATCATCTTCGAAATAGGCTGATAGAGCATTTTAACAACTATCCTAATGATTTTAATTTGGTCTTGTTCTTAGATAACCATGACACTGACCGATTCTTGTTTGATTGTCATAATGACGAAAGCCTACTTGAAGAGGCAATCATGTTCACGAAGGAACTGAACCGTCCGTTCTCTATCCTCTATGGTACAGAGCAACTGATGACAACAGAAACCAGCATCTTTGGTGCAGAACCTTATGCTGACCTACGTGTTCGCCAGTGTATGAACTGGACTCAAATACCGGCTAATATATTAAATATAAAAGACAACAATTATCCATCAATTACTGAAAAAAAAATGCCAATAGTTAATGGAACTTCATGGTCTGTGGGTGATAGCTTTCCCATTGACAAGGCCAAAGAATATATTCAACATCGAAAAGTAGCAGATAAAGACAAAGTGGTTTGGCTAAGTGTTAAGCCTAAGTGGGACATATATTCATTAGTATTGCAAGATAATGTTAAATCAAAGCTGCAAGAAATAGCTGCCTATATCACCAGGAAAGACAAATATATGAAGAAGTGGGGCATAAGCAGATTTATGCGAAGTGAATCATGTATTTGTATCAATTTCTTTGGTACTTCGGGTACAGGAAAGTCCATAGGCGCAGAGGCTGTTGCTGAAGCCTGTGGGTTAAAAGTAATAAAGGCATCTTATTCCCAAATTCAAAGTGATCGATGGGGGGGGACTGAAAACAACCTCACATCGCTTTTTGAAGAAGCAAAGAAGAAAAAGTCAATAATTATCCTAAATGAAGCAGATGGTCTCTTTAGCAAAAGACGATCTGACGGTGCCAACTCTGATACAAACAATCAGATTAAGTGTCATTTACTTAACCTAATGGATACATACGAGGTGATACTTATACTTACGACGAACCGTTTTGAGGACTATGATGAGGCGTTCTACCGTCGCACATTGTTCCAAGTTGAGTTTCCTTTACCTGGACATGATGAGTTGCTTCAACTTTGGAAGATGCATCTTGGATCTAAGGACGACGAACGTTTCTGCAAGGAAGGCGAAATACCCAAATCGCCCTACTTCTCCTTCGAGGGTATAGCCAATAACTCTGAAGGGCTTTCTGGTGGTGATATAAAGAGAATTACACTGGCTGTTATAGGGAAACTACTAGCAGTCAACGCTCATGAACTTACAGAAGATTTGTTGCTTTCTGTTGTTGAAGACTATAAGCACAATAAATTGAAAATGTCATTGGGCGGATTTAAGACTGTAACTGGCAAACTTAAAGATGATATTGAAAATGTTATCAAACAATAATTATTATTCACCCTAAAAAATTAACATTATGTTTACGATTTTAATTTTAGAGATTGTAGCAATACTCGCATTATATGTGGCTGTTGCTGTCGCATTGTGGGCCTTAATTGAGGCATACTACTACATTAAAGAAAAGGTACAAAATAGTACATTCTATAAGGTGTACAAAATATTACGTAAACTCTCAAATGGGGAGATTCAAACAATTATAGTTGTTCGAAACCCCGATGGTTCTCTTCAAATTAGAACTGAAGCAAAGAGATTTTCTGCAAGTGAAATGCGAGGAACTCCGATTGAAAAAGCCTTCGAACAGGCAGAAAGGAATCCAAAATCACGCATAGAAGGCGATGTCTCTGTTGAGTTACAAACCACCAAGGCAGAAGAGGATGAGATTAAGAGAAAGGCAGGAAGATAAATAACAGTTTAATTATATACAACTATGGGCTTTAAAGAAATTAGAAAATTAATTGGCGATATATCATTAATAGTCAATCATGATTTCGTCAATGTTAGAGATTATTTAGTGAAAAGTTCAGACGAAGTTTCCCAAAAAGAAGATGGTCCTTTTGTTGGGCAAGTCGTTTTGGAACGTAAGACATCTGATGTAACCAATTTGTGTGTAGCTATTTGGACTCACAATCCAGACGGCTCCTACACCAAATATGAACAAAATCAAGACTTTTATAGTTTCAAAAACATACCTTCTTTTATTGATAGAGACCTTTGTTTGACGCGTCGCTATGAAATCGTTTTTCGTCCCAATGAATTGGAAATTATCAAGTCTGAAAGAAATATAAAGATACAAACAGGCATTAAAGATTTCCCAGAATTTGTGAAACGTACTGCTAATAATTGTGGACATTCTGTTGGAAAAGTAATCGCAGAAGTCTCTGACGCAGGTCTTTACTATCGTGTTAAACTATATACTATTGGTAGCATCACGCCTCTGGCATCATTCCTTACTGTTTCTGTTGAGGGGATTGGTTCTAAAGAAGTAGAAGAGCTCGGCATTTCACATTCCATTAAACTTACAATCGGGAAATAATGGAAGATTTTAAAGTAAAGTGTGAGACTGTGGTAAATATCATTACGACGTGGCCAAGTGTCACTCGTAATGATATTCCCCGAATAAGAGATATTGTAGCAAATAAGTATTTTGCAGTGGGGTGTGTATCTGATGTTGGTATTTTAAATAAACTCGGAGATGTTTTCCAAGAAATGATGGCTCTTCATGTATATATAAATGATGGCGTTGTCGGTGATCGGAGTAAACTCAGTGATGATGAATTCTGGTATATTACTGAATGGCTACAAAACAACAGATTAAATTACAAGTGGAAGACACGAAGGCTATATGATTATGAGACACTATCTCTTTCAAGAATGTTTTCCGATGGTATTTATTGGATAATAGGTGAAATAAAAAAGGGAAGTGATCCTTTCAATGAATTTATGGAGCAAGTTGTTGAAAAGAGATACAGCACGTAATTTTCTTGTAAAAAGAAATGTTCAAGTGTTTTTGTAATATATTTTCGTCAGCTAAAGACGAGCTTACGGTATCCGAATTAGAAAACTTTCATATTTGTCAGATTACCAAAATATTAAAGAGAGGGTAAATAAAGATGATGACATATGATCAGCTTTGGGAATCCATCAAAGAGCCGCTTGTCAAGCATTATGATGAATCTGATTTGGAAGAGGGTGATGTCCTATATACGTGAAAAGGTCTTGACGAAGCTTTTTCCTCCTTGCTGGGTAACACAAGAACAAATGGTGAGAATAACAGGGGAGGCTTTGCTTGAGATGCTGTATGTAGCTAAGGTTTTGGGGAATAAAGGTAGCCATAGGGGTATTGATGTTGAAATATGGTACATCTCTGAATGGATACAAAAAAAAGGATTAATTACAAAATAAAAGGTAGAAACAGTTACAGTATGGAAACAGAAAAACTTGCAGAGTATTTGTTGGAACAGGTATGGTGGTTACTTCCAGAGAAATAGTTTTATGACTAATTTGGGGATCTTCTTTTATTACAGGCACTTTATTTGTAGAATCTTAACAGGTTATATTTATGGCAATTCCTTTAAATTTGTTGTCTGACAAGTCTGGGAGTTATAGGTCCCGAGTAGATTATATGGAACTTCGAGGCAACATAGCAGTTCCCACACGGTATGTTCTTAATATCACCAATCGATGTAATCTGAGGTGCGACATGTGTACGCAAGTTAACGAACATGGTGTTGGTGGATTTGAAATGGAAGAAGGGCTTTTTGACCAAGTCCTTCATCAAACGGCATGGACCTATCCCTCCTATACATTATTTGGAGGTGAACCGCTTATGCATAGTAAGTTCGACACTTTTGTAGAAAAAATCAGGAAATGTGATTGCATGTGCGAGATTGTTACCAATGGAATGCTTTTGCAAAAGTTTATAGATGTTATAATACATCCCAAAACAAGGCTACATATTAGTATGAGTGGAAGTGGGAAAGTACACAATGCCATTAAACATAGTCAGGTTAGTTATGAGCGCATTATCAAGGCTGTGACAACTATCTATGTTCAACATCCTGATTACATGAAAAATATCCATATTAATTGTGTCATCCTTCCCGAGAATGTGGATAGCATTTTGGAAATGGTAAAAGAGCTATCTTCTCTAGGTGTTATTTCATTTACCATTCAGCATCCTCAATGGGAACATAAACGAGAATTTGATTATAATAATAAGGAGTGGGCCAATGTGTTTGGACGAGACTTCGAGACTTCAATGGAGATGCATAAAGACTATGACTTCAATGAGGACTATTTAAAAAAACTCTTTCGAGTAGAAAAGCTTTTGTCGCAAGATAAAAAACTCAAAATAAACTTCTATCCAGAATTAGACAAGAATGAGTTAAGGCTGTATTATGATGACAAACAGAATCTTTTCCTGTCAGCAGACAGTGTTTGTCTAGCACCTTGGATGAATCCAGTTGTCGAATCTAATGGCGATGTTAAGGGGTGCATGGGGTTTACTGTTGGTAATATGAATAATGAGAGTTTCTGGAAAATCTGGAATGGAGAATTGAGTAATCGTTTCAGGCAAGAATTGATGTTAAGAGACAGTTTTCCAGTATGTAAACGTTGTTGTTTGTTTTATGACAAGTATTTGTAATTATGAGAAAGATAGCCTTTTTAACAACCGACCTGCTGGGAAACCGAGCATTTTCAATTAATTCCCATCTTTTACTCATGTTGTATGTCCTTAAGGATATACTTCGAGATGCGCATGTTTATATTCTGTCCAGCAACATCAATAGTGAGCCTGTCTTTTCTTTTAGTCAGGTTAAAGAACAACATGCCATTCCTGTTCCTTCCTATGATATGGAGGTTATGGTAGTTGACTATAGAAATGTTGATGAAGCAGTAAGAATTCTTAGCTCATGTGATATAGTCTTCAGCGAGATGTATATCTGGGCTCCAGCTATATTGGAAGCTAAAAGATTAACCCCGAGTATTAAGGTTTTCTATTGGATACATTCATTGCTGGCAGAAGAAATGATTTGCAATCGCCATTCAAAATGGATTGGCTACAATCTTTTTGAGAAAATGCAAAATGACTTGATAAATGTGGCAGATAAAATAGTCTTAGACTCACGTTATGATTGTGACCTATGCGACAGGTTTTATAATTCACGCGCAAAGTCTTCCATTATCTACCCAGTTCCTTTACCGTACCTTTCAAAGTGCAAACCTCATAATACGGAGAAGACAATATTCTATACAGGAAGGTGGGAATATAGGAAAGGAATGGAGTATTTGATAAGAGCATTTTTTAAACTTTACACAGAAGATCCGAGTGTGAAGTTAATCATGTTGTCTGACATGAACTATATAGACAACTTTGAAAGTGTGTTTTATGATAATACGGTAGCACATATGTTCAAATGGTTGATGGAAAAGGGGGTTATTACTCTTTCGCCTTGGATAAATATGAGGACAGAGTATATTGATTTCGTAAAAAGGGAAGCAACTGTTGTCGTTTTACCCAGTCTATATGACCCCTTTAATATCATTGCATACGATTGTGCTGTTAATTCTATTCCAATGGTATTGAGCAACTTTTGTGGTGTAACGGAGATTATCAATGATTTTAGCAAAATAGAAAGGATTAATCCCTTTGATTCTACACTGATTTATCATTCTATGAAGAAACTCATCGAACGTAGTTGTAATACAGAAGATTCCAATATCAATAAGTGTAGTTATAATATAAATGATTTCCAGCGAGATCTCATCAAAGTATTTGAATAATTAAAAACTCAATATTATGAATAATAAAGTTGTTGTCATAACGGGGGCATCCTCAGACATGGGCATTGCCACTATCAAGCGAATGAAAGAAGTATATAACGAGCCAATTCTCGTTTGTATAACGCGTAACCAAGAGAATCTGAAAAGGAAATTTGAAGAAAGTGATGTCTGTCAAGACAGAATTGTTTTTGCAGAATGTGACTTAACCCATTACAACGATGCAGTGACAAAGATTCAAAGTGTGCTGGACAATTATTCACGAGTTGACATTCTAATAAATATAGCAGGCCTATTTATCGCTAAGCCATTTCTAGAGACAGAGATAGATGATTTTGACACAATTATTAATTCGAATCTCAAAAGCTGCTATACAGCCATAAAAATAGTTGTTCCATATATGCTCTCTAACAATGGGGGATCTATCGTCAACATCAGCTCCGCACTTGGGATTCATACCATAAAGGGTGGCAGGAGTTCTGTATATGATGCATCTAAAGCAGGAATAATTCAATTAACTAAGTCTCTTGCTGTAGAATTTGGAGCCGATAATATCAAAGTAAATTGTATCTGCCCTGGTATTCTTGTGCCCAGTGATGATGTAAGAGACAGTCGCATGAGCTATCAGACCATCAAGAACTTAAGTTCTCATTTAAAGGATCAACCTTTAAAGAGACTTGGAACAGTTAAAAACATTGCAGATGCTATTGTTTTTTTATCGGGCGCAGGGTCTGATTGGACAACAGGCGCAGTTCTTTCTGTTGATGGGGGTATTATATTATAAAGAAGAAGAACAAATTTGAAGAAGTATGCTTGAAAAACTAAAAAAAATTGGTTGTAAGATTGGGGCAGGGATAGCCGGTTTCTGTGGAAAGACTGCAGAAATCGTAGCTGACACAGCCGAGTTTTTTGGAGCGAAAGGATTTGCTGAAGCAAGCAGATCTTTTTCTCATTCGTGTGCAAAGAGACAAGAAGAATGGAACAATAAAGCTGTTGAGTATCAGAGTATTGTTAATTACAACTATCCTAAACCATATCAGCCAGAACGTCCTGATTTAATATTGGCAGGAAAATGTGAACATTATCTCAGTTCAAACAGGGAAACAGTAGTTCCTCAGGTTTTAAGCCAAAAACCAAAACAGAGATTAGAAACTTTTAGAAGTGTTACACATGAAGTTGCAAGTCTGTTTGAAATTGAAGGTGTTACAGTAAACCTTTATACACCGACTGAACAAAACAAGCGGACTTATGGATTTTATAATAGGGAAAATAATAGTATAAACTTAAATGTGTTATACATCTATTCTGAAGACCCTCTTGTTATTAGAGAACAGATTTGTACGATATTTCATGAGATGATGCATGCTCGACAATGGAAAGCCGCAAATAAACTAAAAGATTTTGGATATTCTAAGCAGATTGTTGCAGATTGGAATTATAATTTTCAACATTATATTCCGAGTAAATTTGGGCCTTATTATATGAGACAACCCATAGAACGTGATGCTTTTGGATTTGAAGATTTAATTAGAGAAAAAATCAAATTGTAGAATAATATGAAAGTTAAAGAATACTATAGCTTGTACGAGTATCTTCGCAGTCAGAATTATAATTATTCTGAGGCTATTTTTATGATAAAGAAACTTCGCAATCTTGACGAGGAAGTCTTTGCAATGTTTAAATTATGGCTGGTTGAGAAACAAACCCCTGATTTTACAATAAACGATGTGTCTTTTTCTGACTTGATAAAGAAAGAAGAAATGTCGCCAGTTGAAGCTTTCTTGATGATTGATTGGATAAAGAAGGAACCAGTAGAGGCCATGAAATACATGGCTTTTCATAGGTATAGGAGTGATATTCAACCGATTACGGAAGAGGAAGCCTGTTTGCTAAGAAAGGCTGCAAACGAATTAGAAACAGAGCCCAGTGATTACGCTTTGAACAACACAATGCCTTCATTAGACGAGCCTCAAGGCGAATTTTCTCTCGAAAATCTAATAGAGGATACATCTGATGCTATTAATAACAACGGGCATTGAATACAGGGTTATTCTATTCGCTTCATAATAATTTCGTATTTATTGAAATGGAATCACAATATTCAAGCAAAATAGTGATTAGTGAGTCATTCAAGTCTCAACTAATTACTGGTATATTAACTTGTCCCATCATATATATACCACATTATCATTATAATTACGTTGATGTGGCCTTGGAAGAATTAATACCCCAAGAAGGAGACAATTCCCAAAGTTTCTATGGGATTAATAGAAGTATGATTTATGAGCACGACATAAAGAGAGGGCGTATTGAGTTCGACACCAAAATCTCGATGAGAAAAGACAACGATTTTGAAGATGTTTTAGTGGAACTTGCCAATCGTAGCACCATGTCCTCAACTGGGCATACTATTCTTGGAAATTGCAAAATCTTTCTTTTCAAAAACGTTGCCCTTCCTCAAGAAGAACATTTCTCATCGCAATCATTATCAGATCCTACCATCCAATCTTTATTGCAGATATTTGTGGAAAAATATGAAAGGGGACTCTTTGATAAAATGATGACAATTATAATTGTTAGTCCTATTTCTGTTTATGAATTACCACAGTCATTGAAAAATATACTGACAGTTTTAGAGATTCCTACACCCACAGTAGCTGAACTAAATGAATATGTAAGCCAATTTGTGACAGATTCTAACGATACACGTCAAATGAGGGCTAAAGATGATATGGTCCGAACGTTACAAGGTTTGCAGATGTATGACGTGATTCAAACGCTTCGAACTTCTCTTATATTAAAAAATGGACGTATTGGAGACGCCGCAGTAAGACTAGCGCTTGCGGAGAAGAAGCGTATCGTCAAAAAGACAGGCATCATCGAAGTTGTTGATACCGATATAAGCTTTGAAGATATTGGTGGTTTAAAGCGACTCGTTAAAGATTTAAAAACCAATTCTAAGATATACAGCAATCTTGGTGATGCCGAAAAATACCACATTCCTATTCCCAAAGGAATCTTGATTATTGGAATGCCAGGATGCGGTAAAAGTATGATAGCAAAGGCAACAGCAAACGAATTTGGTGTCTCGCTATTAAGACTAGATGTTAGTAGACTGATGGGTAAATATGTTGGTGAAAGCGAGGAAAATCTTCGAAGAGCGTTAGCAACAGCAGAAGCAGCCCATCCTTGTGTATTATGGATCGATGAAATAGAAAAAGCCTTTGCTGGCACAAATAATGTTGGAGGAGACAATGATATGCTTGTTATGCGTATGATGGGGCATTTCTTGACATGGATGCAAGAGAGAAAATCTCCTGTATACATCATTGCTACTGCAAATGATGTGATGCGTCCTGAGTTTATGAGAAAAGGCAGATTTGATGAAGTCTATTTTGTAGATTTCCCAGATAAGGAAGAGAGAGCACAGATTTTACAAACTAAAATTGCAAAAAAGTATCCCCATAACAATATTGAAACACTTTTTGATTTTTCGGAGATCGGAGATTGTAAAAAAGTTGTCGAAAACATGAAAGGTAAATATGGAGGATTTTCAGGTTCTGAAATTGAAAGCGTTTTGAATATTGTTGTGGCAGAAAAGTTTTTGCAATATTTAAGCGACAAAGAGAAGAATAATTATTCAAACTCTCAATCAAGCAAAATTAGAATTACGAAGGTTGATTTTGATAAAGTAATTGAGAGGGTTAAAGATTCTGTTATGGCAAATCAAGAAAGTCGAAGATCTGATAGGGAAGATATGTTTAGAGATAAAACAGCAATTGAAAGAATAATAGATATGGAAAAGACGTATAAATTTGTTAATGCCAAAGGCTGAAAAACTTCAGGCAATCTTCTTAGTAGCATTTTTACTTTAATAACAATTGAAAAAGCATTTTCTATGACGTTACTATATATAAATAACAAAAATTGTCAAAAGTTAGATGATTTACGCTATTTCTTTCTCTCTTCTTTAGATATTAAAAGTGATGTGTATAAAGATATTCTCGAATCTGGGAAGTCAGGAGAAATTTCCGATTGGTTAAGAGATATTGGTGAAGAAGGTTTAGCGGAAACTGTGGATAAGATTGACGAGAAATTAGATGGAACAGATTATATGTTGCAACTATCATCTGCTTTGAATGTCCCTTTTGTAACAAAAAAAATACCTTTCTCAAAATGTGCCAGTATTGAAAAAGCAGAATGTATATGTTCCGAAAAAGATAATGTAATCATTTTGATGGTTAAATTATTATCGGAAGTTGAAGACAGCTATGTTTTTAGTGTAAGCAACACACTTTTCACGGTAAATAGTAAAATTGCTTTTAAAGACTACAAGAAGAATCATGTTATTAAACATAAGATAATAATACCAGAACGTCCAAAACCAAATGAGGGGGATGTTAAGATCTCTGTAGGAAATGAATGTCTATGTATTATTAAGTGTTCAAATGTTAAATGTTATAAAAATGGAATAGAAGACTCTTGTCAGATTGTAGCGGAATTGATTAAAAAAATGCATAAAGTAACAACTTCTGATATAGCAAAGATTAGAGAGATTCTCTTAGAGAAGACCACCGAAGAGGTTATAGAAAAGAAAGAAGCGGGTAATAAATATCTTCAAGATGAGGATTTAATTATTCTTGCCGGTAGGACCTTTCACGAAATGATGTTTCTTTTCAAATATCTTAACATAGAAACCAAGACAAACAAAAAACTGAAAGATGATGAATTTTGGTATATTGCAGAATGGTTACGGAGAAACCGTATAAATGATATTAGTGTAAGGCGAAGGGCTCAAAAGACTTTGGCTGACTTCCTTGGAGAAAAAGTATATTATTTAGCAACTGAAGCTGAATATATCGAAGGTTTATTAAGTAGCTAAAGCAGAGAGAATTGAAAATGTGTTTTATTTCAGGACATCCATTATTCCCACTGGAGGAGAATAATTTATCTATTGCAGAATTGAGGAACCTTCCTATATCATCAATCCTCACTTTAGCAAATGTGATAGAATATAATGAGACTATTGAGCATAATCATAGCAAATTCCGCACAAACAAGATAGTTATTATTTCACGTGGTGAGAATATAGATATTTCTGTGATAACACTTCAAACAGGCGGTAGCCTATCAAATGTGCTCATGGAGAATCGAAAATGAAAATGGTCCAATAGTCTTTAGTAGAAAATTGGAACGAGAAAAAGACGATGAGCAAATAGATGGTAATCCTGCTGCTGTTAGAGAGTTTAGTAAAGAGTAAGCCCTCAAATTAGGGCTATCTTTTAGATTTTGTACTTTTGCTGCTGGATTTTAAATATTATGATTATGTACAGCAGTGAAGATTTAGAAAGATTTTACTTTCAGTACAAGACTGAGGCGTTGCCTCATGGAGAATCGATACAGAACTTCTGTGTCAGGAACAAGGTCCCATACAATATCTTTTCAAAATGGTACAAGGACACACGCAAGAAGATAGTAGAGGTAAAGGTGGATGGCATGCCTTCGGACACGGAGACCTTACCCTCAGCTCCGGGCGGAGCCCCGGTATCTGTAACGGCATCTTCTTCCCCTGTCCGTATATTGGTGGAGATACGCATGAGCAATGGGCTTCATATCAGCCAGAAGAACCTAACCTACCACGAACTTATAAAGTTGGTAGAGAAACTGGAGGGCCTATGTTGAGTGTTACGGGTCTGAACCATTTCTATTATGTGCGTGACTTTACAGATATGCGCTGCAAGCATAGCCGCATACTCTCTATCATCCGTGAGAGGCTGCATCGGGAACCTGCAGACGGTGATGTATTCATCGTCATGTCCAGAAACCGCAGGATAGTAAGGATGTTTACCTACGACAATCGCTCCTACAGCCTGTTTGAAAAGAAATTCGTTTCGGGCTATCAGTTCATGAAGGTGGAGCGCAACGGGGATGAAAAAGTATACCGCATAGACTGGAAAGATGTGGTTCTTCTACTGGAAAATCCAATTATTAAAACATTGAAAATCAGATAATTATGTTGCAAAATCATTTGTGTATGTCAGATATTTTTAGTATCTTTGTACTTGATAATCAGATATATACAAATGAAATCATTGCAGCATATCATACACATGAAACGTGAGCTTTTGGCGAGAGAGACCTTCTCTCGTCAGGCTGTAAACTATAGTGAAGATATGACGGCAGATCAGAAAGACAGGTATATCCAGTATCTCGTGGACAAAGTCAACGAGCTGGTTCTTGACAAGCGTGCCACGGAATTGGCCGTCGAAGAGTTCCAGGGTATTCACGACAAAGTGCTGGAACAACTGGCAGGGTTGAAGAATTACATTGCCGGGATAAAGACCGAGTTGCACGATGAGCGACGCAAGCGCAAGAGTGCCGAGGCAAGGGCAAGGAAACTAGACCAGCAGTTGAGGTATGCCCAAAAGAACAAGTTCGGTGACAAGCTGCAGAACGCCCGCAAGGACAAGAACAAGGAGGAAGAAGCGGACAGGGAGGACGAGAAGGATAGATTTGACGGTACGGACGGTACGGTATCCACCAAGTCTGTGCAGGAGAAACCGGCAGGAGAATCTACAGTGAAAGGAAAGAAGGAGCGTGACCTTATAAACCGACCAGAGAAGTATGACACCATGTCGGTTGACGGTGCTCCAGTCTTCCATCCTACCGATGACTCCAAGGTGCCAGGCAGGATCATCGAGCGTAAGTCCGTCAGGGTGTTCAGCTTTAAGATGTTCCTTGTTGAGGAGCTGTATGATATGGTGCATTATGTTGAGCCGGGCAAGAAGCCGAAATGGGGATATTTTCCTATGGAAGGTCATCCTGAGGTGGTCAAGAAGTTCGAAGGCACAACGGCAACACCTGAGTTCCTGCAGGCTCTCGCCTATGAGGTTTATGTGAAGAATGTCACCTTCGGCCTTCTCCATCAATGGTTGACAGACATGGGCATGACGATATCCAAGAACACGCTTCACAACTGGCTGAAGAAAGGCAAGAAGTATCTGGACAAGCTGATTGTAGTCCTGAAAGCCATAGCCTTGGAGAAAGACTCGATAGTTAACTGTGATGAGACTTGGTGCAAGGTGCGAAAGTATGACCATTACAAGAAATGTTATATATTGGTGTTGGTGAACAAAGCTGAAAAGATAGCAATCTTCTTCTATGAGGATGGCTCCAGAGGCCGTGATGTGCTCACCCATTTCCTTGGAGATGCCGAACTGAAAAGCATAATGACTGATGGATACAATGCTTATGTATTTATAGGTGACGAATTGAAGTCTGCCCAGTTCAAGGACACCGACCATCAGATTTGTATGGCTCATGCGATGGCCAAGTTAGCCAAGGCGGCCAATCCTGGCGGAGACAAGGCAGCTCTTCCGTTCCATGATGACATGAGCCTCTTCTACAAGTTGGAAGACAGATACGACGAGGAAGGAATAAGTCCGGAAGAACGCGGCAGGCGACGGCAAAGTCTTGAAACCAAAGAGATAATGATAAGACTAAGATCAAGGCTGGACATGGAACTTGCAAAGGATGAGACGGAGCGAAGTCCATACCTGACAGAGGCCTTGAACTATCTTAATAAGTTCTGGGACGGGATTTTCGCCTATCAAAAGGACGGCCATTATCCGATAGACAACAACATAGCGGAGCGAACCATCAGAAAACTCACAACTCAGCGTAACAACTCCCTACATTACGGAAGTGATGCAGGAGTTGAGATGGCAGTTGCCTACCATAGCGTCATCTCCAC
>ERZ773202.1536-NODE-1536-length-14551-cov-7.886589_pt1 | contig 14551 bp, 12 predicted proteins | sample MGYA00580998_ERZ773202 | MGnify/ENA primary metagenome ERZ773202 (study PRJEB29015, sample SAMEA2737803) | human gut metagenome | biome: human gut; feature: human-associated habitat; material: faeces | place: China | collected 2012 ...
ACATATTCTGTACTTGCTGCGAATAGGTCATAATCATACTCTCCTTTTGACAAATGTCGCTTTGGCAGCACAAAACCGCCGCCGCGCCCTGCCGGCACAGCTGCTGCTCCATACTGCTTGCATCCGAACCGGGTGCGCTGCTCTCTTTCAGCGCCTGCACCGGTACTACCACGCATGATTTTATTATAGAGAAAACGGACGAATTTTGCAAGTCATTTCCTGCAAAAAGTACAGCCGGGTTTTACGGTCATGCAGAGCTAACTGGCATTTCCACCGCTTTATACAAAACAGTCGTCAAGTTTTTGTCAATTCTGCCGTAAGCACCGGCAAACTTTTTTTGCATCCTTTTCTTTTTGCGCGTTTCAGCGCGGGTCTTTCTGCACCGGATGCAGCGCCCAGATGGCTGCAAAACCCGCCGCCGCACCGGCCATGGCAAGCAGGTGCCGCCCGTTCTCCAGCGCCAGCAGGTTGGCCGCAAAAGGGAACGCAAGACTGCCCACGCTCTGCCCCAGCGCCAGAAAGCCGTAGTTCACCCCCGCGTGGGGCAGGCCGAACAGGTCGGTAGAAAGGGCGGGCAGCACCGCCGCCAGCGCTGAGTAGCAGAAGGTGAGCCCGGCGTAGCACACCACCACCCACCAGCCCCGCGCCGCCCAGAACGCCGCCGACAGCGCAAGCGAAGCCGCAAACAGTCCAAGGTCGGTGGCGCGGCGGCCAATGTGGTCGCTGAGCATGGGCATCAGCATCCGCCCTGCGGCGCTGCCCACACTGCCCAGCACGATGCTCCACAGCGCAGCGGTCTCGTCCAGTCCGCGCTCCATGCCCAGTTTCAAGATGATGGGGCTGAACAACAGCACCGCCGGGGTGGAAAAGCACACTGCGCCCGCGCACAGCCAGTACTGCCTTGTGCGCAGCATCTGCCCCGGGGAGAGGTCGAGGGTGTTTTTGCCGCTTGGCTGCTGTTTTTTCTGCGGCGGGTCGCTGAGTACCGCACTGCCCGCAAGGCACACCGGCAGGGTAAGCGCCCCCAGCGCCCAGAACGCGCCCCGGATCCCCTGCACCGGGCCAAAGCCCCGCAGCGCCGCCCGGACAAACAGGGTCAGGAACGCGCCGGAAAGTCCCACCGCACCGCCGATGACCCCGGTCGCCAGCCCCTTGCGGCCTGCATACCACTTTTGGGCGCAGGACTGGATAGAGGGGTACAAAAAGGCTGTGCCCAGCACACACCCCACCCCAAAGGCGGCAATAAGCAGGGCAAAAGCGTAACCCGCCCCCTGCTCCGAAAGGCCGTATTCCTCCATGACCGGCTGCTGAAAGACGCCCCACGCCGCCGGTAAGCCGGTAAGCACCTGAATGGCTGCCCCCGCAGCCAGAATCGTCCACGGGTGTTTTGCTGCAAACTGCTGTTTCATACCTTCACCTCAAAGATTTGTGCAATTTGCGATAGTGTGCCCATTTGGATTGACAATCCGGCATTATCCTTTATAATGGTAAAGTACTGAGTTAAAAACGCTCCCGCCCCTTTTCAGGCATCGAGGGCGGGTACAATTTACAGATAGAGAGGAATTACTGTTATGAAAACACAGGCTTTGAAGGGTATGCGGGACCTGCTGCCCGCTGAGCAGACCCTGCGCGACTACATTCAGGGCAAGATTCTGGAGACCTACCGCTCTGCCGGTTTTGAGCGCATCTCCACCCCCATGCTGGAGGATATGGAAAATCTGGACAAATCCGAAGGCGGCGACAACCTGAACCTGATCTTCAAGGTGCTCAAGCGCGGCGATAAGCTGACCGCCGCCCTGAACACCGGCGACCCCAAGCAGCTGTCCGACATGGGTCTGCGCTACGACCTCACCCTGCCACTGAGCCGCTACTACGCTGCTAATAAGGATAAGCTGCCCAACCCCTTCAAGGTCATCCAGACCGACCGGGTGTTCCGCGCCGAGCGCCCGCAGAAGGGCCGTCTGCGCGAGTTCGTGCAGTGCGATATCGACATTCTGGGCGACGCTTCCCCCAACGCCGAGGTGGAGCTGATCGACGTGACCACCCGCGCGCTGCTGAACATCGGCTTTACCGGCTTCACCGTCAACATCAACGACCGCCGCATCCTGCGCGGGATGCTGGAGAGCATGGGCTTTGCTGCTGACACGCTGGACTCCGTCTGCATCACCTTTGACAAGATGGACAAGATCGGTGCCGAGGGCGTGAAGGCTGAGCTGACCGAGAAGCAGCTGCCGGAAAGCGCCATCCACGCACTGGCAGACTTTATTGCCGCCGGGGACGTGACGCTGGACGCCGTAGCTGCCCGCTGCGCCGACCCCGCCATCGCCGACGACCTGAAGTATGTGCTGGCTACCGCCAACACGCTGGCTGCCGGCCGCTATCAGGTGGCATACTGCCCCAGTCTGGTGCGTGGTCAGGGCTACTACACCGGCATGGTGTTCGAGGTGACCTGCCCGCAGTTCAGCGGTGCTGTGGCCGGCGGCGGACGCTACGACAACATGGTGGGCAAGTTCCTTGGCGTGCAGGTGCCCGCCGTAGGCTTCTCCATCGGCTTCGAGCGGGTGTGCGGCATTCTGCTGGAGCAGGGCTACCAGATCCCCGGCGCAAAGCAGAAGATCGCCCTGCTGTACGGCAAGGATGCCGACTTCACCGCCGTTCTTGCCAAGGCTGCAGACCTGCGCAGCAGCTACAATGTCACCGTTCTGCAGCAGGCCAAGAAGCTGGGCAAACAGTTGGGCCAGCTGGAAGCTTCCGGTTTTTCCGGTGCCGCCTTTATGGATAAGGATGAGATCAAAATTTTTGCGCAGCAGTAAATAATTGCACACAAAGCCCCTTTACTTTTGATATGCTACCCCTAGAGTAGACAGAGTAAAAACAAAACTCTGAGTACTCTTGGGGTATTTTCATGTCAAGAAAAAACACCTCAGAAAATCGAGCGATTTTCTGAGGTGTTCTTGTTTTTTCTGGTTTAAAAGCCGGTAGGCGGCACATAGTAACTGGGGATCGAGGCTGTTTTCTGCACATTTGCCTGCTGGCGCAGCGCTGAACGGGTCACCTCTGCCCAAGAATACTGGGTCATATACTCGCCGCGATAGGAATTGGTGGCCGAGCGGCTGCCCCGCAGGAAATTGTAATAATCACAATCCACCTTGCTGGTGTCCAGCGCCAGTGTGCTGCGGCCGCGGATGAGCAGGCCGGTAACACCTGCATCCTCCAGCGTATGGCTCAGGTCAAAGATCAGATTGCGGAGATGGCTGTGCAGCGATGCGGTGTCGGGCTTATCCTCCCACAGCACGGCCAGCATTTCGCCGTTGGTGCAGGTGGCACCATTGCGATCCACCAGATAGGCCAGCAGCTCCTTGCTCTTGCTGCGCTTGAAGGCCAAAGCGCGCCCGCCCACGAAGATCTCAAAATTGCCAAAGCACTGGATCTTGATGCCGACAGGGGCATTCTCCGGCGGGTAGCGCAGATGCTCCAGCACATTGCGCACATCTGCCTCGTTTGCAGGCTTGAGTAAAAAGCCGCTCACAAAGATCTGCAGCGCTTCCAACGCATACTCCGGGTGCTCTGTTACCACAATGATGTTGCAGCGCGGCTGCAGCTTCTGGATCATGCGCGTCAAAGCAAGCCCGTTCATGCCGGGCATTTCCAGGTTGAGGAAAGCCGCGTCCATCGGCCCCTGACGCATCCAGCTCAGTGCATCCTCGGTCGTCATGGCGCTGATATAGTCACAGTCGGGTGCAACGCGGCACAGGATGCGGATCAGCGAGTTGATTGCAAGCTGTCCATCATCGACGACCAGTATCTTCATTCGTACACCCCCGCAAGTTTACCATACATGTTCCCTGTTTCAGTTTAACACTTTGTCCTTTGATTCGCAAGTTTTTTTGCACAAAAAGCCAGAAGCTCCACACTTCTTTACAAAAGGACGTTCCTTCCCCATCCGTTTCCTCATAAAGCAGCTGGCTGAAAGAGGCATCTTTCCCATTTTCATTTCCGACAGTCAAAGCAACTATACAAGATACTCTGTGCCATCCAGTCCGGTCAGTTTTTGTGCTGTCGTTTGTCCCACACGGGTGCAGAGCCGCTCATACGCCTGCCGCATCCGGGTCGGGCGGGAGGTGCAGTTGTGCGCATCGGAAGAGACCGCGTCCACCAGCCCCGCCTTGATCCAGTGCTCCAGCCGCATCCACTGCAAAAAGCCGCTGTTCAGCACAGCTGAACAGTTGATCTGGCAGCGCAGCCGGTACTGCTCATGCAGGCGGGCCAGCAGGCCGTGCTGTGCAAGGCAGGGATACCGCTCAACGTGGGCCACCAGAATGCGGTAACCCGCACCCGTGATCTCCTGCAGAGCCGTTTCCAGCTCCTTTGCCGTTATGTTCGGCACGAACTCCAGCAGCACCCAGTCCGTATCGCCCAGCGTCAGCAGCTGATGCTGCGCCGCCGCATACCCCGCCGCAGGGGTATACAAAAGCTCTGAGCCGTGCTCCAGCTTCAGGTCGTAGCCTTTTTGTGTGCAGTATGCGCGGGCCAGCGCCAGATGCCGGTCATAGACTTCCTGCGGGAAGCGTTCCATGCCCGGCGTACTGTGCGAGGTAGCAAACAGGTGCCGCACACCGTCTGCTGCCGCCGCATCCAGCATGGCATACATTTCTTCTCTGGTCTGCGCACCATCGTCCACGCCGTAGACGAAGTGCGCATGATAATCCGTAAAGCCGCTCATTTCTTTTCCGCTTCGTGGCTCCGTTTATAATACTTTTTGTAATAACCGTACTTTCCATACTTTGAGTAGGATTTATAGTACTTGCGGCCCATATAGTTGTCGTAGTCCACCTGATTGAGCACGGTGCCCAGAATGGGGCAGCCGGTCTGCTCGATCTGCTGCTTCACGTCCAGCAGCTCCTGACGGCTCACATCGTTGTAGTTCACTGCGATCAGGGTGCCGTCACATGCCTTGGCGATCTCCGCCGCATCGATGACCACGCCCACCGGGGGTGCGTCCACAATGACGTAATCTGCCATTCTGGCCAGCATATCCAGCAGTTCGGCAAAATGGCTGTTGGTCAGCAGCGCCAGCGGGTTGGGCACATCGCGGCCCACCGGCACCATGATCGCGTTGGGGATGTCGGTCTGGTAGATGACCTCATCCATGCCCACCATGCCGGCCAGAAAATGGGAGAGGCCCTTGCCGTCGCTGCGGCCATCCTCATATTTCAGGCCGTAGTCACTGTTGACCATGCTGCGGCGCAGGTCCGCGTCCACCAGCGCCACCTTGATGCCGCGCTGTGCCAGCGTGCGCATCAGGTTCATGGACAGATAGCTCTTGCCCTCTGCAGCATGGCAGCTGGTGATCATGATCTTTTTGACACTCGCACCTGCAAAGGAGAGGTTGGTGCTCAGGGTATTAAAGGCTTCATTTCCCGCATAATCCAGAGCCGGAAATTTTGTGATCTTCAGCTGTTTCATGCTTTCCTCCCAGAGCTGCCACCCACACGGCGGCGGACATCATTGGCAAACCGCTTGGTGCGGCGCTTGAACTCGCTTTTCTCTTTCGGCTGTTCGCCAGCATCGGCCAGCGGGATCGATGCCAGCACCACCAGACCGGCGTACTTACGGATGTCCTCTGCCGTCTTGTAGGTATCGTCCAGCATGGTCCGCAGCACCACCACGGCGCTGGCCAGCACAAAGCCCACTACAAAGCCCAGCAGGATGTTCTTGGACTTGTTGGGGCTGAACGGGTTCTCCGGCACACGCGCAGAAGACATCAGGGTGGGCTCGTCCGTCTTCATCTTTTCCGAGATGTACTTTGCGCCCACATCCGCATACTCGTTTGCGATCGCTGCTGCTTCTTCCGGATCCGGGTTCGTGACCGTGATATCCAGCATACGGGTGTCGCTGGTGTTGGTGACAGACAGCATACTGGTCATATCGGTGTAGGTGTAATCCAGATCCAGGTTGCTGATGACCTTTTCGTGGACTTCCCACATTTCAAAGACCTTGATGTAATCGCTGGTCAGCTCGCTGCCGACCTGCAGGTCGGAGAAGTTCAGCACCGAATCATTGCGGCTGACCACATAAATGGTGGCCGTTGCCTTGTACATCGGCGTTACCAGAAAAAACGTATAAAGCGCCATCAGTACGGCACCCACCACAGCCGTGGCTGCAATGAGCGTCCAGTGGGCCAGCAGACCCATGAACAGTTCCAGCAGATCAATGGTGTCTTCTCCCTGTTCCGGCTGTACCGCCAAAGCTGTGCGCTCCTTCACAAAAGTATCTTGCTGCACGATTTCACTCCTTATAACCTTATAATACTGCCGCCCATGCGGCCCGGGCGTTGTGCCCTTTCCTCTGTTTTTCTGAATCCTATACGCCAAAAATGCGGCGTTCCCTTTTTCATCAGGGAGCACCGCAGAACATTTCTAGTTCTTAGCCCTCAATGGTCTTCACGGCCACCAGAACGAAGTTGGAGCCATAGAGCTTGACCTGGCGGCCCTTCAGGTTCACCACGATCTTGCCATCCACGACCTTACCGGGCACAGTATAGTAGGTATAGGTCACAGTGCCGTCTGCCTTCGTCTTGGGCACAGCCACCAGAACGGTAACTTTCTCGTTGTCCTCGTAAGCAGCCTCAATGACCTTGGACTCAATGGTCAGCTTAACATTTGCAGCGTCGAGCAGGTTAGAGGTCTGCATCTCAAAGGCCTGCGTTACAGTAACATCTACAGTCGTCTTCTTTTCTTTCGAAGCGCCCGCAGCCTTCTGCAGGTCTGCATCAGAAGTGATGTCCTGCAGGACTTTCTCAACCTGAGCGGTATCCTCCTTGGCAGTGACCTTCACATCGCTGACAATGCCCAGAACACCGGTGACGGTAGCAGAACCGCTGGCCTTGACCTCATCTGCCACAGTCTTGCTGGGTGTTGCTGCCAGAACAGACACACCCATGCCCACGACCATCGCAGCGGTCAGAACAGCGCTGATAACTTTCTTCATAATGAAGATCTCCTTTCACTTCAAGCCGCACCCCCAAGATGCTGCTTTCTATCGCAAATGCTTTTCAACATTTACATCATTCTTCAACAGGCTCCCAAAACAGCGTCAGAACCGCTTTCTGGATGGAAGCTTCGGTCGGATAGAACTCGGTGAATCCGTCCTCTGCCACCTTATGCTCGCCCTCCAGTGCAATGGCAGGTTCCACAGTATCATCTCTGGCAGCCCACACCTCGTTCACCAGTCGGCCCTTTGCAAGGTCGGTGACCAGATAAGGCTGCAGCGCATCGTACACCTGTGCGGTGAACTGCTGATCCTGCTGCACCCTGCTTTCCAGCTGTGCGGAAAGCTGTGCAAGATACTCTTCCTGCCGCACCATGCGGGCTTCGTTGGTGCCTTCGCCAATATCCATGCGCCTGCGCACAAAGATCTCAGCCTGATTGCCATGCAGCGTCAGGGTAGCTCCCTTGGTCATGGCCGGGTCTGCTGCGGAGAAATCATCCTCCAGCGTCACGGTCACACCGCCTGCCAGATCGTTCAGCACCGAGATGCCGTCCAGACTCATAGCCAGATAGAAATCAATGTTTTCCCCCTGCAGCAGGCGGGACACTGCATCACGGGCATAGCCGCAGCTTTCCTCCTTGCCATCGCCAAAGCCATGTGCAAGGCTGATCTGCATCTGAGTGGTGCCCACCGGATTGCCCAGCATGCCAAGCACCGTAACCTCTGCCATGGTGTCGCGGTCGATCTTGAGCTGACGGACCGTCTTGTCTTTGCTGTCTATCACAATGAGCCGCTGAAAATCCGCCTGACCACCCTGATAGGAGCCTTCTGCTTCCACCTCGCTGTCGTGGTCGATGCCCATAACAAGGATGGTGGTCAGATCTGTGCGCCTGCGGTAGGTCACGCCGTCCACTTCCATGGTCTCAGCGGTCTCCTGCGGCAGCTCCGTCCGGGTCTCCGGCTTTTGGCTGCGCTTTTCCAGCCAGCTTCCGCCCACAAAAAGCAGTACAGCTGCCAGCACCAGCACAGCCAGCGCAGCAACGGCACCACGATGTTGTTTTTGTCTGTTCAAGCGGGTAAGCTTCCCTCTTTTCTTCGGAATATAGTTTTCTGCGGGAAGGTCTTTCCATTGCCACAGAAAGATATTCCTTGGTCTATTATATCGTCACAAGCGTGCAACTGTCAATGCATTTTCGTTATTTTTCGGCAGGAAATTTCGCATTTTCAGCCTTTAGGGAGCCACAGATAAACACAAACCCCGGCCATGCAGAGTTCATCCGCACAGCCGGGGCCAATTGGTATTTTATTTGATATCCAGTTCAGGCGGCACATCGATCTGGTCCGAGACATACTTGCCGTTCTTTTTGCGCTGCCGCACGCACTCCGTCAGCAGATATTCGATCTGCCCGTTCACCGAGCGGAAGTCATCTTCGGCCCAGGCGGCAAGGGCATCGTAGAGCTTCGCGTTCAGGCGCAGGGGCACCTGCTTTTTTGGTTCTGCCATCAGTACAGGCTGCCGCTGTTCACGATGGGCTGGGCATCACGGTTGCCGCACAGCACCACCAGCAGGTTGGAGACCATTGCCGCCTTGCGCTCGTCGTCCAGCTCCACTACCTTGTTCTCATTCAGGCGTTCAAGGGCCATTTCCACCATGCCCACCGCACCGTCCACGATCATCTTGCGGGCATCGATGATGGCGCTTGCCTGCTGGCGCTGCAGCATCACGGCTGCGATCTCCGGCGCATAGGCCAGATAGGTGATGCGAGCTTCGATGATCTCGATGCCGGCCTCGGTCACATTTTTCTGGATCTCGTCCTGGATGCGCTTGGCCACGACCTCGGACGAACCGCGCAGGCTGCCTTCGTCGGCGATGCCGTCACCGGTGGTGTCCACATTGGGGGCCACATCGTAGGGGTAGACCCGCACGACGTTGCGCAGGGCGCTGTCGCACTGAAGGGACAGATATTCCTTGTAGTTGTCCACATTGAAGACGGCTTTCGCGGTATCGGTCACGCGCCAGATGACGGCAATGCCGATCTCGACCGGGTTGCCCAGGCAATCGTTGATCTTCTGACGGGAGTTGTTCAGGGTCATGATCTTGAGGGAGATTTTTTTGCCATCCTGCTCCCGGCTCGCCTGCACGACAGGCATCTTCTGGACGTCGCCGCTCTGGCTCAGCACTGTGCCCGCGGCGGGGTTGACGGAGGGGCAGAAGGGATTCACCCAATAGAAGCCCTCCCCTTTCAGGGTGCCGATGTAGTCGCCGAAGAGGGTCAGCACCAATGCTTCCTCCGGCTTCAGCACCTTCAGGCCGCAGAGCAGGAAAATGCCGACGATGCCATAGACGATGCTCAGCACCATCAAAATCACGCCCGGCACGTTATGTTCTGCCGTGAGCAGTATCCCACCCAGCACGAACACGATGATGGCCGCAACATAGCCGAGCAAGGTCAGCAGCAGCATCGTCATTCCGTTCTTCTTCGTTTGCAAGATCTTCTCTTCCATGTAAGATCCCTCCTTATCGGGTCTGGAAGTGTTTCTATCTGATATCAAAATAATATCATGTGATTTCCAACTGTCAAGAGCCATTTTGCAAATGTCAAGTTTGCTTTACTTGTAGGATATCACTGTCGTTCTCATTTGTCAAGTCTGCTTTACATTTTATCTTTGTGATACAGCACGAGCGATACAATACCCATCACCGCCGCATACAGTACGCCGCCGATGGCCCAGATGAACCAGCTGTACTTTGCCTGTCCATTGCCGTTCGGGCCAAACGTGTAGAAAAGGAAGATGGCCGTCACGCTCAGCCAGTAGATGAGCGACACTGTGCTCATTACGCCGCTGCGCGCCTTCTTTTTGCGCGTGTAGTCGCCCTCCTCGAGCAGCTGGTCCATCGCGCCGGTGTACGTTCCGCTCCAGACGAGCACGCCCACGCCGCAGGCGACCAGAAGCAGCAGCGCATCCACCGCCGCCGCGGCGTAAACATCCGCCGGAGCGACGCGCACGAGCAGCGCGGCGACATCGGACGACGCGAGACCGACCCCGAGCATCAGCGGCACGACAGCAAGGATGCACAGCACCACGCCGAGGATCGTACAGCGCGAGGCGGTCGGCTCATAGGCCTTGCGCCGCTCGCGCACCATGCCGCTCACGCCGTACTCGGTCTCAAACGGCTCTTTTTCAAGAAAGTCGAATTCCTTCGTCTTCGCCCCGCACGAGAGGAACATCCCCACCGCAATGGCGACCAGCACCAAAATGACGCTCACGCCGAGACCTGCGGCCAGATCCTCCGAAATACCGCCCAGGCCCGCGTCCGCCATGGCGGAGAGAAAAATGATCACGACCGGCGAGACGATGCACATCGCCACCGCCAGTGCGATCTTCGGCGCGCAGGCCTTGCGCAGCGCAAGGTATCGCGCCGCCTGCTCCATCGTCACCTTGCGCAGCGGCGCTTCGTCCGCCTCGGATTCGACGAACTCCTCCTCTTCGAGTTCGTCCTTCAATAAATAGTCGGTGCTCACGCCAAACAGCCGGCTCATCTGCACCACCTTGTCAAGGTCGGGCACGGACTGCGCGCCCTCCCACTTGGATACCGACTGGCGCGTCACCCCGAGCTGACTTGCCAGCTCCTCCTGCGACCAGCCTGCCTTTTTGCGCAGCGTGATGATTTTATCCGCTAAGATCATATCGTCTTCCTCCTAAATTCTAAGGCGCGGTCCCGCGCCGTCTGGATGGCGTTATCATAGCCTATTTCGCGGTTGCGGGAAAGAAAGCGCACTGTCAAATTTGTCAACCGGCAGTTGCAATCCTTGATTTTTCAAGGTTTTTTCGCCGTATGCTCCTATTACCCTATGTATCTTCGTCATGATATCATACCGCGGCGCAGAAAAAAAGAGCGTCCCGTACGGGACGCTCTTTTTAAGGTTTTTTCACACACTTACACGACGGCGAAGAACTTGACAAGGAACAGCGCGGAGATCACGTAGGTCAGAACGCTGACGTCCTTTGCCTTGCCGGAAAGCACCTTGACAAAGGTGTAGGAGATGAGGCCCAGGCCGATGGCGTGGCCGATGGAGCCGGAGATCGGCATACCGATGAGCATGATGGACACCGGCAGCATTTGGTCCATGTCGCTGAAGTCCACATTCTTGAGGCCCTGGAGCATCAGAACGCCGACATAGATCAGCGCGGCGGAGGTCGCAGCGCCGGGGATGACGGCGGCGATGGGGGCGAGGAACATGCAGGCGAGGAACAGGATGCCCGCGGTGAGCGCGGTCAGGCCCGTGCGGCCGCCCGCTTCCACGCCGGAGGCGGACTCGATGAACGTGGTGACGGTGGAGGTACCGGTGCAGGCGCCCGCGACCGTACCGATGGCATCGGACAGCAGGGCTTCCTTCATCTGGGGCATGTTGCCGTCCTGATCGACCATGCCGGCGCGGGAGGCCGTACCGACGAGCGTGCCGATGGTATCGAACATATCGATCATGCAGAAGGTGATGACGAGCGTGATGGCGGTGAACCAGCCGATGTTCACAAAGCCCGCAAAGTCAAACTTGAAAAGCGTGGTGGAGACCATGTCGGCGAAAGGCGGGACAAAGCTCGCAGTCGCGAGGCTCGCAAACGGATTGACATGCAGGAAGATGGCGCTGCCCGCCCAGTAGATGACGGACGAGAACAGCATGCCGAGCAGCACTGCCGCCTTCACGCCCTTCTTGGCGAGGACGACCATGACGAAAACGCCGAGGAACGCGGTCGCGACGGTCAGGACCATCGCATCGTAGCCCGCGCCCATGTTGCCCTTGATGATACTGGGGGTCAGGGCGCCGAAGAAGTCGCGCATCATGTAGAACGGACCGCCGTTTTCGGAATAGATGCCAATGTTGGAGCCGAGACCCACGTTCATCAGCATCAGGCCGATGGCAGGGGAAATGCCCAGACGGACGCCCAGAGGAATGGCCTCCACGATCTTCTCACGCACCTTTAAGAGCGTGAGGATGAGGAACACGATACCCTCGACAAGGATGATGACGAGCGCCGCCTGGAACGCGGACTCGTACTCGCACTCGTTGATGACCGCGATGTTGGCGACGACCACCGCGAAGAAGCTGTTGAGTCCCATGCCGGGCGCCATGACAAACGGCTTGTTGGCGAAAAAAGCCATGCAAATCGTGCCGATCGCCGAGGCGATGCAGGTGGCAAGGAACACACCGTTCCACAGCGGCGTACCCACTGCAAAGTTGGTCAGCAGGTTCGGGTTGAGCGCGATGATGTAGGCCATGGTCATAAACGTGGTAAGACCGGCAAGGATCTCGGTGCGTACCGTAGTACCGTTGGCCTTCAGCTTAAATAGCTTTTCCATGATTTTCTCCCTTTCTTTTTTGTTTTTCCGCCCGCTTCCTAACAAAAAATTAGGAAGCAAAACAGATTTTCAGTCAATATTATAAACATCCCGACAAGAAATTGCAAGTGTTCTGTTCATTTTTACCACACTTTCTCACTCCGCGCCGAGAGTTCCGCCGGTTTCTGTTGTGTTTTTGTTTGCTTTGCGCTATACTATATTTAGTAAAAGTTTGCATTTTGGGAGGTGCATGCCGTGAAGCTGATGGTTTTAGACGGCAACTCCATCATCAACCGCGCCTATTACGGTGTCCGTCCGCTCACCACGCGCGACGGGTTTTTCACCCACGCGATCTTCGGCTTTCTGACGATGCTCGGCCGCTTACTCGACGAGGAAAAGCCCGAGGCGCTGTGCGTCGCCTTCGACCGCCGCGAGCCGACGTTCCGCCACCTCGAGTACGAGGGCTACAAGGCCACGCGCCACGCCATGCCCGAAGAGCTTGCCATGCAGATGCCGGTGCTCAAGGACGTGCTCGACGCGATGAACATCCCCCGCTACGAGCTCGCGGGCTTTGAAGCCGACGATCTGATCGGCACGATCTCGCGCAAGTGCGAAAGCGCAGGCTGGGACTGTGTCGTCGCCACGGGAGACAAGGATTCTTTGCAGCTCGTGACCGAGCACACGACCGTCAAGCTCATTTCCACGCGCATGGGCCAGACCACGACGAAGGACATGACGCCCGAGAGCTTTCGTGAGGTCTACGGCTTTGCGCCCATCCACATTGTCGACCTCAAAGCCCTGATGGGCGACGCGAGCGACAATATCCCCGGCGTGCCGGGCGTTGGCGAAAAGACGGCGATGGCGCTCATCCAGAAATACCAGAGCATCGACGAAATTTACCGGCTGCTCCCCGATATCGAGGCCAAACCGAACGTCATCAAAAAGCTCACTGAGGGCGAGGAGAGCGCACGCCAGAGCTTCCACCTCGCGACCATCGTGACGGACGCACCACTCGAATTTTCTCCGCAGGACAATCTGCGCAAGGCGCCGTCAGACGCGCTCTATCCGCTCTTTATGAAGCTGGAATTTACCAAGCTCATCGACAAATACGGTCTCAAGCCGCCCACCGACATCCCCGCCGCCGAGGAGCCGGTCGACCTCACCGTGACCGCCGAGGCCGTGACCACGGTGGAAAAGGCCAAGGAATATCTCTCGCTCTTCCGCAAGGCGGAGCACGTGACGCTGCTGGCGCTGCCGGACCTTTCCGGCGTGATCGTCGACTTCGTTGCAGGCGAATCGACCGCCGTCTCTGCCGAGTTCTACTTCAGCCGCTACGAGGGCGACTGGAACGCGCTGCTGCGCGCCCTGTTCTCGGATGATATCAAGAAAGTCAGCCACAACGTCAAGGACCTCCAGCGCACGCTGCTCGAAAACGGCCTTCCCATCGAAGGGTTCATTTTTGACACTGCGCTCGCAGGGTACCTGCTCGACGCGACGGCGGGCAAGTACGATATCGCGTCGCTCTTCGCCGCCTACTTCCACCAGACGCTTGCCGAGCCGAAGCACTTAGATCCAGACGCTTTCTCGATGCTCGGCGACACGGCCGAGGCCGAGACGGCGTTCCACGTCTATACCAGCGCCGTCGATGCGCTGTATGAGACCTTTGCCCCCGAACTTGAGAAGCGCGAGCTGCACGAGCTCTATTATGAGGTTGAGCTGCCCCTCTGCGCCGTACTCGCGCGCATGGAGCACGCGGGCATGCGCGTGGACGCGAACGCTCTCGCGGCCTTCGGCAGCGAGATGGAAGTGCAGCTCAAGACGCTCGAGCAGCACATCTATGAAGAGGCGGGCGGGCCGTTCAACATCAATTCCCCCAAGCAGCTGGGAGAGCTGCTCTTCGACAAGCTGGGGCTCCCCGCCGGGAAGAAAACCAAAACCGGCTACTCCACCAACGCCGACGTGCTGGAAAAGCTGCGGTACGATGCGCCCATCGTGGCGGATGTGCTGCGCTACCGACAGTACGCCAAGCTGAAAAGCACCTACGTGGATGGGCTGATGAAGGTCATCGAGCCGGACGGGCGAGTGCGCACCAGCTTCCAGATGACGGTGACGGCCACGGGGCGGCTGAGCTCCACGGAGCCAAACCTCCAGAATATCCCCACCCGCACGGAGCTGGGCAGCCAGCTGCGGGCCTACTTTATTGCAAAGCCGGGCTGCGTG
>ERZ773202.1544-NODE-1544-length-14456-cov-3.849177_pt1 | contig 14456 bp, 15 predicted proteins | sample MGYA00580998_ERZ773202 | MGnify/ENA primary metagenome ERZ773202 (study PRJEB29015, sample SAMEA2737803) | human gut metagenome | biome: human gut; feature: human-associated habitat; material: faeces | place: China | collected 2012 ...
GAGCGGTGCCCCGAAGGGGCGGAGGGAGAGAACTTTGCCATAGGCCGAAATATTTCGGGCGCCGTACAGTTCTCTCCCCCACCGCCTGCGGGCGGAGCCCCCTCGCAGAGGGGCCAAGGGGTGAACGCACCTTTTTCGACAGTCTGCGCCACTGCAGTGGCTTACTTATGTTTACTATTTTACACCCCCGGAGTACGGCATCGCAAGTGGCAAAATGAAAAGGGTTTCTGAGTACTTGTAAAAATTCATCGTGCTTCATTTTTCATCAATTCCTGTTGCTGTAACTTTATTTTCGATTTTTTGTTGTGTTCGCTAAGAGATCTCTTGACTGCCAAGGCGACTGCTCTCGCTGCTATAGCATATCGCAACTTTCCCCAATCCTGCTGCCAGTCCCCCTCCCCTGCCCTCTTGAGATAACCATTACCTTATTGGATGGTGTTTGCTTTATGCTTTTTCTTCCTTCGGCATGTGACATATAACCTACGGGGCGATAATCCGGCTTTCTAACTACTGCAAGGTCCATTCTCAAATTCAGCTTGTTTCGTGTTGCGAAGGCTTCCCCTCCCACCTAAAAGAGAGGTTTCTACACATTAACAATCGGATAATTTCCCTTTTTGGAACAGATTGTATGTACCAATTTGTATATTTTTCATATATTATCCTATTAGTATATTAAATTGTATCTTATACAGCCACTCACCTATCCTTTTTATCCACCTTATGTAAGTACATTAAGCCCGCAATCCCTGTGGATTACTGCCGAAAAAGTGGATAAGTCCGTCAAAAAGAGATTTTCTCATCAAGAAGTCGGGAAGTCCAGCGAAAAGAGAGGTTTCTACATCTCACTCCCGAAAAAAAATGTTTACTTTGCATTATGCCATACTTTGCACCACTATAAAACTCTCTGGATCATCTTCGCATTACGCTGTGTACATGCTGTATACATTATAATAATATTTCCTTATTGTATTTCATCTGCAACGATTTTTCCCATTTCTATTATCTTTTCTTCCAGCTTTTTTGGTTTTTCATGTGCTATTTTCTTTTCTATATCTATATATTGTGGTTTTACATCCTTTTATCACTACGCTGCTTTGGTAGTACCCTTCTGTACATGGCTGTGTTTTTTCCTCTTTTCTTTCGCTCTTTTGATGTAGAAACCTCTTTTTAGTGCAGATAATTCCTTTTTCGCAGCCCAGTTATATATCGGTATATCGCTTATTATTATGTTTAAAAATCTTACGCTGTTTATGTGTAGTAACCTCTTGGTTGCCTTCTATTAGGCTCCCTGCTTCTGCATGTATAGGCTTGCTTTGCGCAAGGAAAAGTATGTCAGTTGATTCGAAACACCAATATATAGTGTTTTTGCAGCAATTTCTAAAAGGAGGTTTCTACACCGTAAAAAATTGAGCACCTCCAACCTCAGATACCACCCGCAGCAGCAAAAGGAGGTTTCTACACTCGCAGAAGGGAAAATTTTGTTTCACTCTCCCCCACTGTATCTATGCATACTATTCTAATTCAAGCGTCTACATTTTCCACTGTTTGAGTAAAGAGAGGTTTCTACATCGGAAAAATCGGAGAATTTCAATGCAATGTACCCTTTCCCCACCCCTTTACCCAATCAGGGTGCTGGGTTGTACCATGATAAACAAAAGAGAGGTTTCTACACCGGAAAAATCAGCTATCGCACTCTCCACCTATGTTTGCACGGCAATGCTCTCCCGCTATCGCAAAGGCAAGATTTCCGCCCTGCACAATTTGTAGCCGCAACAGGCAGTATACAGAAAAAATTTTGAAAACAGAGATTCTTCCACGGCAAAAAAGAGGTTTCTACATGCTTATTTTGGCTGATTGGGCTGTAGCAATCTCTTTCTACAGCCTTTTAAACCTCTTGCATCCGGTGTGGAAATCTCTTTCGCCAAGTGTTTTTTCCTCTCCGCTGGCATGTGGAAACCTCTCTTTCTACATATTATAATAAATAAGTAAAAAGTAAGATATAAGATAAATAATTGTAGAAGAGGAAAAAGCAAAATTAAAAAAATAGAAAAGTTCCAAACATTTTTCGTTGACAGTCGGCAAATAGTATAGTAATATTATCAGTATAATGATATTTGTGTACCTATTTGTATTGTAACATCTAACGAAAGGAATATATAGCTGTATATCGTAATTATTTTAAGCCCCTCCTTGTACAGCTATAAGTAATGGATATGAACAAAACGAATTCGTCCATTGATGAAAACGAGGAATCTTTAGTTGGAGAGGTCCTTTCTGATGATGAGGTCCGCGAAAAAAAGCAAGCGATTGCGAAATGGCAGCACTCCCCTGTCGGCTTTGGCTCTTACATTACCAAAAGTAATGACTTGATCCAGCGGACAAAGTACTCTCTGCCCAGAAATGAGCAAAAGGTTCTCTTTATGCTCATGTCTAAAATCGACCAGAAAAATGATAAGGATGCATCCAAATATTATTCAATCACTTTCAATGATTTTGCCAAGTTGACCGGAGTGCGCACGGTGGATACGACCTATGCGCTGAATCTGAAAGAAACTATAGAAAATTTGGAAAATCGTACCTTCTGGGTCAAGAAAGAACCCGGCAGTAAGGTGTATCGTTCCATTTCTTGGCTGCAAAAAGGTTCTGAGGTCGATTTCGACAAGAAAGAGATTCGCCTGCGCTTTAACCAGGACATCTGGAAGGATATTGCGCAGCTTACCAGCAACTATACCTCTTACAGCATCGAATATCTGCTGATGATGAAAAGCACCTACTCTATGCGCGTTTATGAAATCATACTCTCCTATGACAATGGAAACAGAGACTATGGCTATACGAACGGCCTTGTATTCCAGCCGGTAAATGATGAGATCCTGAATAAGTTCTCCTCAAAGCGCGACGAGCTGACGGGTTATAAGTATAAAAAATTCAATATTGATGAGTTTAAAGGTCTGCTTTCTGCACCCACAGAGGCAGAGAGAGAGTCCACAAAGAGCAAAAAGAAAAAGGATCCGGCATCTGCCGACAAGAAAAAGTTTGACCGCGAAAAACCGCTGTCTGAAAAGTACAAGACTTTTACAGAGTTTGAAAAGAATGTTTTAAAGACCGTTAAGAAAGAAATCAATGAGATGACGGATCTTTGGTTTGACTATGCCCCGGCGCGCAAGCGCGGTGTTCGCAAATATGAATACCTGTATATTTTCATCAAATACAAGACCAAAGCGGAAATGAGGGATGTCCGCTCCTATCATGATAGAAATACGCACGATGACGAAATTGTAAGGGATTCCAGAAAGAAGAAAACCCAGAGTGCGGAAAAAGCAGCCCAGCATATTACAGAGCCATTTAGCACAGATATTTTGAAAATGAAGTATAGAAAAGCAACTACGGAGATCAGAAACAAAGCAGACTATGCTTCGTATGAGGATAAGCTGACGGACAACGAGAAAAATATCTGCAATGATATTTTCACATACACGGCTAAGATCCTGACAAACACCAACAGGTGTGACCAAGCGGAGGAAACACTGGATTCTTTAAACCGAATCATCCATGACAATGCCGGGCTGAAAACATGGGCCCTGGGACTGTGTGTAAAATTTACGGAGATGTTTGAAAAAGCAACCGAAAGGAAGTCTGCACAGTATTATCGCACGGTTGTTTATAACGATACGATTGAAAACAGTGCTTTGATCATCGCGGCCGGCAAGCAGAAGCTCGCATCGTTGGATCCGGCGGGAGTGTTTAAGTTTGATATGTCTGTCTTTGAGGATGTATAAGTATTATTTGGCAGCAGCCTGCAAGTTGCAGGCTGCTGTTTTTTGCTGTAAAGAAAAAACAAAGATTATAAGTGACAAATAAATACGAACCAAGAACAGCAACAAGAATTGAAAGATGTGTTGACTCTGTCAGACTGTCGAAAAACTCTAGTAGGGGCGAGCATTGTTCGCCCGTGCCCGTTTGCCTTGTAAGCAAACTATCCCAGAAAATGCGTTGCTGCGGTAAGTTGACGGGCGACCAATGGTCACCTCTACACATGCAACAAGGCAATAAAACAATTTTTTGACGGTCTGGATTCTGTTTCGTGCTGTGAAGCGCGGTGCGAGTATGTAAAGAAATGGCCTATACGAATGCAGATATATTAAAGAATAGCAACAAGAATTGATAGACTTGAAATATCGTTATGGCAGGATGATACCCGGAAAAGAGAATTGACTTTACTTATATCTATGTTATAATTGAAATCACAATAAGCAGCAAAAGATGGCTGCAACTATTTTGTGGTGAGGCATAGGTTTCAACATATTCAGCCACTGAAGTATGATAAAATCGTACAACCGGAAATGGCAAAAAGACATGGAAAATCGATTACAAGAGAATTACAGAACGATAATTCACAGCAACAAGAATTGACGGACACATCCACAAATAACAGCCTTTACAGAAATGAGGAATTGCTCAATGTCTGCAAAAATTATTACAATTGCCATTGAAAAGGGCGGCACGGGTAAAACCGTAACGGCCTCCAATCTTGCCTACCTGATGGGAGATGAGGGGAAAAAAGTTCTCTGCGTGGATACTGATCCGCAGGGAAATCTCACCAAAGCACTCAGCGGCGGCTTGAGCATCACAAGTGATGAATTCTACGGCAAGGCACTCTATAATCTTTTCGACGGGTTCCTGTATCATAGCAAGACGCGAGACTTTATTGTGGAAACGCAGTATGAAAATGTGGATATGATCCCGTGCGATGCGCAGACGCCGCGAATCAATAAGCGCATTGAACTGCTGATTGGCGATGCAGAGCGCCTGAAGGACGGAGATCCGAGGAAGGTTTCCGGTATGGGGGATTTTCTGTGCTATTTCCTCAATCAGGTGCGTGATGAGTACGATTACATTCTTATTGACACACAGCCTACGCGGGACAGCCTGTTGCTTTCCAATGCAATCTATGCAGCGGATTATATCCTGATTCCAGCCGGCTGTGAGGATAACTCCGAAGAATCGGCATTTCGCCTTTATTATGAATGCAATAAGATGAAGCAAAGCTCCACTTCTCACCTGATGGGTGCCGGTGTGTTGTTGGTGAATGTAGATAAAAGCGCAGCAACAGACAAGAAGATTCAGGAGCACTTTAAAGAAGAACTCGGCACATCGCTGTTCAGTGTTGCAATTCCCACAAGCAAGACGGTGAAAACATCCATTTCCCGCTTTTTGCCTGTGTGCTATATGGCAAAAACGCAGCCTGTGGCAAAAGCCTATGTGAAAGCCTACGAAGAGTTGAAAAAGCGTCTGGAGGTGAATTGATATGGGAATGAAAAGCCCCGCCAAAAAGAAGGAAATCGTAAAACGTTCCCGCCCGACGGATGCAGAGCTTGGCAAAATTGATTCCAATAATGGCGATGCAGGAAAAATTATCAGTGATCTGACCGCAGGGCATAAAAGCATTGAATACGAAGCTCGGGATATTGCACTGTACGATATTCGCGTAAACGCGGACAACGAAATCTTCCGGCAGGCAGATACCAAAGAGGACATTGTGCAGCTGGCGGAGGATATTCAGCGCAACGGCCTGATGCATAATTTGGTGGTGTTTCCGCAGGAAGAAAATGGAAAGACAGTGTATGTCCTTCTCTCCGGTGAACGCCGCTACCGCGCGATGGAGTACCTCGAAAAGAGAGGAGACGCCACCTGGAACACCATCAAAAACTGCAATGTGATCACAACCAGTCTTTCGGAAAATGAAAAAAAGGTGCTTTTATACAGTGCGAACCTGCAGGTTCGCGGCGGCTTTGCGGATGAACAGATCCGCCGCAAGGCCGTTGCAGAATTTGTGGTCTGCCTTCAGAACGAGCCGTTCAATATGACGGAAAAGGACGCTAAAAAGGCAATTAAGGAAGTGAGTGCAACCACAGCCAAGCAGATCGACCGTGATTTCCGCATTGAGGAAAAGCTGGACAAAGAGTTGCTTCGCCTTTTGGATAACAAGTTCCTGACCCGCATGGAGTGTGAAAGCTATATCACGCTGGAGCCGGAGGTGCAGCATAAAATTGCGCAGTGCTATCTGTTGCTGAGCGCGGTTGATGTGAGCAACTGTGACACCGATGCCCGGGAGCGCCTGCTGCAGGAATGCAACAGCATACATTATGACTTTATCCGGGCTATTGACAGAGCCAGAAAAACCAACGAGCCGGATGAGCGGGACGAGCGCCTGGAGACTGCGTTTGCGGAGTGTGAAAACGAAATCCGCCTGCTGCAGAACAGGGTAGGGGAGTACCGTACCGCCGTCAGTCGGCATGATACGGAGAAGGCCGAGGAAATCGCAAAGGATGTGGCCAGGGATCAGGAGGCAAAGCGGGTCGAGAAAAAGGAGCAAAAGAGCGAGTCTGAAAGCGCGACCTTTGTGGAAAAGACGATCCAGCCTGTTGCCAATAAGATTTTTAAGAAAATGAGTTCAACCAGCTATAAGCGTGGCGTCAGAAAGATGTCTCAGGAGCGCCGTGATAATGATGTTGCGATCCTGAATGAACTGATTGAGCAGGCGCAAAGCCTCCGGGATTTGATTGAAGCCGCAAAGTAAGGCAGGGTAGGGGGAGACCCTGTCCCGGTAACCAAAGGGTGATGCGAATGAAAAAAGAAAAAGTCAAGGTCAACCTTCGGGTAGGGCTCCTGATTCGGGAGACGCTTGTGGATGAGGCTGCTGTGGAGGATATCCGCGTAGGCACCCTGGCCAATCGGCTGCTCCAGACCGAGATGGATAAGGTCATGAAGGTCGGTGCTGACAACTGCCTGATCATGAACAGCAGGGAATATCTGGCCAGCAAAGCAGAAATCGAGCAGAACAGGGCGGCCTACTATCTGTTTCCGGAAACAAAGGTTGTCAGCCGGTTTATTGCTACGCAGTTGGATGACAAGATCTATCCACAAATATCTTTTTACTTTTTGAAAGAGCAGATGGATGCGCTGGAAAAGCTGGTACGAAAGCAGCGGATACCGCAAACGATCCGAAACGGTGCGGTGCACTCCTATCGGTATGTTATCGCCGGTATGCTGCTGAATCATCCGCTTTGCCGTGCGCTGGGAGCATCCGCCAATAATGATTGAACCCAAAGCCCACAGCCGCCGCTGTGGGTGTTTTTTGTCTGCCGCTGCCTGCAGCAAAACGCGCTGCAGAGGCGTCAACTCACGCGCTCTGAGAGAGGGACGCGGTGAAGACGGTAAACAAAAATCCCCCACCCGCAAATGCGGGCAGGGGAGAGGGGAGACGCAGCCTTGAAAAAATATAGGGGCGGCACACAGAATTATGCGGTGTTGCCTTAGAGCCAGGTACCCTTCCGCAGGTACTGCGGTCAGCATTTTGGTTTCGCCTTCCTTACAATTTGTTTCTATAGAGGGAAAATTTTGCTTGCTTTTGGGTTGCGGTGCTATTATACTTTGTGACATAGAATGTGTAAAAAGTATTTACCACATAATGACTATGTGATATTGATATGAATGAGGCAGCGCCTATGTATGTCGATTGGGAATACTACAAGATTTTTTACTATGTCGCAAAATATCGCAATTTTACCAAGGCGGCCCGCGTGCTGGGCAGCAACCAGCCCAACATCACACATACGATGAACAAGCTGGAGGATCAGCTGCACTGTGTGCTGTTTATCCGCTCCAACCGGGGTGTGACGCTGACGCCGGAGGGGGAGATGCTCTATACCCGCATTTCCTCGGCTGCTGTGCAGATACAAGATGCCGAGGAGGAGCTGAGCGCCAGCGCGACCTTTGAGCATGGTGCAATCAGTATCAGCGCAACCGAGACGGCGCTGAACATCTACCTGTCGGAACGGCTGCGGGACTTCCATGCGCAGTACCCCGGTATCCGGCTGCGGATCTCCAACCATTCAACGCCGCAGGCGATTCAGGCAGTGAAAAACGGCGAGGTCGATTTCGCTGTTGTGACGACCCCCACCGGTGCAGAGGGGGAGCTGAAAAAAGTTGATTTGATGCCGTTCAACGAAATCCTGGTCGGCGGGAAAACCTTCACGGCGCTGGCAAGTCGGACGCTCTCGCTGCAGGAGCTTGACGCCTATCCGCTGATCATGCTGGGGAACGAGAGCATGAGCCGCCTGTTTTACCGGCAGTTTTTCCTTGAGCACAGCGCAGACCTGAAGCCGGATATTGAGGCGGCCACCACAGACCAGATGATGACGCTGGTAAAGAGTGAGCTTGGCCTTGCCTTTGTGCCGGAGCCGATGGCCCGCAGCAGCCTGCAGCGCCGCAGCATTGTGCAGCTGACCCTGCGGGAGGCGATCCCGCAGCGCTCAGTAAGTCTGGTTTATGACCGGCACCGTCCGCTGAATACGGCGGCCCGGGAATTTCAAAAGCAGCTGCTGAATGCGGCCAGACAGGAAAAAGCAGAATAACGCAAAATGTGCCCGCGCAAGCAGGCACATTTTGCGTTATGGGATGCAGAAAGCGGCAGTGTTTATGTCCAACCAGTGCATAAAGTGCTCCGGATCGGAACGCCTGTGAGTTTTCTTGAAGAGTGAGAAATGCGGGCGGGATGGGAAGATTGAGCGCAAAAAGGTGGAAAAAGGCGGGAAAGGACGCGAGAGCGCGGTTTTTAATGAGGGTTAAACGGAATTGAACGCGAAATTTTGCAAGTTGGCGGGATGCTGGCTTGCAAAATTTTTTTGCCCTTTTTGTGGGTCAAAACGGCTGATCGGCGGCTGGATAGCGCGGCGAGCGCGGGGCGTTTGAAAAGTGTTTAAACGGCGTTTAAAAAGTCCTTTATATAAACGCTTAAATATCGAAGTATCGCGTTTTAACAGGCGTTAAAGCAATTTAAAAGGCGGCAGCCAGACCTATGCGCACTGCATAAGTCTGGCTGCCGCCTTTTGGCTTTTTAATGCGAACAAACGGTTCGCATTAAAATTTTCACTTCCAATCACATAGCTACGATATAAATTGACGATTCGAAGATACAACAATTGAAAACTCGGTTCGCATTAAAAATTAAGCGAACGCAAAAGAAGGAATCATGCTTTTTGCTACTCAAATAACGTTTTGCGTTATTTTCTGACAAAATGCGTACAGGAGAAAAGCGCTATGTTATTCTTGCTTTACCGCAACGGAAAAAGAAACATTCTGCCCCATACACCTTGCAGTTTCCATTGCAAGCACTGCGCGTACCAATTCCTGCCCTGCTTTGTCCAAAGCACGGTAAGGATCAACCAATTCCTTTATTTCCGAGGGTGTTGCATGTTCTCTCCGATAACTGCTATCAGCGTCTTGAAACACATAGTTCGCATCTACTTCTAACGCAGTCATCATTTTATTTAATACCGCAACACTGGGTTCGTTGACGCCGCTCTCATAGCTGGAAATTGTGTTCTTGGCGCAACCTACCAGTTCTCCTAATTGAGCTTGCGTGAGCCCCTTTGCTTTCCGGGCATCGCGTAGCCGTTCATTATAAGACATTTTTACCACCACCTATTCGATATTATATCAGTCTCAATCCAGAACCGCAACAGTATTGTCACGTTTTATGAACTTTTTTGCCTTGTGGCCGTTGACAATATCATATAACAAGATTATAATATACTAAAGTTCATAAATCATGATTTTATAAAGGAGGCTATCCATGAAAATAGACAATACACCTGTTTCTGATAATGTTGTTCGCATCATAAAGGAAAAAGGCTACAAACAATGTGCCATCGCTCGCAAAGCTGGATATTCTCGGCAAGTGTTTGGGAACATGGTGAACAACAATCGCGTGATTCGCCCTAAAGACGTAGAACGTATTGCGCAAGCGCTGGAAGTTGATGCCGGAGACCTTTTCACCCCGATAAACCAAGGCGCATAACAGCCGAAACAGTCCTTCGGGACTGTCTGCCGGGAGTGGCCGCCCGGTACTGATGATGGCAGGCCAGAAAGGAAATGCAGAATGACACGCAAAAGAGCAATTAAATACCTTATGGGAGTTGCCCACTTTGACAGGAACACGATCCAGAAAGCGTTTGCCGATACCCACAAAAAAGTCCCGGGCTCCAGCAATGTGCAGATAGCTGCCATTTTACTGGAAAACTGGGAAGATGCTGCAATCGCAGCCCACAACATCAATTTCCGGGCGGCGGTGATTGTAAAAAGATTCAATCTTGAGATTTACCATGAAAAGGAACTGCACGAAAATCCGGCAGTGAGAAAAAGACCGTTGGATGATGGAAGGAATCCCTTCCTCACATACTCTATAAACGGGCGCAGACATAGGCCCAAACGTCATCAAAGGCATATAGAAGAAACTGAGAATCCTCGGCGGGATTTTTAAGTGCCATGTGCGGACGGCCATTATCAAGCGCATTGTATATGCTTTCGAGATACAAGAGTGTACATACCAAATCAATCGAAGGCATTTTATTGTTTAGAGCATCAATCTTGTCGGGGTTGGCAAGCACTTTTGAAAGTGCCCGAATGTATGCTTTTGCACCATGAAGCCTGTCTGTGCCATAGGGATTATAGCTCGACACATTCCCGTGAAAAAAGGCAATCTTTGCCTTGAAAGATGGACGACTGATAAGAGGTTCCATAATTTTTTCTAAGCGGCCAGCAAATTCATCATGTGTTATGTGATCCATTTTTAATCCCCCTTTACAGATATTTTAACATAAGTTCCCTAATTTGAACAGCCGAAACAGTCCTTCGGGACTGTCTGCCGGGAGTGGCCGCCCGGTACTGATGATGGCAGGCCAAGGAGAGCGGTATGAAAATTATAGAAGCCATACAGGAAGCCTACGGCCCGGAGTACACCACGCTGGAAGATGCCATCCGCTGGTGGAGCGGGCCGAGGGCATGGCGCGAGGATTTTACCGCTGTCCTAATTTTAAGGAGTGGTAAAAGACCGTATAAACAGCATTTAAGCGAGGTGCAATTTGACGATGATGAACGCTGATGCAGGCAGCCAGCGCATCCGCAGGCTGCCGGACAGGCCGATTGTTGGGGAAACTTACCCCAACGCCGGAGGGTTTTACAAGGTGGATCGGTATGATGCCGAGCGCGATCTGGCATGGGTACACAGGCCGAAGGACGGCTGGAAGTGCTGCGCACACGGCCCTGCGCTGTACGATGTGCCGGGTCGGGGCATTGAGTTGCAGTGGAATTACAGCACTGGGGGCCAGTTCAGTGCCGACCATTGCGGCGAAAGGTGGTGAACGCTATGACCCTCCAAGACTGGGCGATGGTTCTGGCAATCAGCTCTATTCTTCTCAACATTCTGGCCGAGATCATCAAACATTGGTGAAAAAAGAACAGTGTAAATCAATTTTATCAATAAGCCGAAACGCCCTGCAGGGGGCGTCACTGTGAGATGACCTACACAGTCTGATGATGGCAGGTCAGAAAGAGGTGATTTTTTGGAAGCGTTATTGAAAGCATCGGAAGCCGCTGCCCTTATGGGGGTTAGTGCCCGCTGGGTACAGGTAATGGCTAAAAAAGGCGGCTATTCAAATGTCCGAGTGCAAGCAAACTCACGCGGACGCGACATCTATCTCATACCGCTTTCCAGCCTGCCCGATGCGGCGCAACAGAAATATTTTGCGGAGCACGCGCCCGCCGCGCTGCCTGCGGCGGCCCCGGCCAAGGCGAAAAAAGCTGACAAGCCCGCCGCCTGCAAACCGCTAGAAGCCTACACTGCCGAGGAACGCGGTGAAATTGGGTACTGGATAACAACCGTTGACCGCTGGCAGACCTACCGCAACAAGGCCGGGACAAAGAAAGCCGAGTGCGACGAAAAATTTGTGCTGCTGTGCCGGATGGAAGAGCCAGACCGTCAAATCAGCGTGGAGACGCTTTACAGGAAGTGGCCATCCGCGAGGGTGACTATGGCGCACTGGTGGATATGCGCGGCAAGGCCCGCAAGGGCATGAGCAAGATGCCGGAGGCTATTGAGAGAGTTTTTCTGTCACTTTTTCTTGATGAAAGTCAGCTTCCCGTGCCCCGCTGCATTGCGCTGACGGAAGAGTGGGCACAGCAGAATATGCCCGAAGCGATGCCCCTGCCGGGGTATCATACTTTCTACCGCAAAGCAAAGGCCGTGCCTTACCCGGTCATGGTTTTGTGCCGCATGGGCGAGAAAAAATACTATGACCTGTGCAGCCCCTACATACGCCGTGAATATGAGAGCATCAACGCCAACGACTTCTGGGTAGGCGATACCCACACCCTTGATGTGGAGAGCATGGGGCCGGATGGTACGCTGCACCGCCTGTACTTGAGCGCGTGGCTGGACGCCCGCAGCGGTATCTTTACAGGCTGGTATGTCACGGACAGCCCCGGCAGCCAAGCGACGCTGAACGCGCTGCGCAAGGGTATCTTGAAGTTTGGCATTCCGAGCCGCGCCTATGTTGACAATGGCCGAGAGTTCTTGACCTACGACATCGGCGGACGCGGCCACCGCGCCAAAAAGCGGCTGGCCGACGGCAGCGAGCCGTTTGCGCCGCCCGGTGTTTTTGAGCGGCTGGGCATTGAAATGACAAACGCTATTGTGCGCAATGCCCGCGCCAAGCTGGTCGAACGTCGGTTTGAGGACTTTAAAAACTATATTTCCCGACTGTTCCCCACCTACACAGGTGGCAATGTGGTCGAGAAGCCGAACCGCCTAAAGGCCGTTTTGAAGCGCGGGGAGCATATCCCCACCGATGCCGAAGTCATTGCCGCTGTTGATACCTTGATAGAAGGCTACATGAACTGCGACGACTACGGCGGCAGTGTGGCCGAGGATAAAGGCAAGAGCCGCATACAGGTCTGGCACGAGAGCCTGCGCAACGGCGTGGCCCGCCGCCCCGCCAGTGACGACGATCTGCAGCTGATGCTGCTGCGCACCAGCAAGCCCGTCCGCGTCGGACGGCGCGGCGTGACCTTGAAGCTGCACGGCTTGGAGTTGGATTTTTACACCCCGGAACTGGTAAATATGCGCATGAAGGAGAAAGTTTATGTGCGGTACGACCCGGAAGATCTGTCCAGCGTGCGCGTCTACGATATGGAAGACCGCTTCTTGTGTGTAGCACCGCAGAACAAGCTGACAGCCGGGTATCTGGAAAATCAAGAACAGATCGCCGACCTTATGGCCGCCAAGCGCCGCGCCGAAAAAGCCGTGCGGGAATATGGCGCAGCCCTCCGCCTTCCGGATGATCCAGACCGCGCCCTTACCCTTGCAACGGCGCTGGCACAGCGCAATCTGGATGCACTGGACACCTTCCCCAGCCCGAAGTTGATACAGCTGCAGCAATCTGCCCGCGAAGAACCTTTGCTTAAAGCTGTCGGTGACATTGACATCGGCAGGATGAACGAGAACATCATCAGACAACGAGGAGGAATTGAAGATGGAAAAGACCTATAACCCCGCGCTGATCCAGCGCACGCAGCGTTACATGGAGACGCACAGCATCAGTCAAAATCAGTTTGCCGCTAAAGTGAATCTTTCCAGCGCGGCACTGAGCAGCTACCTCAATCAGAAGTATAAAGGCTCGGTGGAAGCCGTCGAGCGGCAGCTGAGCGAGTTCTTCAAGCTGGATGAAGAGGCCGAGGCCGCCGCCGAGAAGACCGCCAGCCTGCTGCCCCGCGCGGCGTATGTGCCGACCAGCATCAGCGAGGATGTCTGCCAGAGCATCCGCTTTGCCCAGCTGGAGCATTGCATGGTCGTGCTGCACGGTGATGCGGGCGTCGGCAAGAGCAAGGGCGCACAGAAGTTCCTGCGCGACCATCCCACGAACGCGGTGGGCATCAGCATCACACCCAGCACGGGCACACTGAACGGCTCCATCAAGCTGCTGGCCCGCGCCCTGCGCGTGCCGGAGTGCCGCAACAAGATGGATCAGATGATGGCACTGCGTTCCCGCCTTGACGGCACAAACTGGGTCATCGTTATTGACGAAGCCCAGCACCTCAAATATGCGGCGCTGGAAGAAATCCGCTCCCTGACGGACGACAACCCCATGACCGGGGAGCACGGTGTCGGCGTGGTGCTCATCGGCAACAGCGAAGTGTACAGCCGCCTGCAGGGCCGCCAGCAAGCGCAGTTTGCGCAGCTGTTCAGCCGCATCCGTATGCAGCGCGAGTACACCACCCGCAAGGTCAAGGAAGATGATGTGCGGAAGCTGTTCCCGGTGCTGGCCGAGCAGGACGCCCGCAAGGAAATGGACTTCCTGCTGAGCGTCTGCCGCAGTCCGTGGGGCATTCGCGGCGCAGTGAACCTGTACACCAACGCGGCCAGCGCCAACGATGTCAGCTATGAAAATCTGTACCGCATGGCCGCCCACATGGGCATTGGTATGCTGGGGGCAGTTTGAGGAAAGGAGTTTTTTAGATGAATTTGAAGTGCGGATATTTTACCGTGGGCGGCATCATGTGCGGCTCGCTGGTGGGCATCTTCGTCGGAGCGTTGGCCGTGAACGCCAGCCTCGGCT